>SMVB01118293.1_pt1 | contig 15841 bp, 1 predicted proteins | sample 2456461 | NCBI WGS metagenome assembly SMVB01 (sample SAMN11095934, study PRJNA526329) | marine sediment metagenome | biome: Marine sediment; feature: Surficial sediment; material: Deep marine sediment; isolation source: Hadal surficial sediment | place: Pacific Ocean | collected 2014-05 | depth 0-1... | reverse complement strand
TGCGGCCGCCGTCGAAGCTGAACTCGCCGGAAACGGACAGACCCGTCGGAGTTACGCCCACGGCCGCCGCTGCAGCGTTTGCCGTCGACGTGACAATGATATTTCCGGAGTTGTCGATTTGATCGTCTGCATCGTCGTCACCTGCGTCGATCGCCGTTGCATCCGCAATCGCGGTCGACGTCGCTGTCGCGACGGCAACGCCTGTAACGACAGCACTCACGGCGGCCTCGGCGGCTGTTGCATCGGTATCGAGTGTGATGTCGCCCGAGTTGCTGATCAGGTCCGCGCCGTCACCGGTGTCAATGCCTGCGCCACTGGCTTCTGCGGTCGTGCCACCCTCCCAGAACGACCCCACCGACACCGTCACGCCGGCCTGGGTACCACTCAACGAACCGGATACGGCTCTCGCGTTTGAGTCGACGATGAGATCGCCGTCATTGATGACCAGGTCCGCGCCCGTATCCTGTCCGGCGTCGATCGCAATCGCATCCGACTCGGCACGTGAATTCGCAACAGCACCGGCCACACCCGCGACCGCGACGGAAATAGCAGCCTCTGCCGCCGTCGAGTCTGCCGTGGCCGTAATCTGGCCCGAGTTCTGTATCTGATCGTCGCCGTTGCCAACGTCGATCCCACGGCTGCGCGCCGTGGAGCCCGTGCCGTTTTCCCAGACGGCGCCCAACGCTACCGCAGCGCCGGTGTTCGTGAATGAAATCGAGGCGGCAGCGGCTATCGACTGTGCATCCGAACTCAGGTCGCCCGTATTGATGACCGTATCGGCATCGTCCCCGGCGCTTGCGTCGATCGCGGTCGAATCTGCCATTCCTGTCGCGGTCGCGGACGCACCCGCGACGCCGGCCAGCGCGACACTGACGGCCGTCGAGATCGTCGTCGCCGTGGCGCTCGATTCAATATCTCCGTCGTTCATGATCGTTTCGCCGCCGGCCCCCACGTCGATTCCGCGGCTGCGGGCTTCCGCAGTCGTACCGCCATCCCAGACCGAGTCGGCGGCCACTGCGAGCCCGGCGTTCGTCAATGAGATCGATGCCGATGTCGCCGTAGCGTTGGCCGACGAAGTCAGAGTGCCCGAGTTATAGAGTTGGTCGACTTCATCGCCTGCGCCTGTGTGAATCGCCGTCGAATTCGCGTTTGCAGTGGAGGTTGCGGTTCCGGCCGATACGCCCGTAATCGTGATTGTCGCCGACAATGATGCTGCAAACGAATCTGCGCTGACGTTGACATCGCCTGAGTTGACGACAATGTCCGCACCGGACGCCAGGGTTTCAGTCGTTTCATACCCCATTTCGTCCGTGCCGATTGCGAGCCGCGTGGATTCGAGCAAATTTCCGCCGTCGGCGTCGATTCCCACAGCTGTCGCTTCCGCTGTCGTACCGCCGTCCCAGACGGCATCGGCCGCCGCGGCCACGCCGGTCCTGACAAAGCTGATATTGGCCGTCGCGGCGGTCGCGTCTGCGTGACTTTCGAGATTGCCGGAATTCATTATTTCATCGTCGCCGTCGCCGGCCTGAATCGCGGTGGCGCTCGCCTCAACGGTGCTCGTCGATACCCCAACGGCAATGCCGCTTGCGACGGTTACTGCCAGCGATGCGGTTAGCGCGGTGCCGGTTGCGTATGCCTCGACCCTGCCGGTGTTGATAATAAGGTCGTTGCCTGATGCCGACTGGGTTTCCGTTTCGTAAATCAGTTGCGCGATAGCCGGACTGACTTCCGCATCAACGCGTGTAGTCGTAATGCTGCCGCTGTCGGAATTGATGCCGGTTGCCGTCGCACTCGCGACGGTGCCGCCATCCCATACCGCGTTGCCGGCTACCGACGCGCCGGTGGACGTGGTCACCGACACATTGGCCGTCGCCGCGTCCGCGTTGGCGGTGCTGATGATTGTGCCCTGGTTTTCGACGATGTCGTCGCCGTTACCGGAGTCGATACCGCTTGCATATGCTTGCGCCTCGGTTCGCCCGATCGTTAACGCCAGGCCGGTACTCGGGTCTGTCGTTACACCGACGGTTGCTTGCAGGGTTTGCGCGTTACTGAGAACCGTGATGTCGCCAAAGTTCAGGATGTCATCCGCACCGTCTCCACTGATGCCGTCCTCAATCTGTTCGTAACTGGCGGTGGCGCTGAAGTCCGAGAAGTCGATATTTACGTCGACTGTCGTTGACACACTATGGTCGGAACCGGCGCTGGAGATTCCGACGGCGTCCGTTGTTGCTGATGTACCCGCATCGAGTAATCCGGTATTCGCAGCGGCGACGCCGTCCGTCGTTACGGATACGTTTGCGGTCGCCGCGGTCGCTGTGGCGGTGACGTTCAGTTCGCCGTCATTGTCGATGTCATCGACACCGCCGCCACTGTCGAGGCCTCTCGCTGTGGCCGTGGCACCCGCCTCGACGCTTGATCGTGCCGCGCCCTTGATAGTGACCGCGACAGCAGCGGCACCTGTATTCGCATCCGCAGCAACTGTCACGGAACCGATGTTCTGCAGAATATCGTCGCCTGTCGCTGCGGTTGTGATGCTCGAGTAGCTTGCACGCAAGCCGGTACCATCGATATCCAGCGATGCATCAACGTCGGAGTTATCCAGACCGCCATCGCTGTCAATTCCCGTCGCGGATGCCTCGGCGCTCATGTCGGCCGAGACCGAGGTCGACGCACTGTTGCCGGTGCTACCTTGTCCGACGGCAACCGTGATTCCAATGGCAATGGCGCCCGCCGTAGCAGACGTGTCCCTACTGCTTCCGATCTGGTCGTTGCCGCCACCGCCGAGAATTGCGGTTGCATCACTCGTTGCCGTTGCCGTCACATCCGCACTCGCCGCGCCGTTGATCGCGACCGCAACGCCGAAACTGTCGCTGTTTGAAAAAGCCGTCGCCGACACGGCCCCGTCCGACACGATGATGTCGTCACCACTCGCTGCCGTGACGTCGTGACTGAAGGATGTAGACAAACCATCCAGGCCGATTGTCAGATCGGCGTTGATGTCTGAGTCTGCTCCGCTGTCGCCCGCGATGCCGGTTGCAGTTGCCGTTGCGGTCGATGATGCCGCTACCTCGACGCCCAGCGAACCGCCTTCTGCCGAGTTCTGGCCAAATCCGACGGCTAGCGCGGCCGCGTTCGATGTCGCTGAAGCATTGAGATCGCCATCGTTGTCAACTACGTCGTTGCCACCACCAACGTCGATCGCGCTTGCGCTTGCCGTGCCCGTCGAACTCAGGTCCGATGACGCCGATCCATCGATCGTAATCGCACCACCGGCGGCTCCGCTCGTGGACGTCGCCGAGGAATTGATGACACCCGTGTTCATCACGCTGTCGGCGCCGCTGTGAGCGATCTGCTGTTGGCTGAATGTGGCGGAAATACCGGTGATGCCGATATTGATCGTAGTGGCCGTGGACTCCGACAGCATTCCGCTATCGGTTGCGATACCGGTCGCAATCGAATCGCTGCGTGCATTCGCATTGCTTTGGGATTCCGGACCCGGACCGCCCTGTGAGAATGTGACGGAAAGCGCGCCCGACGTCGAACCCGCGTTTGACGTCAGCATGCCCGAATTGATGACCTGGTCGTCGCCGCCGCCCGTGCCGATTGCCATGCTGTTGCTCGTGGCCGTTGCGTTCGACTCGGACGACGCCGTGCCGCCAGTGCCGACATCAACGTCCGCCGACCCGGCGCCGCTTATCGCGGTGCTGTCTGCGAGCAGATCGCCCTGGTTGTCGACGATGTCATTGCCCGCATCGGATGTAATCGTCTGGGTGTACTGAATCGACAGGCCGCTGGAATCGAACGTTGTCGTAAAGCTCACATCTTCGTTATGCGCATCGCCTTCAGCGTCGATACCCGATGCGGATGCGGTTGCTTCGGCGTTAGCGACGTTGTTCGAGGACGCAAAGGTATCTTGTAACTCTTCCAGGAGGCCGGTCGACGGATCGCCATCGTCGCTGTCAGGTTGACTGACGCTGACGCCGACAGAAATGGCGGCCGCGGTGGCATCTGATGTAGCGTTCATGTTGCCGGTGTTGGTAATGACGTCATCTCCGCCGCCCGTCGCGATGCCGCCCGCATGCGCGGTTGCCGTCGACGTGGCATTCGACCCGACGGAACCGGACGCCTCGATGCTAATGCCTGCGGCCAGGGCGCCGCTGCTTGCTGTCGCAATTGCGTCGATCGTACCCTGATTGTTGACAACGTCTGCGCCAGCGAGTGACCAACTGCTCGACTGACGGCTGAAATTGATGGAGTTGCCGGTGATGTCGAGCGACGTGCTACCACTTTCATTTTGATGGCTGCCTTCCGCATCAATACCCACTGCGCTGGAAGTCGCCGTTACGGTTGCCTCGGACGACACGTCACTCGTGTCTTCGGTCGCGCCAGGCAAACTGCCTTCCGATGATTCCTGTGCCGCGCTGACTGTCATGTCCAGGGCCAACGCGCTCGCCGAACTGTCCGCATCGACGCTCAATGCGCCTGTGTTGTTCACCGTGTCGTCGCCGCCACCCGTTGCGATCGCGGCACTGCTTGCCGATGCGGTTGAATTCGTATTCGAACTGACCGAACCGGCCGCCTGTATGCTAATACTCGCGCTCCGCGAGTCGGCGTCGGCAACCGAGACGGCAGAAATCACTGCCGTGTTGTCGACCTGATCATTACCGCTTGCGCCGGTTGTGCTCCACTGACTGGAGCTCGAAAGGCCTCCGGCGCCGATGGTTAGTGACGAACTCTCGGAACGAAGACTTGCATCACCTTCCGCGTCGATGCCGATCGCCGTCGCCGCAGAGGTCACCGTCCCGGAGCTCTGGGTAGCGATTTCCTGCGTTTCCGCCGGTGAATCAGGGCTGCTGCTGCTCGTCGATGTACCTGCACCGATACTCGTGCTGACGGCAGATGCATCAGAAATCGCCTGCGACAGAATCGTGCCGTTGTTGTTGATCGTGTCGTCGCCGCCACCGGTGAATATGCCGGTGCTATTGCTCGTGGCAGAGGAGTTCGACTCGGAACTGGCGGAGCCGCCACTCGTCAACGACACGGCCGCCGATTGCGTGCCGCTCGTTGCCGTCGACAGCACGTCAATGGTGCCGAAGTTGTCCACGGTGTCTGCGCCTGCAACCGAGGATTCGGTGTAGTCCGAGGTTCGCGTCATTGAGTCGCTGCTGATCTGCAGCGATGTCGTTGTCGATGTCGAGTGCCCGCTACCTTCGGCATCAATGCCAATTGCGGTTGCGGTCGCACTGACGTTGGTCACACTGCCACCGCTGTCTTCATCGTCGGATTCGGTGTTGCCCATGCCATCGTCCGAGTTGAACAGGTCGAACGTTACTGACAATGCGCCGGCAGTGGCCGACGCGTCGACCTCGATATCACCGGTATTGGTGACTGAATCGTCACCACCGCCGGTTGATATTCCGGTGCTCTGCGATTCGGCGTCGGCATTTGCGGTTGCCTGGACAGAGCCACTGGCCTGTAAACTGACAGCAGATGAGCCACTGCCGCTGAGGGAAGTGGCATTGGTAGTAATCGTCGCGGTGTTGATGACCGAGTCGTTGCCAACGACACGTGTGGTCGTTGTCTGGGTATTGATGCTCAAGCCATCCAGCCCGATCGGCGTCGTGGTCGCGGAGCTCGATTCCGTTTCCTCGTCTTCCGTATCAATTCCGGTGGCTGTTGCTTCGGACCTCGCGTTTGCTTCGAAGTTGGTTTGAACGTTTTCGTCCAGGTCGAGAGGATTAATGGCAGATACGCCTACTGCCAAAGCCTCGCTGCCAGCAAATGAGGTCGAGTCGATAGCGCCGGAATTTGAAATCTGATCGTTACCACCACCGCCCGATATTCCCGTAGCGGATGCTATCGAGGTCGATGACGCGCTGATCGTCAGTTCGTCGCCCGTAGTGATGCCGAGTTGTCCGTTGCTGCCGCCGCTCAGGGAGGTTGCCGAATTGTCGAGGACACCCGAATTGGTCACGACGTCGTCGCCGTCGCCCCCTGACAAACCAGTCGACTCGGTATTGACCGTTACCGAAATGTCGAGTGTATCGTCCAGACCGGCGAGGACCGCTGCGTCGGGAATATCTATCAGACCGGAGTATGCGCCGCTGCCATCTGCGGACGTCATAACTGTGCCGCTGTTATTGAGCAGATCGTTTCCTGCACCGCCTTCGGCGCCGGTGCTGGTTGCGCTAACGGTGCTTTCATCCGGATTGATTACGATCAGTGCGGTCGCACTCGACGTGGCCGTCAGACCTGCAGTGGTTTCGAGATTGTCGTTACCGTCGAGAACGTCGACCCCGATCGCGGTCGAGCTGGCGTCTTCCCCGATACCGGTCAGAACATTCGACGTGGCGTTCGTGGGAGCCAGAACAACGATGTCGTCGTCGCCCTGAGTTCCGACAACCCCGACATCGTTGTCCTCGACGTCGGCGAGACTGTTGCCGAATACGAAGATCAGAAGGAGAAAGGCGTGTTTTGCAGCTCGCGCGAGGCGCTGCAGCAAAATGCGTAGGAGTAACGTCAACATGGAGCTCTCCTTGCAATTCAGAAGAGTATCCTTTGTGATTGATGACTAGTTGCGGTCGATTAGGGGTTCGCCGAATCCGTCAAAGGCCGAGCTTGAACTCTCGTGAACTGCGATAGTTTCTTTTTGTTTTCAAAGTTTTGACCGCATTTATGCATAAATGTACGCGCCAATCCGAAGTCAGTCCAGCATTTTCGGCTTGGCGGAGCATCACAGTTCGGTGGACGCTGAGTTAAGCGACGCGATCAAAGCGTTCAACGGTGCGTATGCCAGCAATAGCATAGAAGCTTATTTCGGCAATTATGCCGAGTCGCTGGGGACACAAACGCCGCCCATGGGTTGATGCACGGCAGTCGATTGGCAACATTGTGATCGCCGGTACCGACGCTGCATCCAACGCCATGACCGAGTCCGCGATTGAAGAAGCGCACCGCGCGGTGCATGAGCTGATGTAAATAGCCCTGTCGGTGGACTGTACAACTCCGCTGAAGCGCTTGCGCTAAAAGCTATACTCGACCCGGATCCCCGCAATGTTGTTGGTGTAATCGCTGTTGAACTGGCCGCGGTAATCCAGCGCCAGCGTCGTGCGCCCACGGATATAGGCTACGCCGGCGCCGAACACGCTGCTGCCCCCCGTGATATTTCGATCGTTGACGTCAAAGAACGTAGTCGGTGCGCCTTCGAAAGCATAACGAATCACTGCATCGTCAATTTCGAAATCATGGTTGTATGCGATCGACGCATGCCAGTCGATGACCCCGGACGCGACGTCTTGTAGGCGTACAAACGTGGTACCGAACTCGCCGATCAGGGCAGTTGTCGATTTTTTCGCGAAAACCTGATTAACGCCGCCAGCGCCGGTCTCGCTGAACGGGTCCTCTTCGATGTCGAAGTAATACAGCGTCGCATACGGCTCCATGTGCCAGGTACCGAAATTCAATTCGCGGCCCGCACCGAAGAATGCCATCCAGGTAGTACCGTCGTGGTCGCTGATAGCGGTACGCTGGGTCGTGTTCAGCGTCAACTCGCGCCGGTTCGCGAATGACTGGCTCACGTAGTACAAGCCGCCCTCGAGATACGAACGGTCGGAGTATGCCGTTGCGTAAAGCATGCCGCTCCACGCTTCGGTCTCTGATCTTGCGACCGCTTTGCCATAGTCGATAGTCGTATCGCCGTATCCGACGGAAATTCCGCCTATGACGTTATCGGCGAACCGATAGTCACCACCGATCACGAAACCGCCGGAATCGTAGTCGGAGTCCGTGTAACCATCGACCAGGTCATAGCTTCCGCTACCCGTGTATCCGAGCAGCCAGGTCTGTATTCCGGAATGGGAAGGCATCATTCCGGAACTCGCACCGCCCTGTGCGGCGATCATCACGATATCCTGTTCGGTGGCGCTGGGATTCGCAGCGGCCAGCGTTGTGAATCCCTTGAACGACTGCAGGCTTGCACCGTTGTAAGCCAGTACCACAGGCTCGTATGCAGCCGCGATCTCCTTACGACCACGATACACATCGCGGGCATTGCTCAGGTGACTCCTGAGAAGCTGCGTCGTCTGATGTGTCATTGATATCGTGTTGGCCGTCAGTGCCTCATAGGAATCGGGCGATAGGCTCGCATACGCGGTATCGAAGTCCGATGACATCGACTGAATCGTGCCGAGCTGTGTCTCCAGATCGCCGCTCGCACTTGCGGCAAGCGTGTCGAGGAAGCCGCCGATTTGCTGATGCAACGGGTTGACCGTCACCGAGCTGAACGACGCAGCTACGGCTACGATATCGACCGATTCGGCACCCTGTTGCAACTCGAAGCTGAGCAATGGCACGGGGTCCGGCAAGCTTATGTCCGCAAACGCATTGCTGAGGCCGCCGGTCACATTGATCACGGAGTAAGTTGTGCCGCCGACGATGAATTCACCACCACGCCGGCTGACGTCGATTGCGCCATCCAGCATCGACGTGCCATTAATAATGAATCCGCCGAAGCTGCCATCACTGTGGATGAACGTCGAAAAAAGTCCGGTCGACGAGAAATCGTAGCTGCTGCCGAGTTCCAGCGTGCCGCCGTCGATCGTGAGGCTCTCAAGTGTCGCCAGGGTTGGCAATAAGAAGAGTCCGTCATCGAGCTTCGTGGCTTGCTCGAAATTCAGCGGTACGCCCGCGAAGGATCCCGCACCTTGCAGGAACAGGGAATCGTTGCCGGCACCTGCCGAGATGTCGAGCGCCTGTCCCAACCCGTCGACAACCATGGCCGTCCCGACCAGCGTCAGTGCATCGTCACCGTTGCCGAGCCCGACAGAGCCGACGACGATCGAACCGTCGCCGAGTGTTATCGAATCATTGCCGGCGCCGGTATCGATGCCGATGCCGGAGAGCATCGTGTTGCCATTGATCGTCATTGCCGAAATCGTGCCGTTGTTGATCACGATATCGTCCCCGTCACCTGTCTGAATGCCGGTCGCTGAAACGGTTCCTGACGTCGTCGTCGTGGCAGTGACCGACAGGTCGCCATCGTTGATAATCGTATTGTCGCCGTTTCCCGTTACGACACCGACAGCACTTGCGCTCAGGTCCGTGGATTCGGGAGCCGATGCCGATCCGCCTCCACCACACCAGCGCCAGAACAGGAAGGTGATGCAAATGTCGTCACTGGCATTGGCGTCCGCAACGGCGCTGGCTGTCGCCACCGCCGATACGTCGATGTCACCCGTATTCCAGAACTGGTTGTCACCACCGCCAAGCACGAAGCCGTACGCTGTTGCGACAGCGGTACTGCTTGCGTTGCTGGTCGCATTACCTCCGATTCCGCTTCCTGATGATGTAGCGTTGACGCGGGCGTCGGCAGTCGCCGTGACAGTCAGCGTTCCGTGGTTCTCGACGATGTTGTTGCCGTCGCCAAGGTTTGCGCCGGTCGCCGTTGCAGTGCTCTCGCCAGTTGCCGTTGCTACGCCGCTACCCGACGCGCCGCGCCCATTCGCGACAGCCGTTGTCGGTGATGCCGACAGGACTTCCTCGCGTTCGATGATGAACACTTTCGCAAAATCCCACTGCAGTTCCATTTCATACACAGGATCGCCGTTTGGATCGAATATGGGATTGCCGTCGGCATCGACAGCCTGCACGAAGACCGGATTCCCGTCCATGTCGAATACCAGGTCGCCGTTGGCGTCACGTTCCTGGACGGGGCCGAGGACGATCTGGTAATAACCGCCATCGGGACCGACGTCGGGATCGTCGACACACTGGTAAGTTTGATTCATGCAGTTGTCGGGATTACCCGATTTCGTCCAGAACACGACGTAACCCTCGACGAACTCCGTCGGGTCGCTGGCCGGATCCGGCAGCATGCCGGTCTCAACTGTCGCGTCCTCCGAGACCGGCTCCGCATCCTGCGGCGTCGCGTTCGGGTCGATTGTGTTAACGAGGAATGTGATCGTCACGTCGCGTGATGTGCTCGCCGTTGCGTCGACCGCTATGTCGCCATTGTTGATCAACATGTCGTCGCCGTCTCCGGCGCTCGCGCCCATCGAGGAAGCGCTTGCGACGCTGGTTGCGTTTGAGCCCGCCTTGCCCGAGAAGGAGATGCTGGCGCCATTGGCGCGTGCGAACGTATAGGCGTTGCTGTTCGCCTGCACTGTGACGACGCCGTCATTGATAATTTGGTTATTGCCGGCGCCGGCCGTAAGGCCGGTGGCGAGGGCGTTCGTCCTCGACGTTGCGCCCGCAGTGTTGGTGCTCGTGATCGACGCGCCGGAACTCGACGTGTTGCGAGCTTCGGCTTCCGCGTCAGCCGTAATCAGCAATCGACCATTGGCCCCAACCATGAGCAGGTCGTCACCGTCGCCGCCGTCGATTCCCGACGCCGCCGAAGTGGTGCGCGCGCTGCCCGCGGAGCCCGTGCTGGCACCGCCTGTAATGGTCGAGCTCGACCCGCCGTTGGCAATCAGCAGTGCTTCTGCATCGACCGTGATGTTGCCGTTGTTCAGGATCTGGTCGTTGCCCGTGCCGCCGATGATGCCGGTTGCCTGCACGCTGCCGCTCATCGCGACGTTGTCACCGGCGCCGCCGATGAATGCGTTCGACACCGAGCTGGTTCTCACGTCGGCCGATACCGATACGGCAATCGACGCGAGCTCGCTGTTTTCAATGATGTCGTCATCGTCGCCGCCGTCGATGCCGGTTGCACGTACTTGTGCACCCGACGCCGACGAGCCCGACGCACCGCCAATCGAAGTACTGGACTCGCTGGAGGAGTCGAGGTTAGCCAGGGCCGTGATATCGATGGTGCCGCGATTGCGAATCTGGTCGGCACCGGCGCCACCGAGCAGACCGTCCGCTGCGGTGATCGCAACAAGACGCCCGTTACTGTCGGCGCCGCCACCGAAGGTGTAGGAATCGACGCTCAATTCCATGCGCGAATCGGCCAGGATCGTGAGGTCGGCGCCGTTGTCGATGAAATCGTCATCCGCGCCGCCGTCGATGCCGGCTGCATAGGTATTGGCCGCCGTCGTCGACGTTGCGCCCGACGTGCCGAAGATCGTCATCGACTGTCCGCCGGTTGCTTCGAGTTCGGAGATGGCGCTTACGTCCATCGTCCCTTCGGTGACGACCGTATCGGCGCCCGCACCGCCCGATATGCCGATCGCTGAGGTCACCGACTCCAGTCTGGCGCCGTCGGTGTTGGTGCCCGCGAGTGTGAAGCTCGTGCCGCCGCCGTTTTGCACCAGTCTCGAGGTGCCGCGAGCGGTCAGGCTGCCGAGCGATTCGATGAGGTCGTTACCGTTTCCGCCGGCAATGCCCGTGACGAATGTCTGTGCGCCGGACGCGCTGTCAACGCCCGAACTGCCGAAGATTGCGAGGGTCGAGTTTGTCGACTCGCTCCGCGCGTTGCCCACGACCGTAAGGTCGCCGCTGTTGGATATCTGGTCGTCGTCATCGCCACCGGTTATGCCCGTGTATGTCGTGCGTGCGAACACTTCCGATTCGGCGTTTGCCAGGCCCGCGAGGCCCATCGACCATGATTTGGTTCGCAGGATCGACGCCCAGGCATCGTCACCCGTCGCACCCGCGGGCGGTCCGACCCGGATGCTGCCCGTGTTGACGATGATGTCCGCACCCGTTCCACCGTCGATGCCGATCGCTGTAGTTTCCACCTCCGTGCCGGCGCTGCCACTGCTGGCGCCCGCGAAATTAACGGATCCTCCGACGGAATTGCTTCTGGAGCGTGCCAGAACATCGATACTGCCTTCGTTGAGCACCTGGTCATCGCCCGAACCACCAACTATCCCGCTGGCGCTTGCCTCCGGTCGCGTCACTGCCTCGCCGCCACTAACTCCAAAGCCGCTCAAATCCACACTTACTGCACTGGTGTTGGCCGTTGCAATGACACTGATGGAGCCGGTTTCGCCGTTCATGACGATGTCATCGCCCGCGCCGCCGTCGATGCCGCCGGCTTCGGCAAGCGACGTTGAATTGGCGGTACCGCGCGAAACACCGGCCCCAGCCGCACTGAAGTTGACGCTATCGGTTGTGGCAACAGCATCGACATTGACGCTGCCGGAATTCATGATCGTGTCGGCGCCGTCGCCGCCGTTGAATGCCATGGCTGTTGCTTCACTACGCGTATCGGCGTTTGCAACCATGACACCGCCAAGCAAAACGCCTATGGATTGTCCGGTCGCTGTCGCGGTCGCATCGAGGACGATATCGCCTGTGCTGTCGATGAAATCGTTGCCGGCGCCACCACTCATCGCGACGAGCTCAGCCAGGCTGGACGAGCCTGCGTTTGCTGACCCGAAGTACTGAGTGTACGTGATCGATTGCCCGGAGGCGGCCGCGATGGCGACGCCGTTGATGTTACCTTCGTTGATGAGCATGTCGTCGCCCGCGCCGCCGTCCAATGCGACGCCTTCGGCCTCCGCGACGGAATTTGAGGTTGCAGCAGCTATGCCGAAAAGCAGCGTGACGGCAACGCTCGTTGTACCCGTATCCGCGTTCGCGTCGACCGTTACGGTTCCGCTTTCTGTATTCCTGATGCCGTCAGAACCATCGCCCCCTGTCATGCCCACCGAGTGCGCCAATGAATTGGTGCTGTTATTAAGCAGGCCCGATCCGGCTGCACCGATCACACCGAGCGAGACGCTGACGCCATTGGCAACGGCATCCGACGCTGACATCAGCGTGCCATCATTAATAAGGATGTCGTCGCCCGCGTCGCCTGCCATGGACGTTGCACTCGCGTCCGCCGTCGAAACGGCATCCGCGACCGCGATACCAATGAGCGGGACCACGGGCAAAACCACCGACACGGCGACTGCGTCGGCCCTTGCGTCGGCAATCGTCGTTACCACACCGGAATTGCTTGCCTCATCGGCGCCCGAGCCCAGCCCGATGCTGACGGCATTCGCATTTGCCGTTGTCCCGCCATCCCAGCCAGGCGTGCCCGACACTGCGAAGCCGACCCCGATGACTGAAACGCTCACGCTGACGGCGTGCGAGTCCGCCGTTGTCGTCATGTCGCTGGCGTTTATGACGAGATCGGCACCATCGCCTGCGTCGATGCCCGCCGCATCCGCATTCGATGTCGCTTTCGTCAACGAAACGCCCCAGCCAAATCCCGTGATTGCCACGGCGATCGAATCGGCCGTCGCATTTGCCGTTGTGTTGTTGGATACTCCGGCGGCGCTGGTGATGACGTCATCGCCGGAACCGCCATTGATACCTGTCGCGTTCGAAGTCGCGGTGGTGCCGCCGTCCCAGATGGCGTCGACGGAGCCACTGACGCCACCCCCGGAAAGCGAGATGTTGACTGCAATTGCTGTACTGTCGCTGGTTACGTCCAGGTTGCCAGAGTTGTCAATGCGATCGTCATCGCCATTGCCGTCGATACCGGTAGCCGTTGCATCGGCCGTCGACGTTGACGAGGCGATGGCGGCGCCTGCTGCTACCCCTGCCACCGCTACCGAAGGCGTAATAACCCGTGCCTCGATGTCGAGATTGCCGCTGTTGATGATCAGGTCGGTGCCCTGACCGGCGTCGATGCCGGCAGCCGTGGCAACCCCCGTCGTGCCGCCGTCGTAAGAGTTGAAATTAAAGCTGACGCCGATGCCTGAAATTGTCGAATTGACTGTCGTCGCAACCGCTTGCGCGTCGACTGTGAGCGCTCCGCTGTTATCGATCTGATCATCGTCGTCGCCGGTATTGATGGCGACCGCACTCGCGTCGGCGCCCGATGTGGCGACGGCAGCGGAGACGCCGGCGACGTTAAACGCCACGGTGACCGCGGTGGACACGGCATCGGCATAGACGTCAATGCTGCCGCTGTTGATCACAGTATCCTGTCCGGCATCTGTCACGATACCGGCTGCGCCGGCCGACGCTTGTGTCCCGCCATCCCAGAAATCGTTGCCGGTTACTGAAACGCCGAATTTGGAGCCCGCGAAACTGGCCGTCGTCGCATTCGCGAAAGACTCTGCCGTAATCGCGCCGTTGCTCTCGACATAGTCGTTGCCGGTGCCGGCGTCGACGCCTGTTGAGAACGAAGTGGACGTTGCCGATGTTATCGCCGCGGCAACGCCTTCAACCGCCACCGCTACACTGAGGTCGCCCGCAACGGCGTCCGAGTCGGCAGAGATCGTGCTGTTATTGACCAGCATATCGTCGCCGCCGCCGAGGAATATGCCGGTCGACAGGGCGTTGGCCGACGTGCCGGAGTCCCACGGTGGAGTTCCAGCGATATTGCCGCCGACGAGAGTGACAGAAACGGCGGCCGACGCTGCGATCGCGTCGGCGTCGGATGACACTGTGCCGTTGTTGAGCACCGTATCGTCTTCGTCATCGTCACCGGTATCGATGCCGACGGCATCGGCTTCAGCGTTGGCCGTCGAGATCGCGCCGCCAACGCCGGTTACGACGACAGTCACAGCGGCGGAAATCGTTACGCTGTCCGCGGTTGCGCTGACGTCGCCTTCGTTTTGCACCTGGTCGGCGCCATCGCCGACATCGATGCCGCGCGCCGTTGCATCGGCGCGCACGCCGCCAGTCCAGGTCGCGCTAACGCCGGTCGCCGTCACGCCGACCGAGGCGGCTGCACCGAGGCTGAGCGCCGATGTGTCAACGGTACCTTCGTTGTATACCGTATCCGAATGAACGCCCGTGCCGCCGTCGATGCCGATCGCGGACGAGCGGCTCGTACTCTCGGTCGCAATGGCCGCCGACACGCCAGCCAGCGCAACGCTGACGTCGATGACGGCTGTGTTCGAATTCGCCGAAACGGCGATGTCGCCAAAATTATTGATGATGTCATCGCCGAGCCCAGCCGCGAGCCCGCGTGCGCTAGCATCTGCGGTGCGGCCGCCGTCGAAGCTGAACTCGCCGGAAACGGACAGACCCGTCGGAGTTACGCCCACGGCCGCCGCTGCAGCGTTTGCCGTCGACGTGACCAGGATAGTGCCGGAGTTGTCGATCTGGTCGTCGGCATCGTCGTCGCCGGCGTCGATTGCTGTCGCATCTGCAATGGCGGTCGATGTCGCCGTCGCGCCCGCAACGCCCACGACGGCAACGCTGACGGCGGCCTCAGCGGCCGTCGCATCGGTATCGAGCGTGATGTCGCCCGTATTGCTGATCAGGTCCGCGCCGTCACCGGTAACGATGCCTGCGCCACTGGCCTCGGCGGTCGTACCTCCATCCCAGAACGAACCAGCACTCAGTGCGACGCCGCCCTGGGTACCGCTCAACGAGCCGGTTACGGCTCTCGCGTTGGAATCGACGATGAGGTCGCCGTCATTGATGACGAGATCGGCACCCGTATCCTGTCCGGCATCGATCGCAATTGCATCCGACTCTGCACGGGCGGTCGCAGACGCACCCGCCGCACCCGCGACGGCAACGGAAATCGCAGCTTCTGCCGCGGTTGAGGTTGCGGTGGCCGTAATCATTCCCGAATTCTGTATCTGATCGTCGTTGTCGCCGACGTCGATCCCGCGGCTGCGCGCCGTCGACCCCGTGCCGTTTTCCCAGACTGCGCCCAGCGCTATCGCTGCGCCGGCGTTCGTGAATGAAATTGAGGCGGCAGCGGCTGTCGACGTTGCCTCCGACATCAGATCGCCGGTATTGATAACCGTATCGGAGTCATCCCCGGCACTTGCGTCGATCGCGGTCGAATCTGCCATGCCTGTCGCGGTCGCGGACGCACCCGCAACGCCGGTCAGCGCGACACTGACGGCCGTCGAGATCGTCGTCGCCGTAGCGCTCGATTCAATATCTCCGTCGTTCATGATCGTTTCGCCGCCGGCCCCCACGTCGATTCCGCGGCTGC
>SMVB01103367.1_pt1 | contig 15845 bp, 9 predicted proteins | sample 2456461 | NCBI WGS metagenome assembly SMVB01 (sample SAMN11095934, study PRJNA526329) | marine sediment metagenome | biome: Marine sediment; feature: Surficial sediment; material: Deep marine sediment; isolation source: Hadal surficial sediment | place: Pacific Ocean | collected 2014-05 | depth 0-1... | reverse complement strand
CGGCCCAGGAGAGCGACGACATCCTGCAGCAGGTCATGCTGGGGTTTTTCAGTGTGTCGCGGCAGTTCGAGTATGACCCGGCGAAGGGCCGCTTCCGCGGGTACCTCAAGCGAGCGACGCTCAACGCGATTCGGGAGTGGTACCGCCGCCTCCGTCCCGCGGCCCGGCTGGAAGACGAGTCCGTGTCCGCCGACCCGGCAACGGCCGACGCGTCCTGGGATCACGAATGGTCGTTATCGGTTCTGAACCGCGCCCTCCAGGCGGTGGCCGGCCGTTTCGAGCCGGCGACGTTCGAGGCCTTCGAGCTGTATGGACGGCGGGGCGTCCCGGCTGAGGCGTCAGCCCGGCGGACCGGTCTGTCGGTCGAGGCGGTCCGCCAGGCCAAATGCCGCGTGATGAGGGCGGTCCGAGAAGAGATCGACCGGATCCGTGAGGTCGAGGGCTGAACAGGACGGATACGAACGCTGTATCACTGTGAGATCGATCTCAGGACAACACGCTCTTTGGCCAAGCGAGGGAACCTCATGCGCGTCGTAGCCAACACATCAGCCCTGACTGCCCTCGCCCTCGCGGCCTCCGTCGTGCTCTTCGGCTGTGAGAAGAGCTCGCCTCAAGCACGCGGCACTGCAAACTCGTCACGACAGGACGCATCGCAGATCGGCAGCGGGCCGCGTGTCCTGGGCACGGTGCCGCGGTTCCGGTTCGTCAACCAGGACGCGACACAGTTCGGCAGCAAGGAACTCGACGGCAAGGTCTGGATCGCCACGTTCATCTTCACGCGTTGCCAGGGGACGTGCCCGCTGCAGACTGCCGAATTTGCGAAGCTGCAGACCGAACTGGCGAGTCACCCGGCGACCGACGACATCCATCTCGTCAGCTTCAGCGTCGATCCGGAATACGACCGGCCCGCGGTGCTCAAGGCGTACGCCGACCATTGGGAGGCCGACCCCGCACGATGGACCTTTCTCACCGGTCAACGCGACGCGATCTGGCGGTTCTCAAAGAACGGCATGAAGCTGCCGGTCAACGACGCCAGAGACAACCCGGACATGCTGATCGCCCACAGCCAGCAGTTCATACTGGTGGACCGGGCGCAGCGGATCCGCGGCTACTACGACGGTCTCAACGAGATCTCGGTGAAGAAACTCCACGAGGACCTGGAACTCGCGTTGCAGGATCCCCCCGGACCGGTCTGGATGGACAAGACGTCGCTGGAGAAGCTGACCGACGGCAGCCGCCTGTACGTGCCGGCGGATCTGCGCGACACGCCGTGGATGAAGGAGCGTGCCGCCGCCCAGCTGGCGACGCGCGAGAACTTCAAGGTCTTCAACGACTACAGCTACACCGACCGCCAGCCGGAGTCCGGGATCACCTTTGTCAACCGGGTCGTCGACGATGCCGGGCGCGACTACAAGGGCGTCCACTACGACCACGGCAACGGCGTGGTGGTCGCCGACGTGAACGGCGACGGGCTCTATGACATCTACTTCGTGACGCAGCTGGGCTCCAACAAGCTGTTCCTCAACACCGGCGGCGGCCACTTCGAGGACATCACCGAACGGGCGGGCGTCGGCGTGGCCGACCGCATCGGCGTCACGGCATCGTTCGTCGATACGGACAACGACGGCGACCAGGATCTCTTCGTGACCACGGTCCGCGGCGGCAACCTGCTGTTCGTCAACGACGGCGACGGAAACTTCACGGATATCTCGGCGGCAAGCGGCCTCGACTACAACGGCCACTCCTCCTCGGCCGTCTTCTTCGACTACGACCGCGACGGGCTTGTCGACCTGTTTCTCACCAACGTCGGCGTCTACACCACCGACGAGATCGGCCCGGGCAACTACTACGTCGGCCTCTCCGACGGCTTCTTCGGTCACCTGCACCCGGAACGCGACGAGTTGAGCATTCTGTACCGCAACATGGGCGACAACGTCTTCCGCAACGTCTCGAAGGCCATGGGACTGCTCGACAAGAGCTGGACCGGCGCCGCCACGCCCATCGACGCGAACGCCGACGGGTGGCCGGACCTGTATGTGCTGAGCATGGAGGGCCACGACGAGTACTACGAGAATGTCGAGGGCAAACGGTTTGTCAAGAAGAGCCGCCAGTTGTTCCCGAAGACGTCATGGGGAGCGATGGGCGTCAAGTCGTTCGACTACGACAACGACGGCGATATGGACCTGTTCATCACCGACATGCACACCGACATGCTCGACGAGATCCTCTTGAAACGACGCTACTGGTACGCTGAGAAACTCGCGATCCCGGAGATGTTCCCTCGCGGCTTCCTCGGCACCGACCTCAACCATGTCATGGGCAACGCCTTCTTCCGCAACAACGGCGGGCAGTTCACCGAGGTCGCCGAGCAGATCGGCGCCGAGAACTACTGGCCGTGGGGCCTGAGCGTCGGCGACCTCAACGCCGACGGCTACGACGACGCATTCCTGACGTCGTGTATGAATTTCCCGTTCCGCTACGGCGTCAACAGCCTGCTGCTGAACGACCGCGGACACGGCTTCCTCGACGCCGAATTCATACTCGGTGTCGAGCCCCGTCGTGACGGCAAGTACGCCACGCCGTGGTTCGTGCTCGATTGCGACAACGTACCGCCGGGGCCGCCGAGCGTGTCGAGCGCCCTGTGCGAGGGCCGCACCGGAAAGGTCGAGGTCTGGGGCGCCCTTGGCACCCGATCCAGCGTGCTGTTCGATCTCGACAACGACGGCGACCTCGACATCGTCACCAACGACTTCAATTCGCCGCCCATGGTGCTCATCAGCGACCTGAGCGACCGGAAGCCGAACTTCCATTACCTGAAGGTCCATCTGGAAGGAACGACCTCGAACAGGAACGGCCTGGGCGCGACAGTGCAGGTTACCGCCGGCGACCAGGTCTATACGAAGGTCAATGACGGCCAGTCCGGCTACCTGTCCCAGAGCGTCTACCCGCTGTACTTCGGGATGGGCGATGCAAAGGCAGCCGACTCGATCACGATCACGTGGCCCAGCGGCATCGTCCAGGTCATCGACGGCCCGATCCAGGTCAACCAGTTGATCAAGGTCGTCGAGGAGTAATCTCGACCGGTGTTCCGGCCACGTCTGATTGCGATCGTCGGGATGTGTGTCATCGCGGGTTGTGACCACGACGCACCGAACGCGGCATTGCCCGACCCACCGATCCAGATCCCCCGGAGCGAGCCGTTGCGTGTCCGCGTGACCGGCCGGGATTTCAAGTGGCATCTGCGCTACCCCGGACCCGACCGCCGACTCGACACGGCCGACGACGTGTTCGCCCAACGGCACCTGCACCTGCCCATGAACGCCGACATCGAGCTCGAGCTGCGAAGCGCCGACTTCGTGTACTCGCTGTACCTGCCGGACTACGAGCTCGTGGAGATGGCGTTTCCCGGTCGACCGTACGTTGTCGAATTCACCACCTGGTCCGAGGGCACCTCGAGACTGCTCGGCAGCCAGATGTGTGGGTTCACCCACGAGCAGTTGCTCGGCGACCTCGTCGTCCAGACCCCCGCCGATTTCCGGCGGTGGTCGGGGCAGCAGAGTCACACGGCGCGGTCTACCGTGTCGCCCCGCTGACCGGAGGCCTGTAGCCCGCGGACTCGTAGCCTGGTGCCCGCGGCCGGAACTCGGCGTCGAAATCCGGGTCCGACGCGTCGAGGGTATTGCCGCTCCGAGAGACGTTGCCACGCAGGTCGGTGATGTCGCCGTTGAGAAAACAATCGCGGACGGCGCGATCGTCGGCCATCGCGACCTCATAGCGTTCACCGGGAGCGATCCCGCCGGTCGCGTTGTTCCGCCAGAAGATCGACGCCGTGTAGCTGCTGCCGGTGCTCATGTCGTCGATGCCGTTGTAGTTGCCGGTGAACGTGCAGCCCCGGGCCCGAACGCGGGCGCCCCGGAACACCGTCAGCGCACCGCAGCCGTGCGTTGCGTCGTAGACCGGCTGCTTGCCGGCGGGAATCGTGAAATCCGTGTCCGTGTTGGAGATGTTGCCGACAAACAAGCAGTTCTCGAGGATCACCGAACTGCCCCACAGCAGGTCCAGGGCCGAGCCGGTCACCCGGGCGCGGTTGTTCCGGAAGATGCAGTCCTTTATCAGGACCGAGACGGTCTCGTCGAAATCCGTCGTGGGCGCACCACGGCCGGGCAACGGGTGCTGTACCGAGACGCCGCCGGCACACGGGCTGGCGTAGTTGTCGTGGATCTCCAATTTCTCCAGCGTCGGGTACGACCGGCCGAAGATCTTGATCCCGCCGCCGTCGGCATAGAAGAACATGTTCTTCTTGTACCGGGTGCCTGGCTCGATCGGGTCGCCGCCGTTGGCCCTGGTCACGAAGTTGTTGGCGCCGGTGATCCTGAACCCGCGCAGTGTCGTCCGCCGACTGATGCCATCGCCGAAGTACACCACGTGATTGACCATGGCGGGGTAACTGGGTCTGGAGGCCCTGGCGAGCTGCGGGTTGGCGGCGGTGAGCGTGACGTCACCGACCGCCTCGACCGTGATGCCGTCATGGCGCTGGTTGAACCAGATCAGCGCCTGGCCTGTGGATTGGGGCCGATAGGTACCGGCGTGCACCTTGACGCACTTGCGATGGGGATCCGCGGCGGCCTTTTCAATCGCTTCCTGGATACTCGCCCCGGCATAGACGTGATAACAGCCGTCGTCGGGCACGCTGTGGTTGCAACCGGCGAGAACCGAAAGACCGCCCACCAGGCAGCCGATCTGTATCGAACGTGGGAGGCCACTCATGACGAATCCAGTCTACACCCGTCGGGCCACCACGCGGATACGATGCCCCCGAACCACATGCGCCACGCCCGTCTGACATCGCTGCTGCTTTTGGTCGTGCCGGTCGCCGGCTGCGCCGAGGGCGAGGTCCCCGCGCCGTTGCCGGTCGCGCCGACGGTCGCGTCGCCCGACACCGCCGCAACGGCCGCCTCACTACGGTTCGTTGAGATCACCGACGCTGTCGGGCTGCGGTTCACACACGATCCGGGCTTCGAGGGGGAGTATCGCTTCCAGGAAATCATGGGCCCCGGCTGTGCACTGGCGGATTTCAACGGCGACGGCCGACTCGACATCTATCTCGTCAACGGGCAACGCCCGGCCGGCGACCGGCTCTACCTGCAGACGCCGGACGGCGTGTTCACCGACAGGACCGGGCAATCCGGTCTGACCGCCACAGGCTACGGCATGGGCTGCGTCGTCGGCGATTACGACAACGACGGCGACCTGGACCTCTACCTGACGAATCTCGAGGGCGACCGGCTCTGGCGTAACAACGGCGACGCGACGTTCACCGACGTCACCGAATCGGCCGGTATCGACAACCGGATGTGGTCGGTCTCGGCGAGTTTCTTTGACTTCGACCGCGACGGCTGGCTCGACCTGTATGTCGCCAACTACGTCCTGGACCCGGCGTCGGCCCGCTGTTTCGACCTCGCCGGACGCCCGGACTACTGCGGACCGGACCGCATGCCGCCGGCCCCGGACAAGCTCTATCGCAACCTGGGTGACGGCCGCTTCCTTGACGTGTCAGCCATCAGCGGCATCGCCAACGTTGCCGAGCCCGGCCTGGGTGTCCTGTGTGCGGACCTCGACGGCGACGGCTGGCAGGACGTGTACGTCGCCAACGACATGGCGCGGAACTTCCTCTGGATCAACAACCGCGACGGTACGTTCACCGAATCCGCAGCGCTGGCCGGCTGCGCCTTCAACCGCGACGGCGCCGCCGAAGCCGGTATGGGCATCGCGCTGGGCGACGTGGACCGCGACGGTCTGGGAGACCTCTTTATCACCCACCTGCGCGGCGAGACCAACACGCTGTACCGGACCCAGTCACCGGGCGTCTTCGAAGACGCCACGGACGCCAGTGGGCTGGGCATGTCCAGCACGCCCTTCACCGGGTTCGGGACCGTGCTGGCGGATTTCGACCACGACGGCGCCCTGGATTTGATTGTTGTCAACGGCGCCGTCAAGCGACGCGCGCTGATCGCGCCGAACACCACGTCCGAAGACCACTGGCGGCGTTATGCGGAACCGAACCTCGCGTACCACAACGACGGATCGGGGCGGTTCGGCAATGTCTCGGCAGCCGCCGGGGCAATCTGCCAGCGCGCCGAGGTCTCACGCGGGCTCGCCGTCGGCGACATCGACAACGACGGCGACCTCGACCTCCTGACGACACAGCTGGGCGGACCGGCACGGCTGTACCGCAACGAAACACAACGCCGTGGACGATGGCTGATCGTTCGCGCGATCGATCCCGAGCTCGGTCGCGATGCGTTGGGCGCGGTCGTCACCGTCACAGCCGGGGGCAATACCCATGAGCGAGTGATCCAGACCGGCAGCAGCTATGCCAGCGGACGGGAACCGGCGGCACACTTCGGTCTCGGTGAGGTCGAGGGGGTCCAGAGCGTCGTCGTCCGCTGGCCGGACGGGATGTCGGAGCGGTTTAGCGGTGTCCGTTTCGACACGGTCATCGAACTTCGCCGGGGCGACGGCACATGCGACTGATACTCCTGCTTGCGATCGGGCTTACCGGCGACGGCCCCCCCGATGGCCCCCCGCCGCTGCCGGATCTCACGTACGCCGAGCCGCAGGTGCTTGCGGCCATCACCGACGACCATGCGGCGATCGGTCAGGATCCGCTCAATGCCAGGACATGGGGCCGTTACGCCGGCCGGCTGGCCGTGCACGAGTACCTGCTGGAAGCTGTGACCGCCTGGGACCGCGCAGAACAACTGGATCCCCAGAACTTCCGCTGGCCGTACCTGACCGGCGTCTTCCTGGTGCAGGACGATCCCGACACCGCCCGCGCCGCGTTCGAACGTGCAATGTCGCTCAACGATCACTACCCGCCGCTGCTGGTGCGTTGGGCGGCGATCATGGAGCGGCGGGGCGAGCCCGCCGACGCGCTTCGGGCCTACCGACGCGCCGTCGAGCTCGCACCGCGCAACGCCTACGCCCACGCGGGCCTTGGTGCCCGGCTCCTGGCCGACGGCGAGAACGCCGCTGCGCGGCAACAGTTCGAACAGGCGGTGCAGCTCGACGGCGACTGCCGCCCCGCGCTGGCGGGGCTGGTGACCATACACAGGCTCGACGGCGATCTTGCCGGGGCCGACGCGATGGCACGTCGCGCTGCCAACGCACCAAAGGCCAGGCCGCCGGATCCGGTCTTCTTTTCGGTCAACACACTGTCGGTCAGCACGACCGCGGTGATCCAGCGTGCGACCGAGTTGACCGCGTCAGGCCGCCAGGACGAGGCCATCATCCAGCTACGCACGCTTGTGGACGCCAACCCCGACAGCGCGCGTGGGCTCAGTGCGTTGGGCGATCGTCTCCGCGAACAGGACCAGTTGCCGATGGCCCGGAGGCGGTACGACGCGGCGTTGGCGCTCGCCCCGGACCTGCTGCCCGCCCGACTCGGCCTGGCGAAGTGCCTCGTGCGGACTCGGCGTTTCGACGAGGCGATCGAGCAGTACAACCGATCGCTGGCCGATCACCCCACGTCGGCCGAGGCCCACAGCGGCCTCGCCATCTGCCTGGCGGGCATGGGCCGGCATGACGTGGCGCTCCAACACTTCCGGGAGGCGGTGCGGCTCGCACCCCAAAGCCGCCGGTCGCGTGTCGGCTACGGTCGAACACTGGTCCTGTCGGGCGACTTTGCCACCGCGGTTGACGTGCTGCAACCCGTGGCCGATGCACCCGCGGACCCGCCCGACGAACTGTCAACGGAGGCGATTGCCCTGTACGGATTCGCCCTGGCCAGAACGGGGCGAGATCTCGAAGCCGTCGCGCCGCTCCGCCGCGCCTTGCGCGAGACGCCCTCACGCGGCGACGTCCGTCGCGAACTCGCCCGCATTCTCGCCGACACCGGGAGCGACCGCGACGCTGCCAGGCTGCTCCGTGACGGCATGGCACTGCAACCCAACGGTGTCAGGACGGCGTTCGCACTCGCGTGGCTGCTCGCGACGAGCCCGGACGCCGACGTGCGTGACGGCGCCGGCGCCGTGCGCCTCGCCGAACGATGGCTCAAGGCACCCGGGCCGAAAGGCGACGGCACCCGCCTGGACATCCTGGCGTGCGCCTATGCCGAGGCCCACCGATTCGAGGCCGCGTTGCACACGGCCCAGCGCGCGATCGCCCTGGCACTTCAAGCCGACAAGCCCGACCTGGCGGCGGCCATGACCGCCCGCCAGGAACTCTTCGAGCGGGGCCAACCGTACCGGGCCGGCCGCAACGTCCGGAAATAGACCGCCGTTGCCGTGGGCCCCGGCCGAACCTAGCCTGATGCCGGCAGGTAGTAAAGGAGAGGGGTACACATGGTGCGCGAGCAGGCAGGGCTCTCAAAGACAGCGTTGATCGCAGCGATTGCGGGCCTGGGACTCGTTGTGGCCGTTTCGATCGTGATCACCCGCGCAGACCCGGCGGATCGGGACAGCGCGATGGTTGCCGCGGTCGCCGTCACCACGCCCACACCTGCAGACAGGGAGCCTGTCCTGGACTTCGATCCGAACACGGCTGCCAACATCCTCCTGGCGATCCGGTCGCTCGAATCCGATCGGGACCCCAAGTGCCATTCGACGGCCTGCCGGTTCGAGAACTTCATCTATGGAACGCCGCTCTCCGGCACCGCGCGCGATCGCAAGGTCGATCTGCAGAAGGAACTCATCCTTCAGATCTGGACCGACGGCACACTGGCGGCCGCCGAAGCCGGTGACCCCACGCTGTCGCGCCGGCGTCTGCAGCCGTTCATCGACGACGTCGCCACCATCGACGAGGACGACATCGGGGCGATCCTGGTCCGATGCCCCGGCGCCGACCCGGTCGAGATCTCGCCGGTTCGCCGACGACAGTTCGCCACCATCGCCTTCTCGCTCCGCGCGATCCTGGCCGTCGGGCAGGACGCGACCATGCGTGGCACGCCGCTGGCCCCGCTGGATGACGACGCCACGACAGCCCTCAACGGACTGGTCGACGCGATCACGCTCTGCGCCCTGAAGCTCGCCGACCAGGCCGCCCGGGTCGAGAGCGCACCGGCGGTGACCCCCCGTTTGCTCGTCGATGCATGGCGCGGCCTCGTGCCGGCGGCGGCGAACACAGCGGCCAGGGCACGCACGGATCGCTCGAACGTCGAAGCGGCCCGGGCCGGCCGCGCGGTGCTGTTCGCCATGATCGACAACAAGGTCGCCGCGTACCGCGCCTACAACAACGTCGACGCCGAGGCTGTCATTCGAAGGTACTTCGACAACATTCAGACCTACTACGCACAGTTCCGGCTCCCGTCAGTGGGCGGACCACAGCTTGCCGGGCTCATGGAGGCCTACCGCACCCGCCTGCTCGAATTCGTACGAGACCTGGTGACGACGTCACAACGCCTGGCGAGCGAGAACGGCCATGCGTTCATCCGCGCCTCGGACGCACTCTCAGTCACCGAGCGGCTCCTGCCCCGCCGGATCGATGACTTCGAGGACCTGCACTACTTCGACAGGCTCGGCCCTCTCGATCGCGTGACCCTCGAGTCGTACGACTGCGACTCTTTTCGCGACACGGGTCTGCACTGGCTGATGCTCAAGAACCTCTACAGCAGTGAACTGTCCATCGGCACACTGCCCGATCCGTTCGCGGCCGAGATCCTCACGGAGGCCGTCTCCGAGTACGGCGTGTTGCTCTTTCGAGTGGCGGGAAGGATCGCGACCGCGCAGAACGACCCACTGGCGGTGCTCACCCCCCGGCACATCACCGCCGCCGGTCGCGAGATCGCGACGCTGGCGGCGCGACATCACGCGGCGGCCGGGCAGGCCCGGACGGCCCCGGCGATCGTCTCGGCTATGCAGGCCGGCACCGACGAGACGGGCGCACTGTTCTTTACCGATGTCACGGCCGAGACCGGCGTCGGTTTCGAGCACCGATCGACCGGGTGGATCGGGCGTTTCCGGCGGACCGCCAAGCTCCCCCCCACGTTCTCGGGCGGCGGCGTCGCCGCGGAGGACATCGACGGCGACGGCGACCCCGATCTCCTGTTTGTCGGCGGCGCCGGCAACGCATTGCTCCGCAACGACGGCCACGGCCGGTTCGAGGACGTCACCAGCCGAGCCGGGATCGAGTTCGTACGTCCCGACGGCACCCACGGCGAGGGCCGTCATCCGCTCATCTGCGATTTTGACAACGACGGGCAGCAGGACCTTCTCATCACCTACGCCAACGACGATCACCGCCTGTACCGCAACCAGGGTGACATGACGTTCCAAGACGTGACCGACCGCGCCGGTCTCGGCGGCGCAGGGCTGATCTGCGGTCCGGTCACCGTCTTTGACTTCGATAACGACGGCCTGCTGGATATCTACGTCACGTATTTCGGCGACTACCTCAACGGCGCGTTGCCCACCGTCGAACGCGACAGCCGCAACGCGTTGCCGAACAGGCTGTTCCGCAATCTCGGCGACATGCGTTTCGAGGATGTGACCGCCGGCAGCGGCACCGACGACACCGGCTGGGCCCAGGGCGTGACACACACGGACTTTGACAGAGACGGGCTCCAGGACATCGTCATCGCCAACGACTTCGGTCGCAACGTCCTGCTCCGCAACCTGGGTGGCGGCCGGTTCGAGAACGTCGCGGCGGACCTGGGCATCACCAACGCCTACCACTCGATGAATGTCGGCATCACCGATCTGAACCGCGACAGCTTCCCGGATGTGTACGTGTCAAACATCGCGACAATGGTGAAGGACGACAAGTACGCCTTTCCCGACGCCGCCACGACACAGCACTTCGCCGCCAACGCGATGGCGACGTTGCTCTTCAAGGAAGCCAACGTCCTGTACATGTCCGCCGGCACCGACGGCCGACTCACCGGGTACACGCCGTCGACCGATATCGAGCGGGGCGCATCGTCCACCGGCTGGGCATGGGACGCCGAATTCCTCGACTTCGACAACGACGGCGACGACGACCTCTACGTCGTCAACGGGGCGAACGACTATTTCCTGTACTGGTCCAACATGTCCTTGCATCAAGGCGGCGAGACACGCTACGTCCGGCACACATGGGGGCACGAGCCGAACGTCTTCTTTGAGAACGACGGCGGTCGCCTTCGGAACCGCTCGCCCCAAAGCGGCGCCGATTTCAAGGGCAACTCGCGGAGCACCGCCTACCTGGACTGGGACGGTGACGGCGATCTCGACATCGCGGTCAACAACTTCCACGGCCCGGCCGTGATGCTCCGCAACAACACCGAGCGCCGGGGGAACAACTGGGTCCACGTCCGGCTGGTCGGCGACCCCGCCCGCGGCGTGAACCTCGACGCGATCGGCGCCCGGATCGTGGCCACCACCGACGACGGCGTCTACCTGCTCCGCGAGGTCCAAGGCGGTTCGGGCTACATGTCGATGAACCCCAAGCGGCAGCACATCGGTCTGGGCCGCGCCGAGACCGTCGACCTGCACATCACCTGGCCCGACGGCCTCGAACAAGTCGTCGAGGCGCTGCCGGCCAACCACAGCTATATCATCCGTCACGGCGAGCAACCCACTCTGGATCGTTGACCGATCGGCTGGTACACTGCCCCCCAGACGCGAAAGGGGTGAGCGATGAAGGCCGCCACGTTGCGACTACTCGTCGGCGTCACCACGCCGCTCATCCTCGGCGGCAGGGTGCATGCCGGGTTCACCGGCATCTCGACAGTCTCGAAGCCCAACGCGTTCGGTCTGCTGGTCGTCAACGTCTACGCCGAGTTCGACCGGCCGGGCGAGGACTTCATGCGGACGGTTGGCGGCACGTCGCTGAACCCGCTGATGATCCAGGTCATCGGCGGCACGTTCTACAACCACGCATTTGGTACTGATCAGGCTCCGATCCTGCTTGGCGTCGACACGTTCCCAACCCTCGCGTTCGACACCTTCCTGACCATCGGCATCAAGGTTGCTTTGCCCCACCTCCCCGACGCCATGGTGATCACGCCGGGCTTCCCTACCGGTATTACGGGAACCCAACTCTTCACGACCGTGTCCGGCTGGGCGATCACGCCGCTCGATCCCCAGGGTGATCCATTCAACCCGAACTACGCCGGCGGCAGCGGCCAGGTCCTGATCGGCCAGTTCTCGACGGCCGACGGGACGGCGATCCACGGCACGATGCTGCTGGGCATCATCACCAACGGCGTCGTCGGTCAGGCGGTCGTGAGCTTCTTCCACGTGCCGGGACCGGGCGCACTGTGGCTGCTGGGTGCGGCAGGTCTGCTCGGTCGTCGCCGACGACGGTGACTTGTCGGACAACGTCCGCTGTGTACGGGCCCCGCGCCGCTACAATCGGGGCCTTGATGACCGACCCAGGCGAGCAATGTGGGGCCCTTTTTGTCGTGGGCGGCGCGGAGGATCGATCCGGCGCCCGGCTGATCCTGCGCCATTTTGCCAAGGCGGCCGGCGGGACCGATGCCCGCATACTCGTCATCGCCACCGCCTCCACGATGCCTGAGGAGGTCATGGACGTGTACCGTGACGCGTTCGGTGACCTGGGTATCGACCACCTGGACCTCGCCGCCCCGGCAACGCGTGCCGAGATGGACGAGGCGCCGCTGCTGGCGTGGCTGGACGAGGCGACCGGCGTCTACTTCACAGGCGGCGACCAGTTGCGGCTCGTGTCCATCCTCGGCGGCACCAGATTCGCCGACCGGCTGCGGCAGCGGTACGCGACCGGGCTGGCGCTCGGCGGCACAAGTGCCGGGGCCTCGGCCATGAGCGCCGTCATGATCGGCCGCGGAAGAGGCAAACGGACACCCCGGTTGTCGAGCGTCCGGCTGGCGCCTGGTCTGGGCGTGTTGCCCACGGTCATCGTCGACCAGCACTTCCGGGAACGGCTTCGGCTCGGCCGGCTCGTCACCGCCGTCATCCAGAACCCGGGTCTGCTGGGCTTCGGGATCGACGAGGACACCGCGTTCACGGTGGACCGCGATGGCGACGTGAGCGTGCTGGGCAAGGGCACACTGACGATCGTCGACGGTCGGCACATCGAAGGCTCGAACGTCGCGGAGGTACGCGACCACGAGCCGCTCGCGTTCGCGGGCATCCGCCTGCACACGCTCGCGCCCGGCTGGGGCTTCAATATCAACTCGAGATCGGTGCGGCTTCCCACCGGTACACCGGCGGCCTCGCGGGTCGCCGCTCAATAGAAGAACCGGTCCACCGACTGGAGACGGTCCATGAAGATTCTTGCCATCCGCGCGTTACGCGGGCCGAGCATCCATCACAACCAGCCGTGCATCTTCATGCGTCTGGACCTCCAGGACATGGAGCAGCGACCGAGCGACACGCTCGACCGCTTCCGCGACAGGATCGAAATGTTGCTGCCGACACTGCACGAGCACCGCTGCAGCGTCGGCGAGCCGGGCGGCTTTCTCCAGCGTGTCAGCGACGGCACGTGGATGGGGCACATCATCGAACACGTCGCGCTCGAGCTGCAGTGCCTGGCCGCGATGGAGGTCGGCTACGGCAAGACCCGCAGCACGGCGACACCCGGTGTCTACAGCGTCGTCTACCGCTACATCGAGGAGCGTTCCGGCCTGTACGCCGGCGAGAAGGCGTTCGAACTCGTCGAGCACCTCATTGACGGCCGCGAAGCCGGGTTCGACCTTGACGCAACGGTGCAGCACCTCAAGGAACTGCGCGAGCGTTACCGCCTGGGCCCGAGCACGCAGGGGCTCGTCGACGAAGCGATGCGTCGCAGCATTCCCTGGGTGCGTCTGAACAACCGATCGCTCGTGCAACTGGGCCACGGCGCCCGCCAGCAACGTATCCAGGCGACCACGACCAGCCGCACCTCGTCGATCGCCATGGACCTTGCGTGCGACAAGGACGCTTCGAAACGATTGATGGACGATGCGGGTGTGCCGGTACCGCGCGGCGAAGCAGTCCAGACGCTGCGTGGCGCGATCGAGGTCGCCAACGACCTGGGCTACCCCGTGGTCATCAAGCCCGTGGACGGCAACCACGGCAAGGGCGCGACGATCGGCGTCCGGGACGATCAGCATGTCGAGACCGCGTTCGAGGCCGCGAACAAGTTCTCCCGCTACATCATGGTCGAGCGGCTGTTGGCCGGCGAGGACTTCCGGGCCCTTGTCATCGACCACAAGTTCGTCGCCGCAGCGCACCGCGTGCCGGCGCAGATCGTCGGCGATGGCGTTCACAGCGTCGCCGAGTTAGTTGAGATCACCAACCAGGACCCACGCCGCGGCTTCGGCCACGAGAAGGTGCTCACCGAGGTCACGATCGACGCCATGACCGAGCGGCTGCTGGACAATGAAGGCCTGAATGCCGAATCGGTCCCGACCGCCGGGCAGGTCGTCAAGCTCAAGTCGACCGCGAACCTCTCGACCGGCGGCACCGCCGTGGACATCACCGACGAGGTGCACCCGTCCAACGTGGCCACGTTCGAGCGGATCAGTCGCATCATCGGACTGGACATCTGCGGGATCGACATCATCGCCCCGGACCTGCGTCAGCCGCTGGCCGAGAATGGCGGCGGGATCATCGAAGTCAACGCGGCGCCGGGCTTCCGAATGCACCTTTCGCCGAGTGAGGGCCTGGCCCGCAACGTCGCCGAGCGGGTGATGGACATGCTCTTTCCCGACGGCACCGATGGGCGGATCCCCGTCGTGGCGATCACCGGCACCAACGGCAAGACCACGACGACCCGCCTGGTCGCCCACATCATGCGCGGCCAGGGCTTCCGCGTGGGTTTCACGTCCTCCGACGGCGTCTACATCGACGGCGAACGGATCATGACCGGCGACATGACGGGGCCGTTCGCGTCGCAGGTCGTGCTGAAGGATCCCACCGTGGATTTCGCGGTCCTGGAATGCGCCCGCGGCGGCATCCTCCGACGGGGCCTGGGTTTCTTCGCCAGCGACTGCAGCGTTGTGCTCAATATCGCGGAGGACCACCTGGGCCTGCAGGACATCGAGACCCTTGAGGATCTCGCCGGGGGTCAAGCGGGTGATCGTGGACATCGTGCGCCCGACCGGCTGGGCCGTCCTCAATGCCGACGATGAGCTGGTGACACAGATGCAACGGCATTGCGAGGGCCGGACGGCGTTCTTCTCCATGAACGAGGACAACCAGATCATCCGCCGGGCAATACGCCGCGGACGAATCGCGTGCGTGTGCGAGAGCGGCTGGATCACGATCCTTCGCGGCGAGTGGAAGCTCCGCGTGGTCGAAGCGGCCGAGGTACCGCTGACGATGGAGGGCCGCGCGCCGTTCATGATCCAGAACGTTCTTGCCGCTACGCTCACTGCGTACCTGAACAAGGTCAAGCCCGCGGCGATCAAGGAGCGACTGATGTCCTTCGTGCCCGGCTACGGCACGACGCCCGGTCGCCTGAACCGCGTCCAGGTCCGCGGCATCGAGGTGCTCATCGACTTCGCGCACAACCCGGCCGGCTACCAGGCGCTCGCCGGGCTCATCGAGCGTATGCCCGCCAAACGCAAGCTCGCAACGATCAGCGCCATCGGCGACCGCCGCGACGTGGACATCCGCGAGGTCGGCCGGCTGGCCGCCGGCATGTTCACCGACATCGTCGTCCGAGAGAGCGAGAAGTACCGCCGCGGCCGCGAACCGGGGGCCCTGGCCCGGCTCCTGCACGACGCCATCATCGAGGCCGGTTTCGATTGCAGCCGTGTGCGGATCGCCGATGATGAGCCCCACGCGGTGCGTCAGGTGCTCGACAGCGCCGAGGCGGGCGACCTGGTGGTGATCGCCGCCGACGACATCGAGACGTGCCATGCCGAGGTGCAGCGATTCAAGGACCGCACCGAGCCGCTGAAAGTG
>SMVB01326956.1_pt1 | contig 15847 bp, 18 predicted proteins | sample 2456461 | NCBI WGS metagenome assembly SMVB01 (sample SAMN11095934, study PRJNA526329) | marine sediment metagenome | biome: Marine sediment; feature: Surficial sediment; material: Deep marine sediment; isolation source: Hadal surficial sediment | place: Pacific Ocean | collected 2014-05 | depth... | reverse complement strand
ACTAGGGTTCCAGGTTTATTCCGGGTCAATCTTCATCCAAGCCCTGTTCAGGCTGTTCGCTCACAGCAGCCTCATCTTGCAAAATTTCCAGCTCCAGAGACACTTTTTGCATCAACTCATCGATGCCGCTTTTCGTAACCGAAGAAATCAACATCCAGGGCGCTTCCCAGCCCAGCGTGGCGACCGCTTCTTCGGCCTTGCTGCGGGCTTCGTCCGGCGGCAACAGGTCGGCCTTGGTAAATACCAGCCAGCGGGGTTTGTCCATCAGGCCCGGGTCAAAATTATGTAGCTCCTGCTCCAGTTGCCCTACTTGCTCAACAGGATCGACATCCAGCATCAGCGGCGCAAGATCCACCAGGTGAAGCAACAGACGCGTGCGCTGCAAGTGCTTGAGGAACTGGACACCGAGCCCGGTTCCCTCAGCAGCCCCTTCGATCAAACCGGGTATATCTGCAATCACGAAACTCCGGTCCACGTCGATTCGCACCACACCCAGGTTAGGATAAAGCGTGGTGAACGGGTAATCAGCGACCTTGGGCCGGGCGGCTGATACGGTACTGATCAAGGTGGATTTACCCGCATTGGGAAAACCCAACAGGCCGACATCAGCCAGAACCTTGAGCTCCAGGCTCAGCTTAAAAGTTTCACCCAGTGCGCCCGGCACGGTTTGCCGGGGTGAGCGATTGGTAGAACTCTTGAAGTGAACATTGCCGAGGCCGCCTCTGCCGCCTTTGGCCACCAGCATCTGCTGGGCATGATCGGTGACATCCCCTATTCGATCCCCGGTTTCCGTATCGGTGACCACGGTTCCGAGCGGCACTCTGATCACCACATCTTCACCACTTTTGCCCGTCTTGTTCCTGCTTGAGCCTCCCTGGCCATTGGGGGCCTTGAATTTCCTCATATGGCGAAAATCAACCAGGGTATTTAAACCGGAATCTCCTTCCAGGAAAACACTTCCCCCGCGGCCGCCATCACCGCCGTCGGGGCCGCCGAAAGGGATATACTTTTCTCTTCGAAAAGAGGCGGAGCCGTTCCCACCGTTCCCGGCAATAACAGTAATAATGGCTTCATCAACAAATTTCATGGACTTATTTTAACCCGAACTGATGCGAAAAAACCCCGCCTGAGCGAGGTTGTTTCCAAATCAAACCATTTTAGGAGCCTGCCGGCTTTCACTCGTTACGATCGGCCAAACGCGGCAGGCCTCCTGGGATCAGGAAGTTTTTATACTGACGAATTTACGTTTCGGTAAACCCTTGTGCTCGAACCTGACCTTGCCGTCTTTCAGTGCAAACAGCGTGTGATCGCGGCCAACACCTACATTGTCCCCGGCATGAAAACGAGTACCCCGCTGACGAACAATGATGTTGCCAGCCAGTACGGATTCACCACCGTAGCGTTTTACACCCAGGTATTTTGGGTTCGAATCGCGGCCATTGCGTGTGCTGCCGCCTGCTTTTTTATGTGCCATGAGTCAATTCTCCACTATCAGGCGTCTATGCCGGTGATTTCAATTTGCGTGAAATATTGGCGGTGTCCCGCCTGCCTGCGATAGTTCTTGCGACGCTTGAACTTAATGATCTTGATCTTTTTGTGACGGCCCTGGTCAATCACCGTCGCGGTGACTTTGCCACCCTCAAGGTAAGGCGTACCGATCTTTACGTCTTCGCCTTCACCGACCATCAATACCTGGTCAAGCTCAAGCGTAGCGCCTTTTTCGGCTTCAATTTTTTCGACTTTTAATACGTCGCCGGTGCTTACACGATACTGCTTACCGCCGGTTTTAAATACTGCGTACATTGGATTCCTGCTCCGTGTGGAAACGGACCTGCAAAAGGGCGGAAATGTTAGCGGTTTTAGCTGTCCCGGTCAACCTTTTTGGACAAGCAGTGCCATCTGCTTCCGTCTGGGGTCAGAGAACCATTTCCCGCCACTACGACGGACAAGCGGACTCAGAGAACAATTTCCCGCCACTACGCAAAAGAAAAAAGAAACAACTCATTCGGGAACGGGTTCTCTGACCCCATATCGGCTGGCAAACAAGTCGCTGCGAGGAGTATAGTAAGTGGTTTGGTTGCGGGCAAAGTTCCCGACCAGGATAACCGGGGTCAGATAGAATTTATGAAGCAAATACGAATCCGCGGTGCCCGCACACACAATCTCGATAATATTGACCTGGACTTGCCCCGGGACAAGCTGATCGTGATTACAGGAATTTCCGGCTCCGGTAAATCCTCGCTTGCATTCGACACGATCTATGCGGAAGGCCAGCGTCGTTACGTTGAGTCCTTGTCTTCCTATGCGCGTCAATTTCTGTCGATGATGGAAAAACCGGATGTTGATCACATCGAAGGCTTGTCCCCGGCGATCTCCATCGAACAGAAATCCACTTCGCACAATCCACGCTCCACGGTAGGCACGATCACCGAGATCTACGATTACCTGAGATTGCTGTTTGCGCGCGTCGGCACGCCCTGCTGCCCCGACCATGCAATTCCCCTTAAGGCCCAGACCATCAGCCAGATGGTGGATCACGTGCTCAATATGCCGCTAGGCAGCAAACTCATGCTGTTGGCGCCGGTGGTGCGTAACCGCAAGGGCGAACACGTGCAGTTGTTCCACGAGTTACGGGCGCAGGGTTTTGTGCGCACCCGCGTCGACGGAATAGTTTACGACCTGGATGAAGTCCCGGAGTTGGAGCTACGCCGCAAACACAACATTGAAGTGGTGGTAGATCGCATCCGGGTACGCGAGGACATGAAACAGCGACTCGCCGAATCGTTTGAAACGGCCATCACCCTGACTGACGGCATCGCGGTGATTGCACCCATGGATGAGGGCAGTGCACTGCAGGAAAAACTGTTCAGTGCACGGTTTTCCTGCCCGTACTGCGACTACAGCGTGCAGGAATTGGAACCGCGCATGTTTTCCTTCAATAACCCGAATGGAGCCTGTCCGGAGTGCGATGGCCTGGGAATCAGTCAGTTTTTTGATCCGGACCGCGTGGTGAGCAGTACTCACGTAAGCCTGGCAGGAGGAGCAGTACGCGGCTGGGACCGCCGTAACGCTTATTACTTTCAGATCATTCAGTCGCTGGCAAAGCACTACAAATTTGACATCGACACACTATTTGGCGAATTACCTCAAAAAATCCGCGACATCGTTCTTTACGGCAGCGGCGAGGAAATCATTGAATTCAGCTACTTTGGTGACAGCGGGATACAGAAGCGTCGGCACCCTTTCGCGGGTATCATCCCCAATCTCGAGAGGCGCTACCGGGAAACCGATTCACGCATTGTCCGCGAAGAATTATCCAAATACATCAGTCAAAAATCCTGCCCTGCCTGCGAAGGCCAGCGCCTGAACCGGGAAGCGCGACACGTTTTCATTGCTGACACCAACCTGCCGTCGATCACAGCCTGGCCAATCGAGCGGTGTTTGCAGTTTTTCAGCAAGCTTGATTTGCAGGGAACACGCCGGGAGATTGCCGACAGAATCGTCAAGGAAGTACATGAACGGCTTCACTTTCTGGTCAATGTCGGGCTGGACTATCTGACGCTGGATCGCAAGGCGGATAGCCTGTCCGGTGGAGAAGCACAGCGAATTCGCCTGGCAAGCCAGATCGGTGCGGGCCTGGTTGGCGTCATGTACATCCTTGATGAGCCCTCGATCGGCTTGCATCAGCGCGATAACGCACGCTTACTCTCTACCCTCACCCGCTTGCGTGACCTGGGTAACACCGTAATCGTGGTAGAACACGATGAAGAGGCCATTCTTGCCGCCGATTTTGTCGTAGATATCGGCCCGGGCGCCGGCGTCCACGGCGGGAAAATCATGTTTAAAGGCACGCCCGGGGAAATGCTTCAGGATCCTGATTCCATCACTGGCCAGTACTTATCCGGCGTCAGGTCAATCGCAACGCCCACCAGCAGAACTCCCGTTGACCCTGACCGAATGCTGAGGGTAATTGGCGCAACTGGAAACAACCTCAAGAATCTGACACTTGAAATCCCGGCGGGCCTGTTTACTTGTGTTACGGGCGTTTCCGGGTCCGGCAAATCCACGTTGATCAACGATACCTTGCATCGCCTGGCCGCCAGGGAGTTGTATAAAAGCAGCGCATTGCCGGCACCTTATGAATCGGTAGAAAATCTTGGTCTTTTTGACAAAGTCGTGGACATTGACCAGGCACCAATCGGCCGCACACCACGTTCCAATCCGGCAACTTACACCGGCCTTTTTACACCCATCAGGGAGCTATTTGCCGGCACCCAGGAAGCCAGGGTTCGAGGCTACAAACCCGGGCGTTTCAGCTTTAACGTCAAGGGTGGTCGTTGCGAGGCCTGTCAGGGCGATGGATTGATTCGAGTAGAGATGCATTTTCTTGCGGATATTTACGTACCCTGCGATGTCTGCCATTCCAAACGCTACAATCGGGAAACCCTAAGCGTCACCTATAAAGGTAAAAACATCCACGAGGTCCTGAAAATGACCGTCGAGGATGCGCTGGAGTTTTTTGCACCCGTACCGGTGGTTGCGCGCAAGCTGCAAACCATGTCCGATGTCGGACTCTCGTACATAACACTTGGTCAAAGCGCTACCACGCTTTCCGGTGGAGAAGCCCAGCGTATCAAACTTTCGAAAGAGCTGAGTAAGCGTGATACCGGCCAAACACTGTACATCCTGGACGAGCCCACAACCGGTCTGCATTTTCAGGATATCGAGCAATTACTGGCTGTTCTCCACCGCTTGCGTGATCATGGCAACACGATTGTGGTGATTGAACACAATCTGGATGTCATCAAAACGGCCGATTGGGTAATCGACCTGGGACCTGAAGGTGGTGACCGCGGTGGTGAAATCGTAGCGCAAGGCACGCCCGAGGAAGTCGCCGGGGTTACCCATTCCTATACCGGCCAATTTCTGGCCCGTTTGTTCGGAAGATCAGATCAACTAAAAAGCGCCTGACCACGAATATCCGCAATTTTGTATGGAAACACGGGTAATGACCTGTATGGACTGGTGGGCAACAAAGTTGCCCACCGAATTAGCGCCGCTCAAGCGGTAGATTAAAGTTGAATTGCCGCCCGCCCGCCGTCTCAAGATACAGCTCAATGAATTGTGGCAGATCTGAGGTTTGAGTGGGCTTCATCAACATCAAATGATACCCGCCGGGGGCCAGTTCGACTGCTTCACCGGGCGGGATCGTGAGCGCGTGAACTTCTCTCATTTGGCTGACATCATTTTCAATGACGGTTTGGTGCAAACTGACCTCGCCATAAGCCGGGCTGGAATAAGCCGTAATTACAAGCAGCTCTTCCGTGTGATTGACCAGTCGGCCAAAACCCGCCGTCATCATCGCGCCTGGTGGTGTCGATCGGACCCAGGCATCTTCAAATTTCAGTTTTTGTTGTTTAGAATCGGCTGTGCATGCCGCCAGGAACAAACCGGCCAGCAGCAAGAGTCTGCAATTCATTTCCCATAATTACGCTTGTAGTTTTTACCATACCGTGAAGGTGAAAGGGATTTTATCACCGGCACGTTAGACTGGGAGGTTCCAGCTCGTGCCGCCTTGGACCGGGATGTGTTCGACTGGCCTTGAATCTGAGTGGTGGCTTGTCCCGACGATTGCGCTGAATAGACTTCGGGGCGGGCAAATTGCACCGAGTTGCCGGTACCGTACTGATTGAGTGTTGCCGGCGACCAGATCGTTATGCTTCCCCCTACGCCATTTACCGAATGCCCCGGCCGATAATCTTTCCCGTAGGTACCCGGCCGCCAGACATGCTGGTGTGAACCACTAGCGACCTGGTGAGCCTGGAGCACACCTGAAACAGACAATAGAAATAGTATGGCCGTGAGAACGATGGGTCGAAAAATCATGTCCTGTTCCTTTTCAGTTCTGTCACTACTTTAACAAAATTGGGCATGCCAGGCTCACCAGAGTTAGCGGCTAATTTTTATACAGTGCATTTGCAGTGTCAGTCGTGTCCATTTCCGTGTCCACCACCGTGTCCACCATCATGCCCACTACCATGTCCACTACCATACCCACCGCCGTGTCTGCCGCCATTTCTTCCATAGTGTCCACCGTGGTGGCCGCCATGCTGACGGTGCCAATACGGGCGGTTGTGTCGATAGCCTGGAGCATAACCGTATCCATAATATGGAACGGGCGCATATCCGCCACCAAAACCGAGAGTGAGGTTACCGGCGTAGCCAATGTGGCCGTTTGAGCCACCCCAAATCGTAATACCACCCGTTACCGGGCTTACAGGGTAATACGCCCCGGATCCGGTACCATGGGCAAATGCTGCAGTGGAACCAAAAAGACCAAACAATCCAAGCAATACGACAATAAAATAAGTTTTCATGGTATTAACCTCCGTTTTGCACTCCTTGCATGCACAGTCTAGACTCCTTCTCCTGAACCCCAAGTGAATGGAAAAACCAAAAGGAAGATTAATGCTGGATATTATTGATCATGGGGATGTTCGTGAGTTGAGATTGGCCAGGCCGCCGGCCAATGCGATCAACATGGAACTGATGGAAGAATTGATCCGCGCACTGAACGAGGCTTCCAAAACAGCGTCGGCCATAGTCATTTCCGGTGCGCCCGGCATGTTCACCGCCGGGCTCGATATACCTGAATTGATTCAGCTCGGCCGGGATCAGATGTTGCAAGTCTGGTGTCGGTTTATCAAGATGCTGGAAACCGTCGCCCGCATGCCTGTGCCCACCGCATTCGCTATGACAGGGCATGCGCCGGCCGGTGGAATTGTCCTGGCACTTTATGGTGATTATCGGATCATGCCAAGGGGTGATTTTATTACCGGATTGAACGAAGTGCAGGTGGGCCTGGTGGTGTCATCTGTAATCCACAAGGCACTCGAGCGCGTGGTTGGTTCGCGCGTCGCAGAGAAAATACTCGTTGCAGGTAGCGTTTTGAATACACAGCAGGCCCTGGAAATCGGTCTCATCGATGAACTTGCAGACGACCCGGATGAGGTCGTGCGTCGTGCCGTGAACTGGTGCGAGAAAATGCTGGCCCTTCCCCAACTCGCCATGCTCACGACAAGATCCCTTGTCCGCTCCGATTTACACAGGCTGTTCGACGAGATTAATGATCTGGACATAGAGAAATTTGTCGATATCTGGTTTTCAGATTCAACCCAGGCAACGCTCAAGGACCTGGTGGAACGCTTAAAGAAAAAATAGCGAGGAGCTTGCTTTAATCGGCAGAAATCAATCACCCTTCTCTATCGGGCGTGAAGAATCCTGAATCCACTCGCTCCATGAACCGGGATATAGCCTTCCGGCACCCATTCCCGCCAATTCCATAGCAAACAGGTTATGACACGCTGTGACGCCCGAACCGCAGTAGCTCACAATGGTTTCGGCTGATGATTCACGCAGCAGTGATTCAAATTCACCTGTGAGCAATTCCGGGTTCTTGAATTTGCCGTTTTCAGCCAGGTTGAGTTGAAAGTGGCGGTTAACGGCCCCGGGAATGTGGCCGGCTTTTTGATCCAGCGGTTCAATTTTGCCCGCAAAACGATCCTGTTCGCGGGCATCCAGAATGATGTTGGCTTTCGATTCCAGGTTTTCCAATACCTGCCTGGAAGAAACCACCATAGAATCATCCCCTTTAAAAGCTGCAATTGAAGTTGATTGAGATTCCACCGGACCGGTTTCCAATGGAAAACCCGTTTTTTTCCAGCCGGCGAATCCGCCATCCAACAAGGCAGAAGGCTGGCCGAAATATCGCATCAACCACCACAATCGCCCGCCCAGAGCATTGGAGCCATCGTCATAGGCAACCACAAGCTGGCCCTCTTTCCAGCCCAGGGAAGCCAGGAACCCGGCGAATGCATCAGGCTCGGGCAGTGGGTGACGGCCACTTTTATCCTCTACCGGGGATGCCAGGTCATGGTCCAGATGTGCATAATGGGCACCGGGAATATGCCCTGCCAACCAGGCCTCCCGGCCTTTCTCCGGGCCGGAAAAATCAAAACGGCAATCCATGACCAGGCAGTCGCCTTCACTGATCAGCTGTTGCAGGCGCTCAGGCGAAACAAGAATTTCAATGCTCATGGACGGATTGTAACCGCATAATCAGGTTCATTAATATTGCAGCGGTTACACCCCATATTCTGTAGCCGTTCCAGTCCAGGGACCAGATGGTATATTCGACGCCATCACGGTCAAGCTGGTGGCCTTCGTAAAGGTCCTTATCCAGGGCAACTGAAAGTGGCACACTGAATACCTCGGCAACCTCACGTGTGTCCAGAACCCACTTCACCGGCGGCTTGACCAGGGCCACAACCGGCAGAATCCGATAGTCTGAAATGGTATCCATGCGGTCAAGAAAGCCAATTGGTTTTGTAAGCTCGGAGGGCAGGCCAATTTCCTCATGTGCCTCGCGCAATGCCGTTTGCACTGCCGAACCGTCCTGTTGCTCTGCGCCCCCACCCGGGAAACTCACCTGCCCGGGATGCAGGGGCAGATGCTCCGCCCGGCGGGTCAAGATGATTTCCGGTTCGTCTTTGTCAAGCACCGGCACAAGTACCGCAGCGGTTCGGCGGGGCCGGATGACGACCTCACCATTGGCACGGAAGCCACCAACCTGTAAGCCACGAACCCCGGATTCCAGCGGCGATACGGCTTTTATCAACGCCTCTCGCCAATTCTTGTTCAATTGGGGTTTCGATGCAGCTTGCGGGCTTTTCATTGCATGTATAAAAAAACGGGGCCGTTCAGGCCCCGTCCATATTACTGGATAATTTCTACTAACTTGAGATCAAAAACCAGGGCCTCATTCGGACCCACCGGCGGATTACCACGGGGGCCGAATGCAAGTTCCGGCGGCACGAATATCTGCCAGATTGCGCCAGTCTTCATCAAAGGCAGTACTTCCTGCCATCCCTTCAGCACGGTATTGACCGTGAATTCTTCAGGTACACCGCGTGCGAATGAACTATCGAATTCATGACCGTTGGCCTTGGAACCACGGTAATGAACCTTTACAGCACTGTCCATGTTTGGACGGGCACCCTCACCTTCCTCGATGATGCGGTACTGGATACCGCTGGGAAGTGCAACAATGCCATTCTTGGACAAATTGGCGGCCAGGAATTCATCGGCCTTGACCTGGTTTTCATCAGACAACTTCTGGAACGCCTCGGCCTGCTCGGTGCGGACTTTCTTCTGCAACGCAGTCAGCAACGCCACCATTTCTTCAGTGGGAACTTGTGAATCCTTTCCCCCGGCAGAATCACGAACGGCCGCAATGATGGTCTCAACATCAAATTCGCCACCGCGTCGTTTGATGTCTTCACCAATATCCCAGCCAACTGCGTAACTGAGCTTTCCTTTATCAGATGTTAAATCCTGGGCCATAACAGGGCCAGCCATCAGGGCAATCAGAATGATAAGCGCGAGTACAAATCGCATCAGGTAATCCTCCAGCTAAATTTGGAATTATCCGGCGAGGTGTCTTTTGGACTTGAAAGATCGTAGCGAGGGAAAGCCGATTCGAGTCAGATTTATTGCTCTTGTGAGGCGAATAGCACCGCTATTCAACAAATTAAGAGCGGGAAATCTGGCCAAATTCGGATTTTCCGCGGTAGATCATTTTAAATCCAACAGACTCCCGGCCGCCAGCTTGTGAAAAGGAGGCTATTCTACAGGAGCGGAGCAAGGCATGCCAAGCACATCTCCCTAATTTATAACATAGACCGGTTTGGGGCAATATTCGTGCAAATCCATAGACCGCCTTTTATGGACCAAAGTTTCCACCACCTTTTGGTCGAATTTGCCACAGGATCTTTCACATAATTCATTCGAGCCGGGCCGTTCCATTTTTTATACTTAGTAATCAATGGATTAGATTTCCCTGATCAAATGGCACGAACCCTGCATTACCTTATTGAAGAATAAGTTTTCAGGAGTAAAAAAATATGGGCGTATTTACCCGATTCAGTGACATCATCAATGCCAACATCAATGCCGTGCTGGAAAAAGCGGAAGACCCGGACAAAATCATCCGGCTAATGATCCAGGAAATGGAAGATACCCTGGTTGAAATTCGCTCGTCGGCTGCCAAATGCATAGCCGACCGCAAAGAGACCGGGCGGCACATAGATTATCTTGAGCGTGAAAAAACAGAATGGGAACGCAGGGCCGAACTGGCCATTCGTCGTGAACGCGATGACCTCGCCCGGGCTGCCCTTTCTGAAAAGCAGGCACTGGGAGACAAAATCGCCTCTCTCAAGGGAGAGTTTGAAGTGCTGGACAACCATTTGGAAAAATTCAATACCGATATTACCCAGCTGCAAAGCAAGCTGGATGATGCCAAAACCCGCCAGCGCAGCATCGTGATCAGACACAAGACGGCAACGTCCCAGTTGTCTGCCCGCAAGCACATTCATAGCGACCGTATAGATGAAATGCTGTTTCGCTTCGAAAAAGCCGAAAGCCGCATTGACCGCGTAGAATCCGAGTCTGAAGCGATATCCATGGGCCGTACTCAGAGCCTGGCCGATGAAATTGAAGGCCTGGAAGATGACGACCGCGTGGAAGCCGAGCTGGTGGAACTGAAAGCCAGGGTCGTCGAGAATACACAGGAGGGTGCTGATGAGTGATGTCATTCCTATTCTTCTGATTACCATTTGTTTTCCCTTGTGGATCGTTTTTCATTACGTAACAAAAATGAAAACATCCAAAGGCCTGTCCGTTGAAGATGAAAAAATGTTGAGCGAGGTCTGGGAATCCACCAACCGGATGGAAGATCGCATCAAAACACTGGAGCGCATCCTGGACATAGAAGCACCCAACTGGAGAGGCCGGGTATGAGCGACTTTTACAAGCGGCAGAATCCCCACAGGCTGTTCCGGGACAAGGAACATGCTGTGCTCACCGGCGTTTGCGCCGGAATCGCGGACTACTTTGGATTCAATCGCAAGGGAACCCGGGTAGCAATGGTGGTGCTCTTATTTATTCCGCCGTTTTGTCCATTCGTGATCGTGTCTTACATAGTCTTGACGATCGTGTTGCCTATAAAGCCTGCTGACCTGTACGAATCGAAGGAACAAGCAAATTTTTGGCGTGGCGTAAGCAATGCGCCGGCCGATGTATTTGGTGCGCTCAGCCACCGATTCCGCGAACTGAATTTCAGGCTGGAGAGAATGGAGGCATTTGTTACGTCCAAGGAATTTGAGATCGACCGGGAACTGGGCCGGAAATAGATCGCAAAACGGCTGTTATTTCGACCCATGCGACAGTGCGAAGCTTATGTGCGCCTAAATGTAACGAATTGGCCCTAAATTGCGTCAACTATTGTTGAGAATCGCGGTCTACTGAATGAACGATAAATAGGTGAATTTTTGACCCGGAAATATTTGAAAGAACTTAGGAAAAAATATAAATGAAAACGCCCAATCAAACCAACACACAGGTAAAAACCAGGCACGAACCCTTGTATGCATCACCCTGGATCGCCTTGTTTTCAATGTTGCGCCAGGAACTGGCCCAATCACGCAAGCTTGCGCGAGAGAATACTTGCGCGTGATGTTTCAATTGCAACATGCGTACATGCCGGATAAGGGCAAGCCATCAATCAGTGCGTATGAAAATCTTTTTCTCCGGCCGCTACTTCCAGGTTCAGACGATTCTCCTGTAGCGGAAGTGGGCAAGTAGAATAATCGTTAAAAGCACAAGGCGGATTGTAGGCCTTGTTGAAATCCACCACCAGGCGACTATTCGCCGGCATTCCATCACTGTTCACAAACCGACCTGCTGAATAAGTGCTGCGACCATTACTGCGATCAGCAAACATGAAACTCAATGACTCTGATTCATCATCGCCAATGGCGACCATGCGGTAGGTTTTTCCATCTCGCTCAAACTCAAACCTGCCAAAGACGGGCGATGGAGTCAACTGACCGAGCACGTTGCCGATTTCTACAGTCTCGCCCTCCTCGGCGGGAATAAAGCGACCGTCAATCCGCCAGTCCCATTGAATATCGAAATTTTGGGTGCTTTTGAAATTGACCCGTGTCGGAGCCTGCGAATCCTTGATTCGAAGCGCGAAGGATTCTCTGAATATCGGGTAGAACATGATGGTACCGCTTTGCACTACCGTAGGAGTGCCCTCGACATCCGCCACCATCGCCACCTCATTTTCAAACCCTTCGTCTACCATCACTTCAGCATTATCAGTACGCACGAACCGGAGCTTGTTATCCTCCAGGAATACAGATCCCCAATAATCCGGCCCTCCGGATAAACGGATCGTATTGCCGGGCGCACTGCCTACTCGATTTTCTCCCTCCTGCAGCCATTCCAGACCCACCAGGCTCAGCCAGCCAAAGTCGCTTGCCAGGCGCACATTCCGTTTCTGCCGCCATTCAAGAATTTGCTTACGGTGTGATTCAACGGAAGGATTGAGAGATATATCCTCGACAGTCGATGCCAGGCCGGTGATGCCAAACAAACCCATCAGTAAGAAAGCAAAACCCTGAAAATATTTACGTGAATATTTCACAAATAACCTCTGAATAATTCATTTCCCATCATTCCGGCACAAGCCGGAATCCAGTGAATGATTGAATCGTAGCACCTGGATTCCGGATGCGACTCCGTCGATCCGGAATGACGGATATATGGGAGTTTCATTATTACTTCACTCTTCCGTATATGTCTTCGTAACGGGTGATATCGTCTTCGCCAAAATAACTGCCTGTCTGGACTTCAATCAAGTGGACATTTTCGGTGCCCGGATTCTCCAGACGATGAAGGGTTCCAGCGGGAATGTATGTGGATTCGTTCGCATTCAGCAGGAATTCCTTGTCACCGAGTCGGACTTTAGCCTCACCGCGTATCACCGTCCAGTGCTCGGATCGTTTTTCATGTTTTTGCAAGGACAACACCTGCCCCGGTTTCACAACCAGGCGTTTCACCTTGCAATCCTCTGCATCCTCCAGGATCGAATACCAGCCCCAGGGACGGTACACGGTCTGGTGGTGATCCACCACATCGTGTTCGAGCTCGATCAGTTGGTTGACCACCTCCTTCACGTCCTGTGCATGATCGCGATGAGCCACGAGTACGGCATCCCCGGTATCCACGATCACCAGGTCACTGACTCCCACTACGGCGACCATGCGATTCTCAGCCTGAACAAAGCAGTTTTTACTGTGTACCATCACCGCCTTGCCCAGGATGCTGTTGCCTGATTCATCAGATTCATACAATTCACTGATTGCTTTCCAGGATCCAATATCACTCCAACCAAAATCACCGCTCACCACGGCCGTATTATCAGATTTTTCCATCACCGCGTAGTCAATCGAAATGGCCGGGCAGGCGGCGAACAAATCAGCCGGAACCTCCAGCGGCTGCCGGAAAGGATCGACTTCCTCCCAGCAGCTTATGACACAACGATGAATCTCGGGCGCATGCTCTTCCAGTGCTTCAAGATAAGCGCCTGCTGTGAAACAGAACATCCCCGAATTCCATTCGTAATCGCCCGAAGCCACGTATTTTCCTGCAGTTTGTTCATCCGGTTTTTCAACAAAAGCCGCGACAGCAAACCCATCGGAATTGGGAATACGTCCGCCTTTGCGTATGTATCCGTATCCGGTTTCCGGGTGTGTCGGGTGGATGCCAAAAGTCACCAGATAACCCCGCCCGGCAAGCGAGGCTGCCTCATCAACTGCCAGGCGAAAACGATCTTCATTGCTGATCAGGTGATCTGCCGGCATCACCAGCATGGTTGCCTGCGGGCCCAGCTTGCGCTCGAGATAGATAGCCGCCATCGCAATGGCTGGTGCGGTGTTGCGCCCCATGGGTTCCAGCAGAAACGGGTGGGGATGCTCTTCTCCGATAATGTCGTTGTACAAATCCCGGGTATAGAAATAATAATCACGGCTGGTCACTGTGAGCACCGGGCTTTCGCCTGCCAGACCCAGTGCCCGGCGAAAGGTTTTTTCAGCCAGGGATTCTCCATCCATCAGCTTCATGAAAGGCTTGGGATGAGCCCGCCTGGATACCGGCCACAGGCGCGTTCCTGAACCACCTGAAAGGATCACGGGCACCAATTGCGCCCCGGCATTATTTGTCATATTTAATCTCCTGCAGGCAATCTGCCAACGATTCATTCAAACCCATAGCTTTGACTCCGAAAGTTTTCCGAATAGCTGTGGTGTCAAGAACTGAAAAAACAGGTCTCTCAGCGATTTGCGGGTATTGTGAAGAGCTTAAGGGTAACAGTTGCGGCATTTCTTCCAGCAAGCCCTGGTCGGAAGCAATTTTGAATATGGAACCGGCAAACTCGTACCAACTGCTTATCGTGCCGTCACAATAATGATAAAGGCCATCATTTTTTGAATCGGTTTTATATTTCGCCAACTGGCTGATCACCTCAACCGATACCCCGGCCAGGTTGCGCGCCCAGGTCGGGCAGCCCGTCTGGTCGCTGACAATGCTCAGCTCCGGGCGCTCCCGTGCCAGGCGCAGCATGCTCAAAACAAAATTATTCCCGTGGGCAGAATATACCCAGGAGGTCCGCAGGATGACAGACCGGCACTTGCTGTGAGCAATCGCCCACTCGCCGGCCAATTTACTTTCACCGTACACATTGATCGGGCTGGTTTCGTCCGACTCTTTATACGGTTGATCAGACCGGCCATCAAACACGTAGTCGGTGGAATAATGAAACAAAAGCCGGTCGTTTCGCTCCACCCAGCGGGCAATGCAACCGGGCAGGTCTGCATTGACGCGAAATGCCGGTCCGGATTCGCTTTCTGCCTTGTCGACTGCGGTATAGGCAGCGGCATTAACCACCAGGTCAGGGCGTTGCCGGTTGAGGAGAATTTCCACCCGGTTCAGATCACTCAGGTCGATCTTGAGATCATTGGGCGAGCGCGGGGAAGCCAGGCTCCGATCAACACTCGTGACACTCCCGAACTGAGTCAGAAGCGGCAGTAACTCCTGGCCGAGTTGGCCCGACGCGCCGGTCAGCAATATTTTCATACGGCCATACGGGGTAGATTATCCCGGGAAATATCCTGAAGCCTGGGAGCCAGGCGGTCCTTCTCAGACAGGCTCTTTGGCACGATCGGCCATTCTATGCCGATATCCGGATCGTTCCACGCAAGCCCGGCATCATATTCAGCATTAAACTCATGGGTGCAAAGGTAGGACAACAGTGCGCTGTCATCCAGGACACAAAAACCATGAGCAAAACCTTCAGGAACATATAACTGCCGGTGATTTGTAGCAGACAACTCAACGCCGGCCCACTGGCGAAACGTAGGTGAATCAACGCGGATATCGACGGCTACATCAAAAATCCGCCCCTCCAGTACCGTAACCAGTTTCCCCTGGGGGCAGGGATGTTGATAATGCAATCCACGGATCACGCCTGCTGAGGAGCGCGAAATATTTGACTGTACAAAGCGATCCGGCAATCCACAGGCCCCGTAACGGCCGGCATTCCATGTTTCCATGAACATCCCCCGGCTGTCACCGTGTACTTTTGGCTCCAAGACCACCAAACCCGGTATCCCTGTTTCGATCAGCTTCAAACTTCAATATCCCGGGTCAATAAGGAAATCAGATAATCTCCATAACCGCTTTTCTTCAGTGGCTCAGCCAGAAGCCTGATCTGCGCTTCATCTATCCACCCCTGCTGGAAAGCGATCTCCTCCGGGCAGGCGATTTTCAAACCCTGACGGATTTCGATTGTTTCGATGAAACTGGATGCCTGTTGCAAAGATTCATGTGTCCCGGTATCCAGCCACGCGTAACCTCTACCCAGCCGCTCAAGCGACAGGTCACCATT
>SMVB01170890.1_pt1 | contig 15849 bp, 11 predicted proteins | sample 2456461 | NCBI WGS metagenome assembly SMVB01 (sample SAMN11095934, study PRJNA526329) | marine sediment metagenome | biome: Marine sediment; feature: Surficial sediment; material: Deep marine sediment; isolation source: Hadal surficial sediment | place: Pacific Ocean | collected 2014-05 | depth... | reverse complement strand
CTCCGCCATATCCGGACACCATCCTTTAAGTAGCTTTATGCACGCCACACGTTTTTCATTATCGCGGGTGACAAACTCTGCCACGGACTTGTAGGTCAGGTAAAACCGTCTTTCCTCCGCTAGTAACACCAGTGATTTTGGAAACAACTCCAGCTTCCGGACCCTGTCGCCATCCTGAAACTCTGCCACAACTCTGAGCTCAGGTAACCGGAACACAAGTGTTCCCTGGCTGGACGCGCCTTCAAGCTGAACCACAGCACCTGCAGCAGGTGTCTCGATGACCCAGTCAGGATGTGCTCGATGGTGTACTTCAGGTGCCATTACCGAGGGCGGCTCATCCTCGCTTATGTCATAAGAACGCTGATACCGCTCCACCAACAAGCCAGATGAAAGGGGTACTGGGGCCCAACATGCGGGCAAGGGTGCGTCATCCCAGGATCTGACCCGAGAATCAGGCAGTTCCAGGTTTGGCAATGCCCGTGTCGTGTCAAACTGGGGATATCCCTCGGGACAATTGAATATATCTCCATATCCACGGGCCTGACTGATATGGTCAAAACCCTTACCGTCCACGTTCATCGGTGAGCTTACATCCAGCTCAGCCTCACTGTCGATCAACACCTTTTGAGACCCCCCGAATGCCCGCTCCCATGTCAGCGGCATGGATTCGAAAGCCTCGGGCTGGGAAATGCTGGCAGCTTCTCCTTCACCCTGCCAACTTCGGTCTCCAATAACATCGATCTCACGGCGAACATCACCCAGGCTTAATGCAACTTTCATCTCGGTGGTCGGCTGCCCGTCAGGCGCGTACGCTTTGCCCAGCAGCATTACTTCAAATACAGGATCGAGCCTGGGTAGATTATCGCGCGGGTGCAAACCCAACTCAGTGGGTTGATCTTCTTTCAAGAGAGGAAATGGCGATTCCCGCTCAAGCTTTACCTGGCCATTGTCTTCGATGCGGAATGTTGCTTTGGCAGTGAATATTATCGCTCGTAAATCGCCAGGAAGGTTGCCGACAATATCAAAATCTGCGGGGACCGGACTGGTATTTACAAATTTCAAGCTAGACACTCCCCAATGACAGGAAGAAGTGCAATTGACCATCGGAAACGCCGGACTTGTTGAGCATCAGTTAATCTTCACATCGGGGCTGCCCGTGATGGTATTGACACCGCCGGTTGCCTCAGAAGTTACCACGTTGCCGGAAATCGTGATGCCGCCGCCATCGAGAGTCACCGTACCCCCCGGGGATTTCAGCTCGACCTTGCCTGTATCAATGGTTATCGAGTTTGAACCAACTGTCAGTACGATTGACGAGCCCGCATCGATGGTGGTGTTCGCGGCCGGGCTACTCAAGGCGATATTGCCCGCGGTTGCGGTACAACCAATATTGCCGGTAGTGACATTGGTGTTAGCATTACCGGTATCGACAGTCAATGAATAGTCTTGATTGGCAACCTTCAGTGCGTAATCCCCATCCAGTATCTGCACAAGCCTGCCAAGGGGAGCATCCATAACAGTCAGAAAATCATTACCGGATATGTTGATGTCCCGCTGACCTGAAACCTGCAGGGACTCGATGGTGGAAGATGGCCTTGCATTGTCGCCGGTACCGATGGTGACCGTACGAGTGTTGACAACATTGCGGGTCTCATCATGCTCAATAACCGTAGTCAGGTCATTTTCGATCGTGGTACTCATGTTCTTTTCTGCGTGCAAGGTGATTTCTTCAGAGCCTTTTTTGTCTTCAAAACGGAATTCGTTGTAATTATCCGAACTACCACCATCGGTACTGCGTGATTTGATTCCACTTTGAGTCTTATTCTTTTCCAGTTTGTAAGGAGGCATGCAGCTAGCGTTGTATACACTACCGGTGATCAGTGGCCGATCAGGATCACCTTCCATAAAACTGACAATTACTTCCTGGCCAATTCTTGGAATATGAATTCCACCCCACCTGGCGCCCGCCCAAACCTGCGAAACTCGTACAAAACAGGAACTGTTCTCGTCTTTTTTCCCATATCGATCCCAGTGAAACTGGATTTTCACCTGACCATATTTATTGGTGTGAATTTCGTCACGAGATGGTCCAACCACAATCGCTGTTTGCGGTCCCTGAACCATAGGCTTGGGTGTCTCTCTTTCGCTACGGAATGGTATGGTCTTATCAATTACCTCAACGCTGCAATGATATAGCTCGGAGAAGGAACCAGAGTCTGAAATGAAAGAAGTATTATCAATCTGGTGAACTACAGAAGTAACCAGGTACTCCTTGTTTTGGTCCTTCCTGGGATAATCCGTTAATGTGAATACACAACCCGCTGACAATCCCCGACTGGTGCCGCCAGCTTGCACTATTTCTTTCCTGCACTGGAGCTCCTGTAGTCGGATTTTCACGTAATTTGAGCCATTTTCTGACTCGGTATACTCTCCCGGATAGTCATATATTCCAGGTTGTATTTCCGGGTACTCCTTAAGGTCTTTTTTAAATGGTATTGCGTGTTTGGTCTCGCTTTTGGACATTTTGAGCAGCGGCAGTTTGGGGGTTTTGAAGTTAAAGTCCTGAACGGTATACGTGTCGGATGTGAAACTTTGTATTGCTGTCCAGGAGCTCAAATGATCCTCAAAATCTCCAAGGATTCGACCTTCTCCATGATGGTAGGGAATCTTTTCAAATTTTGGAAACGACTTAAGTGCCGAATTGTCATCAACCATCACCAATATATGTTTATTGGCATGGTGCTCAAAGAAGTAGTAGATGCCTTCCTGCTCCATCAGTCGGGAGATGAAATTGAAACTTGACTCACGATATTGGACACAATACTCCCATTTACGGTAGTGATCATGAAGATTACGTTCTTCAAAATCTACCATCCCATGGTCACCAAATACCTTCTTGATTATATCCGGTACTGTCATATCCTGAAAAATCCGGCAATCGGCCGTGCGCGTGAGAAACCAGAACCATGGTCGAATTGTTGCCTGGTACCTGGTGTAACCCTCTCGGTCCCCCGCGTATCTAAATTCAGTGATGAAACCATTAAAAAACCGCTCGCCATCAGCCAGTTCCAGTACTGTCGTCACCTTTTTTCCCACAGCATCATCAAAATGCAGATCTTTCTTTTCGCTCAACAATTCCAGGTGATAAATGAATAAACGACCCATTTGTTCATTACCGGACATTGAATTCACAAGTAAATCGCCGCCTAAATCAGACTTGAACTTGACAGGAAAATTAGCGTCTATTAATTTTTGGGCTGACATTTGAAATATCCATTTGGCTTAGAAAATATCCTTCCCCCATTCTAGCAGCTAATCCTGAACCAACATTCCACCTACTTGCTATGAACAAGTTCACAGTTTCCGGGTTCATAATCTTTCTGCTTCTTTCTGAAGAAGGTCCGGATTCAACAGGATGATCTTGCCATTATCAATTTCGACAATTCCCCTGTTCTCCCAGTTACGAAGTTGTTTATTGACACTCTCACGCGAGGCATTTACCAGCGTACCCAGTTCATATTGTGACAGACGAATATCCAGGCGCTTTTGAATGGGGTCTGGCCCATTACCTTTGATGCTTGCACTGAGCAGAAATTTTGCAAGTCGCGCTGAGACGTCCAAAAATACAGAATCCTGGTATAGCTCATCGGTTGCACGTAATCGATTTGAGAGAGTCTTTAACATATAAGTCAAAAACCTTGTTGCCGTGTGCGGGTGTTGCTGTAACAAATGCTCATACCCGGAATGTCCAAGCACCAGTAGATCTGAGTCTTCAAGAGCAGAAACAGTGGCACTGCGCGGGCGACCATCAATCATTGACAGTTCACCAAAGTAATCATCCTTTCGCAATACAACAAATGAAATCTCCTTGCCACTGCCGGACACCACAGAAACCTTCAGGCTGCCGGACAAAACGATGAACATATCCCGTCCCTCGCTGCCCTGCCTGACGACGACGGACCGGCGAACGGCCATGCGTCTTGTACATTGATCAAGAATGTAAATTTGATCTTGCTCAGACAAACCTGAAAAAAGTGAATTGCTACTCTGCACTCGCCTCCCATTCTCAAGAAAAAATCCTGCTTCAATAATAATGTTCCCATTCACATTCATTGGAGCATTATTGAATTTGACTACGTTGTTATTATAGTCTAGAACATATAAAAGAAATTGCACTGTGCGCCGCGCGAGTCCAAAACTGGCTGGCCTTTACGATGACACATAATTCACTGGAAAAATTAACAGTTCTATTTGCGGATATTTGCCGAAGCACAGTTCTATTTGAGCAACTCGGAGATCAAACGGCTGTTGACCTGATAATGCAAGCCATGCAACTGGCAGAAGATATTGCAAATCAAAATAAGGGAACGGCGATCGGTACCATTGGCGACGAAATCATGTGTACATTCAAGGCACCTGAAGATGCTCTGATCAGCGCCAGTCAAATCCACTCTCAAATGGCGCAAAACAGTTCAATGAAGGAACACCATTTGGCAATGCGCATCGGTATCAACAGCGGTGAGGTGTTGAGCTTGAGAAACAGCGTCTACGGGGACACGGTGAACATTGCTGCACGTCTGACTCAGCTGGCCAAGGGCCACCAGAGCCTGGTCTCATCAGCCACAATCGCTACCATCAGGGAAGACATTCGCAATCAATTGCGCCTGGTTGGCCAATTCAACCTGCAGGGAAAAGCGGTTGTTGTTGAAGTACATGAGTTGCTGCAACCGGATGCAGAAGAAGAAATTACCGAAGTGGCAACCGGCATCGAAAGCACGGCTCGATCTTACCTGATGACGGCCCGTTTCCTGTCCCGGCAAATGCGCTTTGATCCGATGTTGGTACGCTTTCAATTCGGGCGTGGTATGGAATGCGACCAGGTTATTAATCACCAACGATTTCCCGCCAACACGCAGAGTTCTTGTATCGCAACGGTCAGTTTGTATTGCGTGACTTTAGTACCAATGGCAGCGTGGTTATCCAGGAAAACAAACTTGAGCATCTGCACCGTTCAAGCATTGAGCTGAAGGGCAACGGCAAAATCTACCTTGGCAGAACACTCAATCAACACCCGTTTTGTATCCAGTTCATCTGCCACGGTAGCAAGTGAACTGTCGCTTTAACCTGGAATTTATCAGGCTAACTGAAGTTATACACAAAGTTATCATCCCTGGCGTCGATTTCAATCGCTTGCAAAGGCTTGTCCTCCGCCATCCGTGACAATAACTCACGGGATATTTGCGGCAGAATGGTATTGGTCAGGATGGCGTCGATCATACGACCACCGCTTTCCAACTCGGTACAACGCGCGGCAATCAATTCCAGTACGGCATCGGTATATGTCAACGGAATATCATGGTTTACAGCCATCCGCTTAACAATACGCTTCAACTGCAGCACGATGATCAGGTGTAATACCTCATCGTTCAGCGGATAGTAAGGAATAGTGACTATACGACCGAGTAATGCAGCCGGGAATATCTTCAGTTGCGGTTCGCGCAATGCCTTGGCAATGCCTTCGGCATCCGGCATCAGCTCAGGATCCTTGGCAAAGTTCATGATTAGCTCACTGCCGACATTCGAAGTCAGAAGAATCAGTGTATTCCTGAAATCAATCATCCGACCCTCCCCGTCCTCCATCACACCTTTGTCGAATACCTGGAAGAAAATTTCGTGGACATCCGGATGCGCCTTTTCGACTTCATCCAGTAGTACAACACTATAAGGACGCCGCCGAACGGCTTCTGTCAATACACCACCCTCGCCATAACCCACATAGCCTGGAGGTGCGCCTTTGAGGGTAGAAACGGTATGCGCTTCCTGGAACTCGCTCATATTGATGGTAATCAGGTTTTGTTCGCCACCATACAGAGCTTCTGCCAGTGCCAATGCAGTTTCGGTTTTACCCACACCACTGGGACCACATAACATGAATACTCCAATCGGTTTGCTCGGATTATCCAATTGCGCACGGCTGGTCTGTACCCGGCTGACAATCATTTCCAGACCATGATCCTGACCGACCACACGTTTGCGCAAACGGTCTGTCATATTCAGGATGCTTTCAATCTCATCCTTGACCATGCTGCCGACCGGAATACCGGTCCAGTCTTCAACCACTGCAGCAACTGCCGCCGAATCCACACTATGGAAAACCAGGGGTTGATCGCCCTGCAGTTCTGCCAGTTCACTCTGCAGGTCATCGAGATTTTGTCTTAAAGTAGCTTCATCGTCCAGCGCGGCTTTATCTTCATCACTTTCAGCTGCCGCTGTCTCATCCTGCTGCGCATCTGCGGTCTCTTCGGTGTCTGCACCTTCTGAATCTTTTGCTTCGTCCTCAGCCGTTGAAGATTCATCATTGACGTCCTCGTCATCCGCTTTACCCAGACCCACGAGTTTCCGGCGTAGTACAAGAATCTCATCGACCAGCTTCTTTTCCTGGTTCCACCGTTCAGTCAGTCGCTCGTTGCGAGCACGTTCATCTATCAGGTCCTCTGCGATCTTTTTCGTACGTTTTTCATCGGCATGGCCGACCGCCCGCTCACGCTCCAGGATTTCTTCTTCGAGTTCCAGTGCAGTAATACGATGGTTGGAGTCTTCCAGCGGTGCCGGCGTTGAATGCAGCGATACAGCAACCCGTGCGCAAGCTGTGTCCAGCAAACTAACTGCTTTGTCTGGCAATTGCCGGGCCGGGATATATCGGTGCGCAAGCTTTGTTGCGGAAGACACAGCCTCATCAAACACCTGTACTTCGTGATGTTTCTCCATGACCGGTGATATACAGCGCAACATGCGGATGCATTTTTCCTCACTGGGCTCACCAACTTGCACCGTCTGGAAGCGCCTGGTCAAAGCGGGATCTTTCTCAATATACTTCTTGTATTCAGCAAAAGTTGTCGCTGCAACCGTGCGCAAAGTACCGCGTGCCAAAGCTGGTTTTAACAGGTTAGCAGCATCGCCGGTGCCTTCCTGACCGCCAGCACCAATAAGGGTATGGGCCTCATCGATGAATAATATAATGGGTGTTTCCGAGGCATGTACCTCGTCAATGATCGAGCGTAATCGCTGCTCAAATTCACCTTTCATGCTGGCGCCGGCCTGCAACAAACCCAGGTCGAGAACTTTCAAGGCAACATTTTTCAATTGAGGTGGCACATCCCCCGATACCAGGCGCATGGCAAAACCTTCTACCACGGCTGTTTTACCCACACCGGCTTCGCCGATCAGGATCGGGTTATTTTGCCTGCGGCGCATCAGGATATCGATAATCTGGCGGATTTCCTCATCACGACCGACAATCGGGTCCAGTTCACCGCTGCGGGCCTGTTCTGTCAGGTCTACGGTAAACTTGGCCAGTGCCTCACCTTTCCCAAGCGGGCCGCCTGCTTCACCGGTAGCAGCACCAGCAGATGACAGATCACTGCCATCGGATGCTGCAAGCTTGTCTTCAGGGGAACCACCGGTAATTTTGCCAAACTGATCGACCAATGTGTCGATCTTTATCTCGTCAAACTGCTTCGAAATACCAAGCAACTCACTGCGTAATGCCCGACTTTTCAGTATTCCTATCAGTAAATAGCCACTACGGATTTGCGGCGACTGGAACATCAAACTGCCATAAACCCAGGCCCGTTCTACCGCTTCCTCCAGATGGGAGGACAGGTCGCTTACCGAACTGGCACCCCTTGGCAAGCGATCCAATGCCTTGGTGAAATCCGATGCCAGGTGAGCAACCTCTATATCAAAATGATCGACGATACGTCGCAGGTCAGAATCCTGTAACTGCAAAATTTGTTGCAACCAGTGAATCAGCTCAACATACGGGTTGCCACGCATTTTGCAAAACACTGTCGCGCTCTCAATACCCTGATAAAGCAAGCTGTTAAGCTTTCCAAATAACGCGCTTCTACTAATTTCCGTCATGATCCCGACTCCCATATACTGAGTTTGCTGATATCTATAAGTTTATACATATTTAGTGAGTATAATTTTCGACCTGCAACAGCAAATCATCAACGTGATCCACCTGCAGTTCAGTTTGTAACCAACTGGTCCAACCTAAGCTACCGCTTTTTCCAAGACAGCTTACCGGTTTTTCTTCCTTGCTTAATATAAGGTTTACTTCCCATAAATATTCAATACCAACATAGTTACTTACCAAAGCGACCAGTGCTTTAAAGGACTTTCCTGTGGGCAGAAAAGCCTCATACTGATCGAGGCTGAGTGGCCCCAGACTAACCCGAAATTTATCCTGGCGTTGCCAGACCCGTTCACCAATCACGGTATTCTTGCCCAGACACCCGTTCAAGCTGCTTTCACCAAGCTTCACACGATCAGCTGCCGGAATTTGCATCCAATGGGCAATGAACTCCGTTATATTCGATTGAACTTCGAAGTACCCCTGGATCATCGATACAAGCCCATCAACGTGGCGTGGCAAACTACTCAAATGACCGGCAAATCCAAGTTTCGAGGAATGATGCATGGCATCTGCATTTCGCAGGCTGGGTAGACCCAGACCAAACAGGGAACCAACGTACATGGCGAACCTGTCTTGCTCGGGTCGATCGAACTGTACCACGGGTTGAGCCTGTGCCCACGCGCCATAGAACAAACTCACAATCCGGTGATGGAACATGTCCATAAATCGCGCAAAAGTTTTGTCACGATGGTGACGTGAGCGATCCCTGGCATACTCTGTCAAGTGCAAGGGAAGTGGTCCATTTGGACCAAACATACCTATAAATCGCTGTGATAAGCGCGGGTACTGGCTGGAGCTATCAATTTCCAAACTACTCAGTGTTGATGGTGCAAAAGAAGTATAGGGTTCCTGCGCAAACCTGATCGGATCGTCAGATGGCCTGTGGGCCTTGCCGGTTATAGGTTTATCCCGGTAGAAACAGTTGATACGCCGGACAGTCTGATAAAAGCCGTAGCGATACGGCTTTTCACTGACATCGTGAAGAAATTCTACAACTGAGGTCTGAGACCCGTCTTCACTGGCCATCTGCCAACCTCGATTTTGCTATCGGTTTGAACAATTGTTTCCGTCATATGGTTGATCGATACATATTTTCGGAAAAATTCATTTAGAACAGAACCAAACAGGTACATTCCGCCGGCTTCAAAGCCGGTTTGTTCCAAAGTCAGGGTGATCTCCAGACCGCGCCCGAAACTGATCGGGCCGGCGATGGGCAGACGACGGGTTACAGCGATGGCATTGATCGATAAGAGTCCATTGATCTGGCGTTCAGCCACCGTGTTGCCATTGCTATAAAGTTGCAAAAGCTCACGTAATGCCGCCGCTCCTTCTTCCGGGTCCTCATCGATCAAGGACAGGAAATTCAAAGACAGGTGATTGATCAATCTCCACGCATAATCACCCGTAGTACCCTGCATGCTAGGTCTGGTCGGGCCCGCGACACAACGTATTTTTTCGACCGGCGCGTTAAGCTCGAGTGTAAAATCACCATCCTTCTGACCGAGTGGTATCTGCGTTGGCAGGTCACGATTACTACAAAGTACATCGATCCCGACCTGCACCAGGTCAGTGCTATAAGGTGCTTCATTTGAATCAACCAGTGAAATGAACATTTCCTGACCCAGATACGCTGATCGCGCCCCACGCGAATGCTGCTTGGACGACAGCAAACGCGGCTTCCGCTGCACGCTGAAAAAAGCGGCGTGTTCGACGGGAATATGTTTGTCCTTGAGGCCATAGAAAGGCAAAAATTGCTGTCGATCATCCGCGCTTTTGCCATAACCGGTGACATTCAACACTTGCAAAACCTCGTAATCCATAGGCCTGCTTCTGTCAGCTACTACATGAAACTCGTGATCCCTGGTATTGAGCGATATACGGTCAGCGCGTTTGCGGAATTGATTGATGGCCGGCGTGCAGAAAGGTAAAAAAAAACTTTTGCTGAGGATGTTTTCGAAATCAGAATTCCTGTTGTTCAGGTGAATCACAAGGTCAAATGATTGCCCTTGCGCTTTAGGCAAAGCCTTATCAAGACCGCTGAAATTAACAAACCGGAAGCGCTCGGGGAACGCGAAATACTCTCTTAAAAGCCGGTAACCCTCAAATGATTTGGAACGATAATGAAGCATGGCCTGATCAGGTGAAAAACCATAGGGTGTAACATTATCAGAAGAGAGCCGAAAAACCTGGCGGTTCTTTTTACCGCCAGTGATAATCGAGAAACCGCAAACATTTGACAGCATGTGTTCATACAAAGCCATCGGCACAGTGCCACTTCCAGCGAGGAATATGGGCAAATCCTTCATCTTTAAATCGGAAATATCAACACCACTGGCAACCTCAATGCTGATTTTTACACCCGCTGAGACCTGGCGGTCCGGCTTGATTCCGAGGCTCGCCAGGGCAGCACGTGTTGCCAGGTATTCGCCTTTGACGATTGTAAGTGGAAACAAATCTACCTGGTGTGAAGTCCTGTATTCGCATTGGGTTTGCATATTGGGGCCAAGGCCACTTTGCAGTGCACTGTTCCTTTCGATCCTGAAACCTTTGGCCAGATCAGAATCACCACAATCCGGCTGTAACTGCACAATCGTCATGGAGGGGAGTGGCGTAAGATAATCCGGATAAACTATTTCCAGCAAATGCTGGCAAAACTTTGGAAATTCCTCCTCAATCTTCAATTGCACTCGGGCGGTTAAAAACGCAAACCCCTCCAGTAATCTTTCTACGTAGGGATCTGCACATTCAAGACCCTCCATACCAAGTCGACCAGCGACCTTGGGGAAGTGCAGAGCGAATTCATTGCCCATTTCGCGCATGAAAGTGAGCTCGGTGTTGTAGTGATGAAGCAGCCGTGTATCCATTTCAGGTCAGTCGAAGTTCTCTGTCAGTTGAAACTCACCACATTCCAGGTCAAATTCGCTTTTTAAAACAACCTGGAATGGTGAAGGCTGACCAAAAACCGCACCAGATATCTCAAACACCATTGAATTTTGAGACATTACATCGGGGTTGGAAGTTACTTTGACCGTGAGGCTATTTCGAATTATACGAGGCTCGAACTGCTGAATTGCCGCTTCTACGGACTTCTCCATTCCCCTGACATCCACAGTTGATGAGGTTTGCCCGGACAAGTCCGGCAAACCGAAATTGAGAACTGAACGCTGAACCTGGGGGTACTTATCCAGGTCTTCGCATACATCCAATGATACGCAGTTAAGCAGCCAGCCAAGGTCACGGATAACCGCCTTCTTGAACTGGGTCTGACTCATACTTTGTTGAGAAGTGCTTTCCTTGCTTTTTCCAGGCTGCAAATCCGTTAACCGATCAAGCAGTGAAGGTTGAAGTCTTTCTTTAAGGGACCATTGCCCCATTCTCAGTTATCACTCATCGAATTCAATACTGCGCACTTGCAGGAGTGGGTAATCCTTTTGATCGGTCGCAAATATGCGTTGCCCCGTACCTTCAACAATGTCCTCACCATGAGACTCCCAGTCGGTGCGACGTGACATCAGTCCGGATCCGGACACCCCTTCGAGACGAGGATAGCGAGCCGGTATCATAACCATCAGTTTGCCGCCATTGATCCACATGACTTCAGCCGGCAACCAAACCAGATCACGCAGGTCGCTAGGCTCTTCAGTGTGCAATTTTTGCACACGGGACATAGGAACCCAATAATACTGCCCGTTAAATATGAACTCAAACACCGGTCCGAATCTTTGATCCGCGTCTGCCAGCCAGGTGAACGAATCGTCGTTTATTTTTCCGCTGCGGGTTTCCGCCTGTTCAAAAGCTTGTGCATTGAGTCTGGAGAATACTTCCATGTCACCATTGGCAAAAGCCTGTTGAGCTTCGACCAATAAAGCAATCCACTCTTCCGGTTCACCAAAAATCAGTGGTTTACTTTTTCCAGCAAAAACAGCTTCCCGATGTAGTTCGCAATTAATAACATCGCGATACGCCAGCACCATCAACTCGGCCTCAGAATCCATCCCTCCTGCTATCTCAAGTTGCGCCTGGGCTCGTGTTAATTGACCCGTGATCGCCAGTAACTGAAAGAGGAAAATCCGCAGCTTAGCGTCCGCAGGTTTTTTCCTGACCTGCTCCTGAAGCAATTGCAACGCAGCTTCAGGGTCGCCAGCGTGCAACAAAGTCTCAGCAGTCATTGAACGCTCCCATAACCTGGCTAATTCCCATTAGCAAACACACCTGCAGTAGAATTATGCTTCTTTCCCTTCCCCAACTATTCTTTCCCTTCCCCAACTATCCAAGTAAATATTTTGGACGCCCCTCTGCTTTGGTCTTTCTTTTGATCATAAATTTCTAGTTTGCACTCCTCAAAAGAAAACGTCACAGAGGTATGGCTCATATCACCACCTTCGGGGTCGGATTGGTGGTCCTGGCTCACACTACTAACCGTGGCCTCTTTCAATTCGAGCTCCAGCCAGTTATCTTTTTCATCGCCAAAAGCCTTCGTTCCGTGTATTTCAATGGTCGCGGCCTTCGTGGCTTTCATGCAAAATTGCGAAAGAACAGCGGTTGCTGAGCTAGTCTTGCAAGTGACGTTTATCTGTTCAACTTGCGATGACCCACCAGATGTTCCCCCACCTGACTGCATGTCTGATGTATGATGTGCACCCCAGCTCCAAGATACAAGATCAATCCATTTGTCGTGCTTATCATCTTTAGAATCGCCGTCAACTCCGTCTACCTTTATATAAATTGCCATGATAATGTCATCTCTCTTTATGTATTTAAAATAACTTACTTAGTTCATTGTCAGCTAACACCAATATCAAATGCGAGTAACTGATTTTTTCCTCACCTGCCAATTATAATCGATAGAACGCATTGGCGATGTGAAACAACTCACTGCCGACCAATCTCGCATTACATTCCGAAGAATGTCTTTATGGCATTCCTTGGCACTTCCTTCAGGCTTTGGCCGACGGCAGTTTGGACACCAGCCGCAACGAAACAGTCAGGCCTTCCAATTGGTAATGGGGCCGCAAGTAGAACCGGGAGCGATAGTAACCCGGGTTGCTTTCATCTACCTCTACCACCACTTCAGCGTCCGCCAGGGGTTTGCGTGCCTTTGTGGCTTCGCTGGAGTTCTTGGGGTCACCATCTACATACTGAGTGATCCACTTGTTAAGCCATCTCTGCATATCGTCCCTCTCTTTAAATGAACCAATTTTGTCCCGCACGATACATTTCAAATAATGCGCGAAACGGCAGGTTGCAAACAAGTAAGGCAAACGAGCAGCCAGGTTTGCATTAGCAGTAGCATCTGGGTCTTCATATTCCTGTGGTTTTTGCAATGATTGCGCACCGATAAAGGCGGCGAAATCAGTATTCTTTTTGTGAATCAGTGGCATAAATCCATTTTTTGCCAATTCTGCTTCTCTACGATCGCTGATAGCGATCTCAGTTGGGCATTTCATATCCACCCCACCATCATCAGTGGGGAATGAATGAGTTGGCAGATTCTCGACCGCTCCACCAGATTCGATTCCACGGATTCTTGAACACCAACCATATAATTTAAATGACCGGTTGATATTAGTGGACATGGCATAGGCGGCATTACACCATGAATACTTGGAAGAATCGGCGCCCTCGGTATCTTCTTCAAATTCAAAAGCCTCCACCGGGTCAGTGGCAGCACCGTAAGGTGTGCGCCCCAGAAAGCGCGGCATGGCAAGACCCAGGTAACGGGCATCATCAGACTCACGCAATGAACGCCAGCCTGCATATTCGGGTGTACCAAAAATCTTGGTCAGGTCACGCGGGTTACTCAACTCACCCCATGAATCAAACTGTAGCGTTTTCGGTGACACTGCAGAGATAAAGGGTGCGTGCATGGCGGCGCATATTTGTGACATGCCTCTGAGGGTTTCAACGTCCTGTGGGCCATGGTCAAAATAGTAGTCGCCCGTAATACAACCAAATGGCTCACCACCAAACTGTCCATATTCCTGCTCGTACATTTGCTTGAACAACGGACTCTGATCCCAGGCAGTACCCTTGAATTTCTTCAGGGTCTTGTGCAACTCCTTCTTGGAAATGCTCATGACCTTGATTTTCAAAAACTCATCCGTTTCGGTATTGTTCACCATGTAAGACAGGCCGCGCCAGGCGCTTTCCAATTGCTGGAAATCCTCATGGTGGATGATCATGTTCACCTGATCGGTCAATTTCTGATCGATTTGTGCAATTAGCGACTCGATAGAAGCGACCGCATCCTCGGAAACAATTGCGGTGTCTTTAAGCACATATTCCGCCAGGGTTTCTACCGCGGAACTGATTTCTTCTTTAGCTCGGTCACTCTTGGGTTTGAATTCTTTATTCAGCAGTGATGCAAAGTCACTTGTTTCCGCGACCTCTGTGGCTGCCTGTTGTGCAGAAGCTTTTTGTTCTTTAGCCATGATTATTCCTCACCCTCTTCTTTGGAGCCATCGTCCGGCTTTGGCGCCGCAACCAACGACTGCAAAAGTGCCGGATCCTTAATGGCATTGGCAATCAACTCCTCTGCTCCGGTCTTGCCATCCATATAGGTCACCAGGTTGGCCAGTTGAGTGCGTGCTTCGAGTAGTTTGTTCAATGAATCAACTTTACGTGCCACTGCATCGGGTGAGAAGTCGTCCATACTTTCAAATGTAAGATCGACGCTCAACTGACCATCGCCCGTGAGCGTATTGTCAACACGAAATGCGGCACGAGGTTTCATCGCCTTCATTCGGTCATCAAAATTATCGATATCAAACTCTACAAACTTGCGGTCGGCAACCGGTTCCTGTGCCTCCGCAGGCTTACCGGCCAGATCGGCCATAACACCCTGCACAAATGGCAAATTGACTTTTTTCTCCGACCCATAAAGCTCAACATCGTATTCAATCTGCACACGGGGTGCACGATTTCGTGCTATAAATTTTTGACTACTTCCTGAACCCATGGTTTATCTCCTGAATGTTATTCACATTAAATATAGCACTGTCGTCATGACATTTCTTTTAACACCCGTCTTTTTGTGAACAAGTTCATTCGGACGAGTCGGTATTAGTACCGCTGATCATTTGTAATTGCGAAACACCGTCGGGGGCAATGTCTTCGAGAATCTCAGAGAAAGACTTGGCGACCAGACGTTGCGCCCGGCGCAATAGCAAGGGAACCGGACTGGATGGTTCATGTGCTGAATAATATTCACAAATCTTGTCTATCGCATGGATAACGTCGTTTCGGGTATTAACCCCACCACCCACTGGCGCGGCCACCGCTGAATCCGCCTGATTGCCTGCCCCCTCTCCCGCTTCACCTTCGACAGCTGCTGCAGCCACGGGTGCATATTTACTGATGGCTTGATGGATCAGTTTCAATACCCCCAGCGTATTATCAAAATCAAGTGCCGGCGAATCCGCAGCTAGCTGATCCCAAAGTTCAACCGTGCGCTTCAGTTGTAGCATAGAACCACCCACGCCTTCACCCAGTGCCGCTAACGTTTCCGGATCCGCGTCACCAAACGCACCTTGAATCAGCGCCATGTCCTGAACTTCTTCTCCGCCGACGGGACTGGTTTTACCTTCCGACAATTCAATATCCCGCAGTGAAAACGCACCGATTCCTTTGAGCTCAACCAATGGCGCTTTTTCCAGACCATCGCAGACGAGGCTACGGTCGTTCAAGATTTGCAAAATATTGAAACGCATGGTTGCATCTTTGTTGTCATCGGCATCCAGTTCAGGGTAAATTTTTTCCCAGTGCGCTTCGAGGCAGCCATTCAGGGAATCCAGTGAGTCACGAAAGGCGTCCAGTCCCGTTATGTGCAAATCGGCGAGTGCCGCATAAGTGAGTACCCGCAGGTCACG
>SMVB01099223.1_pt1 | contig 15849 bp, 15 predicted proteins | sample 2456461 | NCBI WGS metagenome assembly SMVB01 (sample SAMN11095934, study PRJNA526329) | marine sediment metagenome | biome: Marine sediment; feature: Surficial sediment; material: Deep marine sediment; isolation source: Hadal surficial sediment | place: Pacific Ocean | collected 2014-05 | depth... | reverse complement strand
GCCGTCATGCGTCCGGCGCCAGTGACACCTTGCTCGACATCAGCGTGGCCGCCTACTTCGTTACCGCGTTGGTTGCTCCCAGCGCTTCGCTTCGAGACAAGGCTACGGGCCTGGCCATCGGCGTCGGGACCATGGCGTTGAACAACGAGATCACCCAGGGCTTGAAGTCGGCTGCAGGCCGTGAGCGACCCAACGCGCGCGATGATCGGAGTTTCCCCTCTGGTCACGCCTCCAACGCATCCACCGCAGCGACGTTGGCCGTTGCGAACCTGGCATATATGCCGCTACCGGATTGGGCAAGCACCGGATTGACGATCGGGCTTTACTCAATTGCGGGCGGCGCGGCCTGGGCCCGGGTGGAAGCCGAGGAGCACCATGTGACAGACGTACTGGTGGGATACGGCCTGGGTCACTTCATCGCCACCTTCATGCAGGAAGCTTTTTTCGAGGCGGGTGTCAAGCATCTCGCGGTCAACTTTACGCCGATGGCCCAAGGTGGGGCCCTCACCCTGCGCATACCGCTGGGAGCACGGCACGATTAAACCGTAAGCAGCCTGGTCTTACCGATGGCAGCTATCGTGATGCGGTTGCATTGATGCTGCTGCATTGATGCTGCTGCATTGATGCCCAACGCGCACCAAGACCTATGCTACGTATCGTACCGGCATCGTCTTGATGCTGTTGAGGAAATTGGTGCGCATGCGCGTGACCGGACCGGTGACTTCCAGCGTAGGATACCGGGCGAGGATCCCTTCGAGCAGGATGCGCAATTGGATCTCAGCCAACCGCCAGCCGATGCACAGATGTTGGCCATAGCCGAACGATAAATGTCGCGGGCCACCACGGCTGACATCGAATTTGAATGGGTCGTCCCACTTGTCTTCATCGCGGTTGCCAGACATGTACCAGAGCGCCACCTTGTCGCCGGCTTTGATCGTCATATCGCCCAGCACGTAGTCCTCGAGCGCGGTTCTACGCATGTAGATCACCGGGTGCACCCAGCGGATAATCTCGTCTACCGCTTGCGCCATCAAGCCTGGATCATTGATCAGCTTTTCACGTTCCGCAGGAAATTCGCACAGCGCGAGCAAACCACCGGAGATCGAGTTACGGGTCGTTTCGTTGCCGGCCACCACAAGGAGAATGAAGGCGGAAAGGTAGTCGGCAACGCTCATTGGCTCGCCGCCCACCTCTGTGTTCACGAGCAGGGTAATCAGATCGTCCCCGGGTTCAGCCTTGCGAGTCTCATAGAGCTGCATGGCGTAGGCCGCGAGTTCCATGAACGCTGCCATGGTTTGCTCACGAGAAACGTTGATCTCAGGATCGTCGCCGCCAATCAGGATGTTCGACCATTCGAACAGCTTGTGGCGATCGGATTGCGGCACCGCAAACAGCTCCGCAAGCATCTGGATCGGCAACTCGGCTGCGATATCCGCCACGAAATCGCTCTCGGCGTTGCCTTTTGCTCGAACTTCGTCCAGCAGTGCATCCGCCCGGATTCGAATTCTCGAGATTAACCTGTCGAGCCGCTGGGGCGTGAACCCTGGCGCGACCAAACGCCGGTGCTGATTGTGCTCCGGGGGATCCATGGTGATCATGCTGCGCCCACCCTCGAAAACCGCCAGCTCCGCGGGTCCTTCCACGTCTTTGAGCGTCAGGTTGCGGCGATTGGCGATCATCTCGGGGGTGGGGAGCGTAATTCCCCCATGCTTGCCGTCGGAGCTGAAGATGTTCGGCAGCTTCGAGATCTCTTCGATGTCGTCGTACTTGGTGATCGACCAGAATCCCTTGCCACCCCAGGGCTCCGGACAGAATGCCACCGGCTCTTCCCGGCGCATGCGCGTGAAGATGTCGTGCGCAACGCTGGGATCTTGAAACGTCTCTTCGTCGGACAGCGCTAGCCGATCGGCTCGTGAAATGCCCACCCACCATACCTCGCAGTAGTTCGGCGCCCATAGTATGCGATCATGCGCTGCAGGGGAGCACAAATGCCATGAACGACGATGATCTCAAACAGGCCCGCGACGATGTGCGCTGCGAAGCCAGCGTTCAAACCGTTAAAGACGTGCTATGGCGGTTCGAAGAAATGAGCGAAGGCTCCCACACCTTGTACGATCTGCTCGGCTACATTGTCGAAGACCTGGTCCGGGAGGGATACTGCGCCGCCTGCATCAGCGAAACATTAACCGCCGCATTCAAGGAGGTCGGTGCCGATCCGACCGAACACCGCGGCGACGGGGATACCGTACACTGACAGCTCAGTCGAATTCATGTGAACGCGGCCTGCCGCCCGGCCCGCTATAGGAAGTGCCGTATCCGGGCGCTGGTCCGTTAAATGACGGGACCGGCATGGCGGCCCCGAGTCGCCGCCAGGCGGCGATGATGGCATCTTCAGCGGCATAGTCGAAAGGGTCCTGCAACACTTTCTCAGCCGTTCCGCCATACGCTAGCGGTCGCTCGGCCAGCTGCCGCGCAACGATTGCCAACGCCTCGCGCGGAGCGACCACGTCGCGGTAGCGGAGATCGCGCTTCAATTTCGAAAGATCAAATACGCGATGGGTTGTCCACGGCTGCTGCACCAGCGGTCGGGCGGGTGCGGCGAACTCCCACGGCAGACTCTCAATCACCCAGTCGTGTTCCAGCGTCATCGCTATGACCTCCACCACCTGGCGCAGCGTGAGCACCTCGTCATCACCACAGTTGTAGATCTGACCACGACTGACTTCGAAGTTATCCAGGGCCAGCAATAAAGCGTGGGCCATGTTCTGCGCAAAACCATAGTGGTTCAGCGTGAGCCCACCATCGGGGAGGATGATGAACTTGCGCTGATCGAGTATACGGCGCACGACAGACCACTCCCGGGGTGCAATCTGATACTTGCCGTAAATGTACGGATAGCGAAAGTGCGTGGCGTCGGGTTGTGCCTCGAATAATGCAGTCTCGGTGAGCGCGATCCGATAGCCCTTCGCGTCCTGCTCCTGGTGCGTAACCATCGCAGCATCTTCGGCCACGGGCACCGGCAAACCGGCCGGCTCAATCACACCGGCATTCATGTAGCCGAGATAGGCCGGCCCCCCGCCCACGGAAATGAAACGGCCCGTTCGCCCCGCCATGACTTGCGCAACGCGCCGGAGACGGCCGTAGGTTGCAACCGTCACATCGAAGGTCCGCCTCCCAAGCGCCGCGCGCAGATCTGCCTCTGAAAAGGGGTCAGTGTGAATATGCTCCACCTGGGGAGGAATCTCGTCGATCTCGTGGCGACCGGTGTGCAGAATCGCAACCTCGTAACCACGCTCAATCAGTCCATCTACGATGTGGTAGCCGGTGGGACCGGTGCCACCAATCACCAGTGCAGTTGCCGCGCTCATATCACAATCATGTCCGTTTACGCATGTTGTTTTCTATTGCGTTCGAAGCCTGAAAATGCGAATCGTTGTCTCCAGTCGATCGGCAGGCAAAACCAACGAGGCCGACTGCAAGCAGTCGGCCTCGTTGGTTCACCAGGTGATTGGCGTTTCTATGAGTTGATCGCCTTGGATTCGAGGAACTCGTCCAGACCGTGAGCGCCAAGCTCGCGTCCGTTACCCGATTGTTTGTAGCCACCAAACGGCGCTGCCAGGTTGAACGCTCCGCCATTGATCGCGACCTGACCGGTTCGCATCTTCATGGCGACGCTTCTGGCGCGTTCCTCGGTACCTGCCCATACCCCGCCGGACAGCCCGAAAATGCTGTCGTTTGCGATCCGAATCGCTTCCTCTTCAGTTTCGTAGGGCACGATGCACAGGACCGGGCCAAAGATCTCCTCCTGAGCGATGGTCATGTCGCTTTTTACGTCCGTGAAGATGGTCGGCTTCACGTAGTAACCCTGATTGATCCCCTCTGGCGGTTCGGTTCCACCGGTCAGAAGGGTCGCTCCTTCCTCTATGCCTTTGCGGATATATCCGTGGATCGTGTCCTGCTGCTCCTTGGAAACAACCGGCCCCATGAAGTTGGTTTCCACGGTGGGGTCGCCGATGGAAATGCCCTCAGCCACGCCCTTGGCGATGGCCGCGATCTCATCCTGCTTGTCTTTCGGCACGATCATGCGGGTGAGCGCCGAGCAGGTTTGACCACAGTTGAACATCATTCCCATCACGCTCGCGGGAATGGCCTTGGCCAGATCGGCATCTTCCAAGATCACGTTGGCAGACTTACCGCCCAGCTCTAGGCAGACGCGCTTGATGCTCCCCGAGGCAAGCTCGCCAATCCGCTTACCTGCGGTGGTCGACCCGGTGAGTGAAATCATGTCGACCTCTTCGTGTACGCACATTGCCTCGCCGAGCGTACGTCCAGGGCCGGAGACGAGGTTGAACACGCCTTTGGGAAGTCCAACCTTGTCTACGATCTCGGCGAACAAAAACGCATTCAGCGGTGTTTCCGAGCTCGGTTTCAAGACCATGGTACAACCGGCGACCAGTGCCGGCGCCACCTTACCCACGATCTGGTGCAGAGGGTAATTCCAGGGCGTGATAAAGCTGCAAACGCCGATGGGCTCCTTAACGATCTCGCTGTTGCCGATCCGCTCGGGCTCTGCCGCCGCGTAGGCCTTGCCTACCTCCACGTAGTTAGCCATTACCCCGGTGGGCAACCCCGCCTGAACTTGAATGGCCGAGGGGATGGGCATCCCTTGTTCCTGTGAAACACACTGCCCGATCGCTTCGCCTTGTGCGGCCATCTCGGCTGCGAGCTTTTCCACGTAGCCGGTGCGTTCCTCGATCGAAAGCGCTGCCCAACCGTCAAATGCGGCGCGCGCGGCCCGAATGGCAGCATCCGCATCCGCCGCGTTACCCGAGGGTACGGTGCCAATCACTTCCTCGGTCGCCGGGTTGATTACTTCGATCTTGCCGCTGCCACTTGGCGCCGTCCATTCCCCATTAATGTAAAATTTGTCATAGCTAGCCATAGCCGTGTTCGACTCCTGTTTGTCCTCCAATACCCGCTGATAGTCCAACAGAACCATTAGCAGGTCAAACTCAGCAGGTCAAACTCCGGCGATGCGGGCGGCGTTGCCACGTTCATCGCATCATCGCCGCCCTATGACCGTCTAAAACTGGATGCGTTTGGTAAGGCCCCCGTCGATGACGATGTTGGTACCCGTGGTGAACGCAGCGCGCGGGCTTGCCAGAAACACGATCTGATCGGCAATCTCCTCGGCTTTGCCCATGCGTCCGACGGGAATGTCGGCCAGCGTCGAGTCGTAAAACGCCGTCATATTGTCCTTGATGTTGTTCCATGCGCCGCCGTCGATGAAGATCGGGCCGGGGCTGATCGTGTTGACGCGAATTCCTTTTGGCGCCAGTTCCTGGGACAAAGCACCGGAATACTGAATCAGCGCGCCCTTCATCGCATTGTAGGGACCGGCGTTCATGAATTTCTCCAACGCCGCGGTCGACGAGATCATGACAATGCTGGCGTTGCCCGATTTTTCAAGATATGGCAGCACGTACTCGACGCAGCGCACCGTTCCGAGCACGTCGCCTTCGAATTTGCCACGCCAGCCTTCTTCTCCAGCACCACCGGGACCGGTCACGTTGGACACGATACAGTCGATGCCGCCTAACACCTCCGCGGCCGAATCGATCCAGCCTTTCAAGGCGTCAGCGTCGAGGATATCGACCGATTGCCCAAACGCCTTGACGCCCTTGCCCTCCAAGGAGGCAACGGCAGCGTTGACTTCCTCTTCGTTGCGCGCGCAGATGCCAACATTCGCGCCTTCGGCGGCAAAGCTTTCGGCAATGGCTCGTCCAATTCCCTTGCTGGCTCCGGTAATCAGGACGTTTGCTCCTTTGAGTTGCAGGTCCATATTGTTCTCCGTTTCTATACGTTACGTTGCTTATTTGGTGTGACGCTAGTACGCCATATCCAATTCGATGCGGCGTCCGGCGATTCGCCAACGACCGTCCTCCAACACCACCTCGTCTCGATACAGACCGGAGGTTACCAGACGAATCGCCCCGTGCTCCACAGACGTGATGGTCACATTGGAAACAACCACCGCGCGTTCATCTCCTTCGGTTTCGAAAAAGACGTTAGTTACCACGTGTCGGCGCTGGTCGCTCTGCTCCGCCATGGAGTCTTTCATCAGTCCCATAATGACCTTGCGCCCTTCGAAACTTACCTCACCGTCACCACCGGCGATGTCTATAATCAGCGATGCACCCTCACTGAAGGTGTCTTCGAGTTCACCCAGCTTTCGTTGGTCCAACGCATAGGCCGATCGGGCCAGCAGCTCGAATATTTTTAGTTTGTCTGACGGTTCCATGTTGCTCCCTGATTAACGAATCGCTTAACGCTCGGCCCCTGGGCCGTTTCAGCGCCAAGGTTTCAGCCTGCCCGCAGCGCGTCCCGTGACCAGCGATGGTGCGAAGGGCCTTCGCGGCCACGTTTTTCACCGGCGTGATCCGGATAGACCGACGCGGTGTAGAGATCCCCGTGGGCGTCCATTGCCAACTGGTGAATATAAATGGCGATGTTGTCGACCCGATCGACTTGCTCGCCCGTCGCCGCGTCCAGGATCGCCAGGTTGCTCATCTTATCACTCGCATACACGTGATCACCGTAGACTGCGATGCTCAAAGGACTGATGTGCGTCCACTCGTCGATGTAATTGCCATCCGGATCGAGGATCTGAATACGAGCCTGGCAGCCAGGATCCGACTTTGTGCGATGCTCGGCGATCTGCCCCGGTACCGTCATGTAAGGGTGGAAGTTGCCGCCGCAGAGATCGGCCACCAGCAGACGGCCCTGGGAGTCCTGGGCCAGGGCATGGGGCGTATTGAACTCGGCGGGGCCGCGGCCCCATGTGCCCACCGACTTGATGAACTCGCCCTCGGGGCTGAACCAAACCAGGCGCGAGTTCCAGTACCCGTCGGACACCACGATGTTGCCGTTTTCCTGGACCACCATGGCGGTGGGGCCATTGAACCTGTCCGGGCCGTCGCCCCATTCTCCGAATTTCCCCAGGGTCAGCAACAGGGTGCCGTCGGGATGGTATTTCTTGACCACATGACCGTCCCGGTCGGTGGTCCAGAACATGCCATCCTTCTCTATGTAGAGGGTGTGGGCCCCCAACGCGAATCCGCGCTCGTCCGATGGGCCCCACTTGCCGAGATAGGCGCCGCTGCGATCGAACATCGAGATGCTGCTCTTGCCCATCTTGTCTTTCATGGCGAGCGGGTGAGCGGCCCAGTGCTCGATATCACGCGTGAACAGATAGATGACGCCCGCATCATCGATGGCCACGCCCGAGCCCATTTCGAATCGCATTTCCGGGGGATAGTGGGGCCATGACTCGTCTAGCTGATAACCGCTGCGATGCGCATCGCCCCCGTCGTCTCTTGTCACGCTGTCCGAATCACACATGGCGCTACTGTAGTCCCCTTGATACGAGAAATATGAGCACGTGAGTCTCCGCGCTCAGGCATGTCTTGCAGCCTCTGATAGAATCATTATCCCCTTGAGCTTGGCACTACGCCACCAGGAGCAACCCATGGTAGCGACGAAACCCTCAATCGACCCGGCCGTTTTCACGAGCGCAGAGTACGCTGCCAACCCGTACCCGACCCTGAAACTGCTGCGGGATCACCACCCCGTCTACCACATCCCGCAGACAGACAGCTGGATGATTACCCGCTACGACGACGTGGTAGCCACCTTCAAAGACACCGAGAACTTTTCCGCGTCGCCAAACGGGCTCTCGATCGGCGCGGTCTTCGGACCCACACTCATGGAGTACGACGGCGAGGACCACACGAAGCTGCGCAACATCGTTGCCCCTGAGTTCGTCGGGTTGAAGATGAAGGGGCTCATGCCGATCATTCAGCGCAACTGCATGGCCCTGATCGAGAAGTTCACCGAAAAGCACGCCCGCCGCATTGCCGAAGAGGCCCTCAAGAAGGGCGAGATCGATATTGTCGATGATTTTGCCACGCGGCTGCCGCTCAACGTGATACTCGACGTGCTCGACCTGCCCCAGGAAGCGCACGAGATGTTCCATCAGTGGTACCCGGCGATGATGAACGGCATAAACGGCAGCGCCGAGGACCGGGCAAAAGGCGTGCAGGCCAACGCCGAGTACCATGCCTACCTCGACCCGCTCATCGATGCACGCAGCATCGACCCCAAAGAAGACTTGCTCTCGCGGCTCGCCATTGCCGAGGTGGACGGCCAGCGCATGACGAAACAGGAGATCAAGTCTTTCGCCAGCCTCATCCTCGTCGCCGGGGCCGAGACCACGGACAAGGCGATCGCAAACCTCTGGTACCAGCTCCTGGCCAACCCCGGTCAGTGGGAGGCGGTGTACAACGACCCGGAACTGCTCGAACGTGCATTCACCGAGATGATGCGCATCCACCCACCCGCTGGTGGCCAGGCGCGCCGCGCGATCAACGACGTGCGCATGCACGACCAGATCATTCCAGCCGGCGCCTACGTGCAGCTATCGATCTATGGTGGCAATCACGACGAGCGCGTGTTTGCCGACCCGGAGCGCTTCGACATCTTTCGCGACGACCTCTATTTTGGCAGGGACCTGCGCTCCGGTCACCACGCCGATGGTACGGCCAGCCATCTCGGTTTCGGCCTCGGCAAACATTTCTGTGTGGGCTACCAACTCGCGCGAGCCGAGACCGTGATCGGCACGAAGATGCTCATGGAAGTGATCAAGAACCCGCGCTTCAAGCCAGGCTCGCACCCCACTCCGATTGCCATCCGCCTCGAGCCGTGGAATCTGCCGCTGGAGTTCGATGCAGCATGAGACCGCAGGCGCATCGATTGACGTAAACTATTCAAAAATCAATGGAGAAACCATATGAGTGTTGACAATCACGAAGTCGTCTCGATTTACCCATTCAGTGCCGAGGATCGCGAGCGATTGCTCACCAACGCTGGCGAATGCGTCCTGAACTGGTGCACCAAGGACGAGTGGCCCGGGGGCGTGATCATGTCGTTTCTATGGGCCAAGGGCAGCTTCTGGGTCACCGCCGGGGTACACCGTCACCGCATTTCCGCCATGCGCCGAAACCCGAAGGTTTCCATCGTGGTCAGCGGCTCGTGCAACCCCGAGGGCTGTCCGGCGGGCACGATCACCGCCAAGGGACATGCGATCATTCACGAGGATCGCGAGACCAAGGACTGGTTCTATCCTGCATTCGCCGGCCGGAACCCGGATAAGGACGCGGCAAAACGATTCGAAAAGCAGCTCGACTCACCGCTGCGTGTGGTCATCGAGATCAAACCCACGAAGTGGATCGAGTTTGATGGCACCAAGTTCGCGCTGGACGCGATCGGCGAGTTGCCGGACGACGCGAAGGGGCCCATGCACAGTGCCGATGCTGAACGCATGCCTGCGGCGCTCAAGAAGCTCGGATTGTAGCGAACGCCGCGATTGCGCAATCGCTCGCCGACGGTGCGGCCCGAGTTATACCTCGTCGGCGAAGCGGGCTTCCATTTGCAGGTAGCCATCGGCATCCGGGTGACGCGACCAGATCTCCTGCCAGGCAGCGCCGCCAAAGATCTTTTTGTGGCCCTCATCACGGGCTTCCTTACTGTCCCAGCGGATGATCCAGGTGACGTTGGCGCTGCCGAGCGGCATCGCCATGGGGCTTCGGCCGCTAACTTCCGCGGGGATGCCGCTATCCAGCCAGAAGCCGACTATGTCCAGATTTGCTTTGAGAAAGGGCACCGCTTCATCCAGCGCCCATTGCTTGTAGGCATCGAATTTTTCCGGGTCGTAGTGATAGCTTCGAATCTCGTCCATTGTTGGTCCTCGGATGAGTCGTGTTGCAGCACCTAGTATCGATCAAACTCAAGAGTGCCTCCACCGCGCTGGCGGGCAGTATAGGCGCGCTTTGTCTGCTCTCCGCGATATTGATGGTCGGATACGGAGCGATTTTTTCATTGTTGGCAGAGATCCGCGACGCGTTCGGGTTTTCTACGGCTGCGATTGGACTCATCGGCGGTTCGGCATTTGCCGCGGGTTTCGTTGCGCAACTGGCGCTTGGCCGTTATGCCGATGAAGGTCATGGCGCGAGGATGCTGCAGATCGGGCTGGCCCTGTCGGCGCTCGGCACGTTTTGGATGATCTTCGCAGATACCCTGCCGCAGTGGCTCGCAGCGCGCGCGTTGCTCGGATTCGGCGCCGGATGCGTGCGTCCGGCGGTGCGGCGTGTGGTGTTAACCGCCGATCCTGCCAATGCCGGCCGGGCCATCGGTAGGCTCTCAGCCTACGAGATCGCTGGCTTTCTGCTTGGACCCGTGCTGGCGTCGATGCTCAATGCCTGGGCGGGTCTGGCATCCATATTTGTCGTGCTCACCGCGCTCCTGGCGCTGCTGATCCCGGTGGTGGTGCGCGCAGATATACCGGGCGCAACAAATCCATCAACGGGGCCGGTACTCAGGAATCTCATCACAAGACCTGCGATGCAGTCGTGCATCGCGATCGGGGTTGCATTCTGGATTACGGTCGGGGTGTTTGAAGCGATCTGGGCGGTGTTCCTTACCGACCTCGGCGCGAGTCAAATCTTTATCGGGTTGACGATGAGTCTGTTCGGCATTCCGATGATCTTCATCTCCCCGCGTGCAGGTTCGCTCGCCCAGCACAGAGGCCCGCTCAGGATTGCCTCCGTAAGCATTAGCGTCGCAATCGCCTGCATGGTGCTCTACGGCTTGTTCGATTCGCTGTGGTTGTTGTGCGCCCCGCTCGCCATCCACGCGATCGCCGACGCCTACACCATGCCGGCAAGTCAGTTGGCGGTCGCTCAAGCCAGCGGCGAAGGTTCGCTGTCGGCAGCGCAAGGTTTGTTCGGCGCCACGGGCATGGCGGTGGCCACGGTGACCGCCGTAGCCGGCGGAGCGCTCTATCAGACGCTGGGCCCAAGCGGGCTGTGGTGGATTTCCGCGGGCGCGATGGTGATCTGCATGATTTTTTCCTGGTGGCGCGGCGCGCAGTTACGCCGCCCCATGCAGGTTCGCGTATGATTGAACGGATCAACGACGCAACTGGCCCGGCATCGATGACAAAACCAGCCTTCATGGTGATCTGCATCGACATACACGACGACGCGGCCATGCAACCCTACGCGGCCGGCGCGATGCCGGTGTTGGAGGCCCATGGCGCAACCGTCATCGCCGCGACGAACCGGATCGAACTGGAACATGGCTCCTGGCCACGCAGTCGCGTGGTGGTGATCGAGTTCGCGTCCCTCGCCCGGGCCCACAGCTTCTGGGAAGCGCCGGAGTACGCACCGCTCAAGTCCATGCGCGAGGCAATAAGCGACGCGGACATCATCCTGGTGGAGGGCCTACTCGAAGATCGCATTGCCGCCGCTGACGGCACACCACATTATCTGTTAGGCGCCTCGACGGTGCGCGATCCAGGCTGGGTCGAGGAGTACATGGAGAAGGTGCCGCCCGTTTCCGCCAAATTCGGAGTTCAAGCACTTGCCTCAGGTGGGGAATTCGAAGTGCTCGATGGCGCCTGGTCGCATACGAGCATGGTGCTGCTCGGATTTCCATCCGAGCAGGTATTCGGAGATTTCTGGTACGGGCCTGAGTATCGTCCGATGAAGGAACTACGTGAAGCTAACTCCAGCGGCGACCACATCTCGTTCCCCGGGGTTGTGGAATAGTCCTCCTTGCGCCTCAGGCCTTGCGGACAGGTTCTTTGTGCGCGTTCATCCCGGCGATATAGCCGAACGTCAGCGCCGGGCCAATCGTTCCGCCCGCGCCGTAGTACGCCTCGCGTGTCGGGCTGGCCACACAGTTGCCGGCCCCGTACAGACCGGGAATCGGATTGCCTGCGGTATCGATCACCTGGGCTTTTTCGTTGATCAACGGGCCCCCGCAGGTGTCGAGCATGCCCGCGCCCAGAATAAACGCGTAGTACGGCCCTTCATCGCGCAACGGATACATGGTTGCATTGGGCAAATCGTTAACCGGCCAGTGCGAGTCGGCTCGATGCGGGCCGAAAAACGCAGCCCACGCCCGATCATAGTTCTGTGCGCCGCGACCGAACTCCGGGTCTGTGCCGGATCTAGCGTAGCCGTTGAAGCGGTCAATCGTCGCTTCCAGATTCTGCTGAAAATCTGCATCGAGTTTGAACCCACCGATGTGCGGGGCCATCTTTGCCAGGCGCGATTCGATTTTCGAACCGAGCTCTGCCAGGGTTGCACCTTCTATCAGGTAGGGCGATGTCTTTCCCAGTTCGGGCAGGGGATAGGATCCGGAAAACGCCTCGCGCGTACGCGCATCGAAAATCATGAACAACAGATGATTCGGAAAGTTCTCGGTCGTCGGGTCGTAGGAGAAGTGGATCTTTGTGCGATCGTTGTAGTTGCGTTTTTCGTTGACCACGCGCCGGCCATATTTGTTCACCTCGAGCATCGAGTCGCCGGGCGGAAAAAACACGCTGCCGGTCAAGCGTGGATTTTCCAGACACTGCTCGACCAGAACCTGGCTGCGCCAGGCACCGAACATATTTCCCAGGCGCGCGCCCGCCGCACCGCCAATATCGATGAAGCTGCCCGTCGAGGTTCCGCTCGCGCAGCTGCCATAGCTGTGACTGCGCTGATACAAGCGAACAAACTCCGGATTGTGGGCATAGCCGCCGGAGCCAAATACCACCGCCTTGCGGGCGCGAACGCTTACGGTTTTGCTCCCGGATTCCGCCTCCAGGCCGATCACCGCGCCGGCATCGTTGAAGACGACTCGAAGCACACGGTGATCGGTCAGGACTTGCTGGCCACGCCGCCGGAGCGCCGTCTCCAACTGCTCGATCAAATCGGTACCGACGCCCTGGCTGCCATCTGCCTTTAACGGTCCGAGGGCCCGGCCAGCGGGGACCTTGTTTTCCGGCGCGTGATCAAAGTAATCCGGCGGTCCGTAGTTCGCATCATCCCTTGTGCCATCCATGGTCCATTGCACGGACTTCAACGCGCCCATCTTGGCGAGGCGATCCACCGCAACGCTGCCGTTGTCGTAAAATGCCTCGAGCAAAGCATATGCCTCCGCGGCAAGCCCCAGGTTCGGACCGTCCGGCGTGTATCGGTCCGGGTACGCAAACCGGCACAGGTACTTCATGCAGTCGTCTTTGTTGTCGTTGATGCCCAGGGCTCGCAATGCGAAGTTATTGGGAATCCAATAAACGGCCGCCGACTTCGCGGTGGTGCCTCCAAGGACCGGCGCCATTTCGACGAGAATAACCGAATCGCCCTCCTCAGCCGCGATCAGGGCCGCGGTCAATCCCGCCACGCCGCCTCCCACCACCACGACGTCTGCTTCGTGGTCCCAGGTTTGCTCTTGTGCGTACACGCTCGAAGAGCGGAACCCCACTGCCCCCACCGTGGCTGCAACACCTGCACCGGTCAGCACGCTGCGGCGCGATATTCCTGTTTTCGATTCGCTCATCTGTCGGTCCCTCCGGTCATTCCTTCTAGTTGTCCTTTGCACCCTGCTGGATCCACGCCCGGATCGTTGCGAGTTGTTCTGTGTTCAGCTTCGCGTCAAATGGCATTGCGTCGCCGCTGCCACCGACCTCCTGATGCGTATCCGTGAGCTTTCGGTACAGATAGCTTTGCTCTAGATTGGTCGGGGCTACCAGGAGCATATCAACCTGGCGGGACCGGGCCCCCACCAGAGAATTCCACGCGCCAGCTGGATGCAGGGTCAACTCTCCCTTCGCATCGTACGGTTGATGGCACATCACGCACTCGCGCGCAAGGATCGCGGTGACCTCGGAAAAGCTCACCTCGGCGGGTTGCAGGGTCGGCGCGACCACAAGCGTTACGGCGAACAGCAATGTTCGCAAAGCTGAATTACGATCTATGCCGAAACAATTTTGCATATGGTCCCGCTCATCTCCTGGGTTTTCAATCGGCCCATTAACCAGCGTCGGCAGCTTATCTTAACGCTGGTTCTCAATCGCCCGCTATTCATCTACCGCGGATGTAGCGCGATTCTTCCGTGAGTTTTATCGACCGGTACATTCATGAGTTGGCAGATGTGCCGAACCGGTCGGGTTTGCTCTGATGTTGGTTCAACGCGAGCCCCCAGCGCAACCTGCATGCATCGGCTCGAAGTCTACCGCGATGGGACACCGACCGTCCCACCGCGCCTGCTACTTGACGCCATCGGCGTGGGCAACGCATCCTGACGATTGAAAGATTCAGCGAGGAGCCAATCGATGAGCGGCACCGACATCGCCGTGTACCCAATCCATCTAGGACTGGGAGCAACCGCGGAAATCGAGCCAGTGTTCACGGGTGCCATGGATTGGTACGAAAGCTATACGGATCGTCACGACGATGACGGCGCAGAAGGACGGATGGTCACCATGCACTCCTTCACCGAGTCGTGGAGCATGTGGGAGATGCATCCTCATGGCACCGAGGTGGTGCTGTGCACCACGGGTTCAATCACGCTCCAACAGGAGAAGCCGGACGGCTCGCAAGCGAGCGTCACCCTTGGTCCCGGGCAGTATGTGATCAACGAGCTCGGTACCTGGCACACGGCCGACATCGAGAACGAGGCAACGGTTCTGTTCATCACCGCGGGCATGGGGACACAGCACCGCCCGCGGTGATGGCTATCGGCTCATGTACTCATCCAGAGTCCGGTGAAAATGCCGGAGCCGGCTCTCCTGGTAGTTGGCGAACGTGACCCCGGGCTTGCGCGTCGTCTTCAAACCCTTGGTCATGCGGATCATGTTCGGCGTGTCCTGATCGAGGATCGGTCCATACCCGCCAAGAGCCTCAACTGAAGACCAGAGTTCGCCGCGCTCCAGCTTGACCTCTTTGGCGGTCTCGTAAGCTCGGCCATCCTCCGGGATGGGATGCAGCATGTAGACTTCCATGATGGCCTCATCGGGCGTGTCTCCTGCGGGTCGGAATCGATATAGCAACGGCCCGACCAACGTCGGCCAGAAGGTGAAGTTCGGAAACAACGTGTACTGCACCTGGTCAAGCATATCGGAGTCACTGTGCTCGGATAGATCGACCCCGTAGCGAGCGCCAAGTGCCTTGCGGTTGTATTCGGCAATCGCCGGCCGCGCCTTCTCGCCGGGCGCGAGTTGTGGCCGCTCACTCTCGGGCAGGTGGCGCAACATCATATCGATGATGTGCTGCTCGGATCGTCCATGCCGCACAACATGCTGGCTCGGCACCCCGCTCGCCAGCGTCATGCGCGTCACATGACGGCTCTCGGGCCACACGTCATACTGCATCATCACGTCGTCCGTATATGACGCGATGCCATCGGGGTCGACGTTACCCTCGACGTCCTTCTCGTAGTGCGTTTCGGCGACGTGCATACCTTCGATGAAGGCTTCCTGCGCCACCTTCCAGTTACAGGGCACCACCATAGACACGCGCAGCTGGATATAACGCCTGTCGAAATGCCAATCATCGAGGTGTGCGGGCAGGATCTCGAGATAGTCGGCAAGGGAGGCGCAGTCCGGGTCCAGATTGACGAATACGAAGCCACCCCACTCACCCACCTTGGCCTCGGGCAGGCAGAATTTTTCCTTGGGGAGGTGTTTGAAATCCCATTCGGCCGGAATGTGGCTCAGATGACCGTCCAAAGAATAGATGAACCCGTGGAACGGGCAGCGGAACTTGTCGGCGTGGCCCGATTCGAGACACAGCGCATTGCCCCGATGCAGACAGGCGTTGTAGTACGCGCGGATTTCGTCTTCCGCGGTTCGCACCACGATCAGGCTGTCATTCACGATATCGTAAACGACGTAATCCCCGACCTTGGGAATCTCCTCGGCACGGCACGCCACCTGCCACGTCTTACGCCAGACCTTTTCCACTT
>SMVB01284556.1_pt1 | contig 15853 bp, 12 predicted proteins | sample 2456461 | NCBI WGS metagenome assembly SMVB01 (sample SAMN11095934, study PRJNA526329) | marine sediment metagenome | biome: Marine sediment; feature: Surficial sediment; material: Deep marine sediment; isolation source: Hadal surficial sediment | place: Pacific Ocean | collected 2014-05 | depth... | reverse complement strand
GCTCCAGGTCCGGCATCTTGTACCTGGCTTCGCGTCTGGATTTAGCGCCGTCGGACCGCGCCTTCTCCAGCGCCCGCAGATAATCGTCGGTGACATCGTCGGTCACGTATTCGCCCGAGAAGCACGATGTATCGAATTGTGTGATGTGTGAGTCATCGTGGCGTACGGCGCGAATGAGACCGTGCAGGTCCTGGTAAATCAGCCGGTCCGCACCGATCAGCTCCTCGATTTTTTCGACCGAGCGGCCACTGGCGATCAGCTCCGATGCAACGGGCATGTCTATGCCGTAGACGTTCGGATAGCGTACTGGCGGCGCGGCGGATGCGAAATAAACTTTGCGGGCGCCGGCTTCGCGCGCCATCCTGATGATCTGGCGTGAAGTTGTACCGCGAACGATAGAGTCATCGACCAGCAGCACGTTCTTGCCCCTGAACTCCAGGTCGATTGCGTTCAGTTTGCGGCGCACGGACTGCGCACGTTCGGCCTGGCCAGGCATGATGAAGGTACGGCCGATATATCGGTTCTTGACAAACCCTTCGCGATATTTGACGCCGAGATGATAGGCAACCGGTACCGCCGCAGTACGACTCGTGTCAGGAATTGGAATGACAACGTCGATGTCGTGGTCCGGCCAATCCCGCACAATCTGGCCGGCCAGTTGCGCACCCATTCGCAGGCGCGCTTTATAAACGGACAGGTCGTCGATGATGGAATCCGGTCTTGCGAAATACACGAATTCGAAAATACAGGGCGAGCAATTCGTTGCGTCGGCATACTCGCGGCTGTGCATGACTCCTTCGTTCTCGATGAATATCGTTTCGCCCGGACCTATATCGCGCAACTTTTCGAATTGCAGCAAATCAAGCGCGACGCTCTCGGATGCGACCATGTATTCGGCTCCGTCGCGCGTTTCCCGGCGACCGACAACGATTGGCCGGATACCGTTCGGGTCGCGGAAGGCGACAATGCCATGCCCGATGATCATCGCGACGACGGCGTAACCGCCCGAACAACGTTTGTGAACAGCCTCAACGGCATCGAAAATCTGATCCGGCGACGGCCTGCCGCTGGCCCTGATCTGCAACTCGTGCGCAAAGACATTCAGAAGCACTTCCGAATCAGAGCTCGTATTCAGGTGCCGATGATCTTCCCGTGTCAGGCGATCGGCAAGCGCCCGATAATTTGTCAGGTTACCATTGTGCGCGAGACAAATGCCGTACGGCGAATTGACGTAAAAGGGCTGCGCCTCTGACGACTGGGCTCCCCCGGCGGTCGGGTAACGAATATGTCCCATGCCGACATTGCCGGTCAGGAGCAACATGTGGCGCGTCCGGAACACGTCGCGAACCAGGCCGTTGCTCTTGCGTACGTTAAGTCCATTCTCACCCCAGGTCACGATGCCCGCCGCATCCTGCCCGCGGTGCTGCAGGACAGTCAGCGCATCGTAGATCGCCTGGTTAACAGGTTTTTTTCCAACGATTCCGACAATGCCGCACATTTTTTTCCTTAGTTATCGTTTAATTATCGCGAGACTTAAGTGAAATCCGGGACGCCGAATTGAAAATCATCGATCATTTCATCCGGCTGTAATATTTCCAACCCTTTTGGCGCCATGACGTCGATCCAGTCCGCCACCGTTTCCGCGTACGGAATTAATTCGGATTCAAGCCACCAGGTTTCTGCGTCGAACGCGGCATAGCGACCGAGAAGCACAAACAGACCAATCAACACCACCGCGCGGAGCAGCCCGAATACGGCGCCGAGCGACCGGTCGGTTCCTGATAGCCCGGCCATCCTGACGATTTTCGAAACACCCCACCCGATCAGCCCGCCGATCGCGAGAATGATGATAAAGACGAGAAAGCGGCCGGCCCACAGCTCGAGTTCAGATGAGCCCATCGAGCCGCCCAACCAGCCACCCGCGTACGGACCGAGACGCAGTGCTGCCCAGATCGCGACCAGCAGTGCTGCGATGGCGATAGCTTCCCTGACGATTCCGCGAATGGCGCCGACGACGATTGATGCGAGTACCGCAACAATAATCACAAAGTCGACAATGGTCATCAGAGATATTTGGGGTCGAGTAACTTAAGGTTGGAGCACTAAGCCGGGGTCGGGGAGAATTCTAACAGAACGGTCGCTTTTCGCACCTCGGCTGATGACGCGGATCACGGGTGCGGCACAACCTGTCCGTCGTGTCCGGACTTGCCCAGCTGGGCCGCCACCGCCTCTGCACTGTCACGGTCCTCCTGCGGTCCGATTCGCACCCGGTGCAATGCAGCCGATCCTGTCTTCAGCTGGCTCAGGAATGCGGCGTAGCCTTGCTCCCGCAAACTCGCGGCCAGCCGCTCCGCATTTTGCTGGTTCGAGAAACTGCCGAGCTGAACCGCCCACATGCCGGTCGATGACTGTGTTGAAACCGGCGCTTTCCCGTCAACGCGGAGCGCTGCTGATGCAGCCGCTTTTGCGGCTGCCGGAGGCTGCGTTCTGGCGGCTTCGGGTTGCCTCTCCGCCGCGGCCGGCGAAGGCGTGCTGGTCGGAACAGGCTCTGTACGGTCGAGATTCAGCACGACAGTCTGCGTCGTGCGCTGCTGGTGGTTCTGGCCAGGCAAGCTAACAACTTCGCTGACGGTTTCGACATCGTTTGAGGGCCCGTCGAGAAACACGGGTACGATCAATACTGCCGCAGCGACGAGTACGATCGCTCCAATTACGCGTTCTTGCAATGCTCTATCCATTATTTAGTGCAAAACTGATGCCCGCAGCGACGCTGAGTATAGCGTATCGGAATCTGCTGTCCTGACCCAAAAAAATCGGCAAATCTGCCGGCGCGTCCTGGCGCCTGTTACGCAGGTTCTTCACCGGTCAGGACACTGGTTTGTTGCAGCCATTCGAGTGCCGGCCCGACGACGTAAAACGACCCGGTAACCAGGATCAGTTCATCCGCAGCGGCCCGCCGGTCGCCAAGCTCCAGGGCCCCGGGTATGGTTTCCGCAATCCTGCAGGGCTTCATGCTGCAGTTCGCGATTTTTTGTGCCAGGGACGCTGCAGGCTCGGCCCTGGTTCCCTGCAGCGGGACCGCAATCCACGAATCGACCAGTTTTGACAACGGTTCGACAATCCCCTGCACATCCTTGTCGGCGAGCATGCCAACGACAGCCGTTATTCCTCCCTGGTGCGACAGGTCGGCGAGCGCTTCGGCGAGCACGGCTGCCGCGGCCGGATTGTGTGCCACGTCGAGGACCCAGGTGCGGCGCGAGTTGATGACCTGGAAGCGGCCCGGTAGCGACAGTTTGGCAAAGGCGTCATTGACCTGCGTCGTCGTCAGAATTTGCTCGAGGCCCATCGCTTCGATGACCGCAAGCACCGCTGCTGCATTCTGTATCTGTATGCCGCCCGCCAGTGCCGGTGGAAAAAGACCTGCAAGCCTGGTCTGTCGTCCGTACCACGACCACGATGCGAGAGCCTCGTTGCTTTTCTCGTATCCGAAGTCCACTCCTGCAAGACGCAGGTCCGCACCGATAATTGCCGCATGTTCGCTTATCGCGCCGGACGATTCTGCCGCGCCGTAAACGACCGGCTTCGATGGTCTCATGATGCCGGCTTTTTCTGTCGCAATTGAATCGGTGTCGCTGCCGAGCCAGGCGGTGTGGTCGAGCGCTATGTTCGTGATGAGACAGGCATCGGGTTCAATAGCATTCACTGCGTCGAGGCGGCCACCCATGCCGATCTCCAGAATTAAGGTGTCAGCAGCCGATTCCGCGAACGCAACCAGCGCCGCCAGCGTCCCGAACTCGAAATAGGTCAGCGGCACCTCCAGTCGTGCGCACTGCACACGCTCGAAGGCAGCAATAATCCCGGCATCGCTGGCCGCAACACCATCAATACGAATACGTTCGTTGTATCGAAGCACATGCGGTGACGTGTAGCACGCGACTTTGTATCCGGCATTCGCGAATAGCGCTTCGAGCATCGCGACGCTCGAGCCTTTACCGTTGGTTCCTGCAACATTGATGACGCGTTCGGCTCGGGACAGGTCCAGGCGCTTAAGCACTGCGCTTACGCGATCGAGCCCGAGATCGATTTCCCGGGGCGACAGCGTTTCGAGCCACCCCAGCCAGTCGTCAAGACAAGTGAATGAACCGGTCTGATTCATGCAGAGCCCATCTCATCAACCCTCATGAGCCGCGTTTCGGGCGCACATATTTCTATAGTGGTTTCAGCCGGTCTGGGCCGCTGGATTCGGACGGTTTTCGAATTTTGCGAGCAGGTCAGCCACTTCCTTACGCAGCTTGCGCCGGTCGACGATCATGTCGATCGCGCCATGATCAAGCAGAAACTCGCTGCGCTGGAACCCTTCCGGAAGTTTCTGGCCAACCGTCTGCTCGATAACCCGCGGTCCGGCGAATCCAATCAGCGCTTTGGGTTCGCCAATATTCACATCGCCCAGCATTGCCAGGCTGGCCGATACACCACCGGTCGTCGGGTCCGTCAGTACAGATATGTATGGAATTTTCAGTTCACCCAATATCGCCAGCGCCGCCGAGGTCTTCGCCATTTGAAAAAGTGAAAACAATGCTTCCTGCATTCTTGCACCGCCACTCGCCGAAAACGCGATCAGCGGCACCCGGTTTTCAGCGCAATATCTAGCGGCGCGGCAAAATCGCTCGCCAACCACTGAGCCCATCGAACCGCCCATAAAACCGAACTCGAATGCACAGGCAACAATCGGCTGGCCGAACAACCGGCCTTTGACGGCAACCAAGGCGTCCTTCTCACCGGTTTTTTTCTGCGCCTGTGCTATCCGGTCGCGATACTTCTTGCTATCGCGAAAACGCAATGGATCCTGCGGCTCGAGACCCGCCGCAATTTCCTCCTGCGTGTCAGGATCGAGGAAAAAGTCGAGGCGGGTTCTTGCACCGATGCGCATGTGGTAATCGCATTTGGGACACACATTCAGATTGCGTTCCAGCTCTGTCCGATACAGCTGCGCATCACAATTTTGACACTTGATCCACACGCCTTCCGGCACAGAACGCTTCCGTTGCTCAGTGCTGATGCGCGATGGCATCAATTTCTGAAACCAGCTCATAGGCTCGCATCATACATCCATTCGCGGCTGAAGCCGCTCCCACACTTCTACATAGTAATGTGGGAGCGGCTTTGTGTGCAGGGATGCACTAATGTCGCGGAGGACAGGATGTCCGCGAGCGACCAGCCGCGAATGTCGAACACCGCTTATAAGTTTGTGAGACAGCATTGGGTCTGTCCCCGATTTTTTGGAAGTTCAAAACGCTTCGGATACGCGACATCGATCAGCGTCAGTCCCTGCGGCGGTGCTGTGACACCACCGTGCGCGCGGTCCAGACCCTCCAGTACAGACTCCGCCCAACCCGGTTCCTGGTCGCCTTTGCCGATTGCTACCAGCAGCCCTGCGATGTTTCTGACCATGTGTTTCAGGAACGCGTTTGCAGTCACCGTGAGCGATAGCCAGTCGCCGGTCCGGTTTACCTGGAAGCTGCTTATTTCCCGAATCGGCGTCGATGCCTGGCAGCCGGCCGCCCTGAAAGCCGAAAAGTCGTGTTTGCCAAGCAGCGTTACTGTTGCCTGCTGCATCGAGCGCTCATCAAGCGGCGCGTAAACCCACCAGGCACGAGTACGCTGGAGCGCCGAGCGCACGCGCCGGTTCAGAATCAGGTAGCGATAGGTTCTGGAGGTTGCAGAAAAACGCGCATTAAATTCATCGTCGACAAACGCGGCCCAGTTTATGTTGATATCGTCAGGCAGATAGCCATTGACGCCCAGCAGCCAGCCCCTCCGGGTGCGCTCCGCACTGCTGTCAAAATGCACTACCTGGCCTGATGCATGCACGCCGGTGTCGGTACGTCCGGCGCAGACCGTCTCTACGGGTTCATCCGCGACCCTGGTGATCGCGTCGTCGACGCGGGACTGTACGCCGATACCGGTCTTCTGACGCTGCCAGCCGTTATAGGCTGTGCCGTCATACTCAATGCCGAGCGCGATGCGCATAGTCGTGAACTAACGATGGAAAACTCACAATTACGCTGGCGGGCAAAAGCTAATCAGGACGGAATGGAATCCAGTAATTGTTGCGCCTGCTGACGCTGGGCTTCGTCGCCCTCGTCCAGCACCTCTTCGAGAATGTTGCGGGCACCGCCGGGATCACCCATGTCGACATACGCGCGTGCAAGATCCAGCTTGGTACCGACCTCGGTCATCGTGGGAGCCTCGTGCAGGCCTGAATCCCCGGCCGCGAGCGCCTCCCGGGTCGGACTGTCCTCGTCTTGCGCGCCCGCATCACCAACGTCGAGATCGACATCGCCTTGCGTGAGCACTGGCTGTTCGACCGTCGGGGCATCGCGACCCTGGTCGATGGTATCGCCAACTTCACTGACTTCGAGTACCCCTGTCAGATCATCGAGGTCGAGATCGATGTTGGTGCTGCCGGCGAGACTCGGCACTTCGCCAGTCTCATCCATCGACATGTCGCTGCTGAACGATTCTTTCGGCAGCGCTTCCGTGTGCTCAAAACCGAATTCACTGGCATCCGTAAGCACGGTTGATTCATCGCCATCCAGCGGTGCGCGCATGGTCATTTCATCGTCTGACAATGCTGCAGCAGCATCACTCGCGCTTTCGATTGGTTTGTCCTCGCTCAGAACCTGAGTCTGTCCGGTCGCATCGAGCAGACTGGCATCGATGTCAACGTCAGTATCTTCGCCCGGAATCGCGAGGTTAGTGTCGGTAATATCTTCCAATACCGGCTTCTCGCCGGTCGCTGCAAGACTCTCATTGGTCTCGACGGTCTGACTTTCCGCCGTATCCTCGAGATTCGGGGCTTGATAATCCAGCTCGTCATCGCCGGCAATTTGAGTATCTTCAAGACCGTCCAGGTTCAGGTTGAGGTCGTGGAGTTCTATTTCTGCAGTCATATCGGCAGATTTGATGTCGTCCGCCTGATCGAGATCGACGAGACTCGCGATTTTTGTAGCATCAGCATCATCGGGCGCCACCGGACTTTCCCCGGTAGCCTCGAGTACTGCAAACTGCGGTTCGGTCGTTGGTGTATCGGATGATCCCTCTGCCGTCGGCATTTCCGAAGTTGCGTCTTGCAGCGACTCGTCGATCGTGGGTGATTCCACGGTGTCCTCACCACTCTCGGCGCCAAGATCAATGACGTCGCCGCCCACGCCGTCGGATTCGCTGGTCTCGAAATTCATGTCGAGCTCAGCGGCCTCCTCTACACCTTCGAACGACAGATCGATTGGCGCCGCGGCGTCACCGGCCGCCTCGAAATCCAGGTCGAGTTCACCGGCCTCTTCTCCACCTTCGAACGACAGATCGATTGCTTTTGTCGCGGCGGCGGCGCTGACACCCGAGAACAGCTCGTGATCGGACGCGATCTGCTGACCCATGATGACAATCTTGTCCCAGTCCGGATTTTCGTCACTGCTGACCACCGCACGCAATCTGCCTGCCGCATCGATGAACGCGTCCCTGTTACCCCAGACGAAATAGATTTCGCATAGCTTCGCCAGCAAATCCTCGCTCTCGGAATCAACCTCAAGCGCGCCGTTGATAAGATCAGCGGCCTGGTCATAAAGGCCATACGCCATATGGAAGTCGGCTTCAGCGACTGGGTCTGCCTGATCGAGATTGAGCGCGGTGTCGCTGTGGAAGGTATCGTCGAGCGCCTTGTTGGGGCTCGTCGCCTCGACCGAATCCGGGACCAGCGTCGCATCGGTCACCACTTCCACTTCCGGTACCTCAGGCTCGGCCTCGGTGGCGGGGAACGCGGCGCTGTCCGTCATCAAATCTTGTCCGGCTTCCGGCTGCACAGCCTCGCCGATGGGCACCTCAGCTGTATCCATGTCCGCGCCGATGGGCACTTCAGCTGTGTCCATGTCCGCGCCGATGGGCACTTCAGCTGTGTCCATGTCCGCGCCGATGGGCACTTCAGCTGTGTCCATGTCCATCAACAGGTCTTCTTCGGGCTCCGGCGCCGTGGGCTCGACCTCGACCACTGTCGCCGCGAAGGTGTCCAGCATCGAATCTTCATCGGCAACCGGTACTGTTTCCTGCTCGACAACAACGATTGCGTCATCGTCTTCTTTGGCCAGTGCCCGCAGGCGTTCCGTCGACGCCAGGGACTCGCCGCCGTCCATGTCATCCTGTTCCAGCGATTCCCACACACCGGTGGAGTCTTCGTCATCACCACGTCCGGCGCGGCGCGCGAACCAAACCAGCAGGGCAATTGCCAGCAGCAATGCGCCACCGATAATGCCCCAGATGCTGTCGGCGTAACCCAGAATGATGTCGACGTAACCCTTTATCGTGTCGATCACCGTGTCGATCAGGCTTTTGTCGCGTGGTCTTGCGGCAACGACCTGTGGGGCCGGCACCGTGTCCGCAACTTCCGGCGTGCTGTCAGCGACAACCTCATCATCGACAACCTCGTCATCGGCCAGCAGGTCGTCATCGATGGCGGCCGGTTCGGCATCATCGGCCAGCGCGTCATCCGCATCGTCGATGCCGGTATCGTCAACAACATCGTCGAGCGGTAACGGCTCCGGCGGTTCTTCGCCACGCAGCTCCGCCAGCTCGGCACGAAGTGCCGCCAGCTCGTTGTCGCTGATCTCGATCAGCGAATCCTGGTGATCGGCCAGCACTCCCTCGAGTTCGTTGATTCTCGCTTCATCCGCACTGATGAGCTCGTCAACCGCCTCGTCGTCCGCCATCTGGCCCACATCGTCGTCGAACAGCTCGACATCGTCGTCAGGCGGGACCAGCGTCAGGGCCGGCTGAGATTGCGTGTCAACATCCACTGTGCCACCACCCCAGGCCGCGTTCTGCCGCCGAACCTCAGCCAGCGCATCGCCACGACTGATGCGGAACACTTCATCCGCACTTGGAATCCTTAAGGTCGCGCCTGCGGACATGACATTTACGTTGCCCGCAAAAGCCTGTGGATTCGCCTCGTAAATCGCCAACATCGTCTGATTCATCGTCAAACGGGAATCGGGGCGCACACGTGACGCAATGCCCCACAAGGTATCGCCGCGCTGGATAATGAGATCACCGCCGGCGCGGGTATCGAAATCCGGCTGACCCAAGGTCACTGAGGGCTCATCTGGCGGAGCGGAAGGTGCGGGCTGCTCTGCCTGGGCGGATTGTGTGGGTGCCGGCGCGACAGGTTGCTGTGCGGGTGGCGAAGCCGGTGGTTGCGGCGCAGGCCGCTGAATCTGACCGCTGTCGGTTTGCGCTGCGCGCGTCGGCGCGGTTACCGCTTGCGTCGATTGCGTTACCGGCGGCGGCGCAAACGTTGGCGGATCGAGTAGCAAGGTATATTCACGCAACAAACGGCCGCGTGGCCAGACTGCTTCAACAAGAAAAGTGATAAATGGTTCTGTAATCAGATCCAGCGAAGTAATTCTGACGACGTTTCCGTCTGCGCCGCCTGATTTGACGATTCGCATTCGCACCCGCGATAAATACAACGGCCGGTCAAGATCGTAGCGTGCAAACGTTTCGGCGGACGCGAGCTGCACAGAAAGGTTATCGAGATCTTCGGCGGTTGTTGCAAGCAGTTCAATTTCTGCCCGCAATGGTTCGTTAAGCGCCGAACTCAATCGGATATCGCCGAGCCCAAGGGCCCATGACTGACTCGCAAGCAGCAATGGCAGCAGCAGCCACAGGCGTTTAAGTCTTGCCGACATATTAATTTTCTCCAGCTCCCAATACCTGTTAGATCGGACTGCTCCGGAGCTTGAATCCTGATTCAAAGATGGCTCTAAGGTCTGCCGGGCAACTATAGCTTATAAATGGTTTTTGGCCAATATTTCAGCTATTTGGACGCTATTTAGAGCAGCGCCCTTACGTATGTTATCAGACACAATCCATAGGTTGATGCCACTCGCGTGACTGATATCTTCGCGCACCCGACCCACGTATACCGGGTCGTTTCCCGCGCTTTCTGTGACCGCGGTCGGATATTGGCCGGCCTCTGTCCCATCCATCAGTTCGACACCGGCCGCATTTCGCAGCAATTCGCAAACATCCCTGGCAGAAATCTTCGTTTCGGTCTCGATATGTACCGCTTCCGAGTGCCCGAAAAACACCGGAATACGAACGGCCGTCGGATTGATAGCGATGCTGTCATCATCAAGAATCTTTCTCGTTTCCCAGACCAGCTTCATTTCCTCCCTGGTGTAACCATTGTCCAGAAATTCATCGATATGCGGCACCGCGTTGAACGCAATTTGCTTCGCGTCACCTGCGATTTCGAGTGGCCTGCCATTCAGGAGTTCCGATGTTTGCCTGGCCAGTTCCTTCACCGCGCTTCTTCCGGCCCCCGATACCGATTGATAGGTCGCAACATTGATGCGCTTTATGCCGACCGCGTCGTAAATCGGCTTCAACGCAACAACCAATTGAATGGTAGAGCAGTTCGGGTTTGCAATGATTCCCGATTGTGCGTATTCCGCAATTTTTTCCGGGTTGACCTCCGGGACCACGAGTGGAACCTCATCGTCATATCGAAATCGCGAAGTGTTATCGATGACGACACAACCGGCGGCCGACGCTTTGGGCGCATAAACATCAGAAACAGACGCGCCGGCAGAAAACAATCCGATTTTGCATTGCGAAAAATCGAATTCCGCAAGATCGGATACCGCCAGGGGTTTATTGCCAAACATCACCGTCTTGCCGACAGATCGCTCACTGGCGAGCGCATGGACCTTGCCAACCGGAAATTTTCGCTCCGCGAGGATCTCGAGCATTGCCTCACCGACTACGCCGGTCGCGCCAACAACAGCAATATCGATTGCACCTGGCATCTAGGACACTATTCCTGCATGAAAAATAAGAGAATTGGAACCATGATAATCAATTGGATCTGCTTGTGTGGATCATTCATTCGCCCGCTGGGGCGGGCTCCTACAGGCGGTCTCGTACGATACTTTCCTAGCTTTCGGTCCTGGCTGGAATTATTGGCGTCTCCGAATCGACATCGGCATTTTGCCCGCGATGGCGCAGGTAATGGTCCATTAACACCAGGGCAACCATCGCCTCGGCGATCGGCGTCGCACGCAGGCCAACGCAGGGATCATGGCGCCCGTGGGTAATTATCTCTGACTTCCTGCCTGCCTTGTCCACGGTTGCACCAGCCTTCGGGATACTCGACGTCGGTTTCAGCGCGATGCTGGCAAGGATGTCCTGGCCGGAAGAAATGCCGCCCAGCGTGCCTCCGGCATCGTTCTTGTCGAACCCGTCAGGCGACATCTCATCGCGGTGTTCGCTGCCTTTCTGACTGACCGCCGCAAAACCGGCGCCCAGTTCCACACCCTTGACCGCGTTGATGCTCATCAAGCCGCGCGCCAGGTCGGCCTCGAGCTTGTCGAACACGGGCTCGCCGAGTCCGGGCGGCACGTTGCTGGCAAGCACGCTGATCTTCGCGCCGATGGAATCGCCTTGCTGCCTGAGATCATCCATGAAACTCTCGAGCTCGCTGATCTTGTCCGGATCTGCACAGAAAAACGGGTTCTTGTTGACGAATTCAAGGTCCCGTGCTTCGAGCTGGATAGGACCCAGTTGTGAAAGATAGCCTTTTATCTCGATGCCAAGCCTCTCCCTGAGATATTTCCTGGCGATTGCTCCGGACGCGACACGCATCGTGGTTTCCCGGGCCGACGACCGGCCGCCGCCCCGGTAATCGCGAATGCCATACTTTTGCTGATAGGTGTAATCGGCGTGACCCGGGCGAAACTTGTCCTTGATATCGCCGTAATCACGCGAACGCTGATCTGTGTTCTCGATTAACAGCCCGATCGGCGTGCCAGTGGTTTTTCCTTCAAACACACCGGAGAGAATCCGGACCTGGTCGGATTCCTGGCGTTGACTCGTGTGCCGTGACTTCCCGGGCCGGCGGCGTTCGAGGTCAACCTGAATATCGGCCTCGCTCAGTTCCATTCCGGGTGGACACCCGTCGACGACACAGCCCATTGCAGGACCATGGCTCTCGCCGAAAGTCGTCACCGTAAATAGTCGCCCGAAGCTGTTGCCTGACATCGTCTAACCTGATTCGGCGACCGCGGAGTCGAATTGCCGCTGCTGACGGTCCAGTTCGTCCTTGCTCAGCAGAAATACACCCTGGCCACCCATTGCAAACTCCAGCCAGACGAATCCAGTCTCCGGGAAGCGCCGTTCAAGGGCCGGCTGGCTCAAGCCAACCTCGACGATCAGGATTCCATCATCGGCGAGGAAGCGGCATGCATCATGCAGGATCGCTATCACCGAATCCAGACCGTCAACGCCCGCCGCAAGCCCCAGCGCCGGTTCGTGGCCGAATTCCGGCGCGAGCGCGTCCATTTCCTCACGACTGACATAAGGTGGATTGCTGATGATGATGTCATAGGCCGCGTCACCAGCATGCAGGCCGGCCAAGAAATCGGACTGCTCAAGCCGCACCCGCGACTGCAACCCGAAGCGGTCTACATTAATCGCAGCGACTGCAAGCGCATCACCGTCACAATCAATCGCGTCGACGTGTGCCTCCGGAAACGCCATCGCCAGGGCGATCGCGATACAGCCGCTGCCGGTACCGAGATCCAGTGCTCTGTGCACGTCGTCCGGCTGAATCCAGGGCGAGAACCGGTTGCCAATTAGCTCTGCCAGCGGCGACCGGGGCACCAGCACGCGCTCATCCACATAGAATTCCAGGCCAGCGAACCAGGCTCGCTGCAGCAGGTAGGCAACCGGCACTCGCCCTTGTATACGCCGCTCGACCAGCCGACCCAGGCGCGCCTGCTCGGCCCCGCTGAGTACCCTTGGGTAATGCCGGGCAGCCTGCCCGTGATCCAGGCCGAGCAACCCAAAAACCAGGCTTGCCGCCTCGTCAATTGCGTTATCGGTGCCCTGCGCATCGACAAGCCCTGCCTGACCGAATGCATGCGCCGTGCGCCGGATGAAATCTTCTACCGTCATGTGAAATGCCAATCTATCATGCGTGCCACAACGGCACCGGTGGGGGCGCGTTAGAATACCGCCACTATGGCTTCACTACGCAACATCCTTGCGACCGGTCTCGTGATCACGGCATTCGCAGGTGGCACCCTGTTTATGGTGCTGGCGTTCCAGGGGCCGCGTGGCCAACCGCTGCACGCGACGATCCTGCCGCAAGCGGCCTCACTGCCGCGATTCAGCCTGCTCGATCAGAACGGGGCGGTATTCAACAACGAATCACTCAATGATCATTGGAGCCTGATCTTCTTTGGTTTCACTCACTGCCCGGACATATGCCCGGCGACGCTCACGCAACTGGCGATGGCGCGTAGCCAGGTTTTGGCCGGGGGCGAGGGCACTTTTCCAGACATCGTATTAATAAGTGTCGACCCGGAGCGGGATACACCGGAGGTGATGGCCGCGTACATTGGACAATTCGGCGACGGGTTGACGGGCGTGACCGGGTCAGTGACGGAGCTTCGCAAACTGACGTCGGCACTCGGTATTTTTTTCGAAAATGCTGTGGATGAACACGGCAACCACGGTGTTAATCATTCCGCGGTGGTAATCATGATCAACAAACATGGGAAATTTCATGCACTGTTCAGCGCGCCACACAATGTCGATCACTTTGTCGCAGACATTCCATTGATCACGGAGTAGTTATGCCCAAGCACAAACTGCTGGCCTGGCCGTTCGTACTTCTGCAACATGTCTTACCTAAACATCTGCTGACGGCACTGGTATTTCAAATCGCCGGAATACGCACGAAGTCGATCAAGAATTTCCTGATTCGCCGCTTTGTCAGAATTTACAAAGTTGACGTCGAGGAGGCCGGCCTGCCCGTGCCCGATGGTTATCCATCCTTTAATGATTTCTTTACCCGACAACTGGCCGACGGCGCACGATCGATCGATAACGGGGCCAAATCAATCATATCGCCCATCGACGGAATCGTGAGCGCTTGCGGCAACATTGATTCGGGCATGTTGCTGCAGGCGAAGGGCAGTCACTATTCGCTGTCCGATTTGCTGATGACTGATATTAAAGACACCGAGCGCTTCAGCAACGGTTCGTTTGCGACACTTTACCTGGCCCCGCACAACTACCACCGCGTTCATTGTCCCCTGAGTGCAACTCTCGTCGCGGCACGTTACGTACCCGGCGCGTTATACAGCGTCAATCCAACCACCGTCTCGCTATTGCCGAACTTATTCACGCGCAACGAACGACTGATATGCCACTTCGACAGCGATGCCGGTCCGATTATTGTGATATTGATCGGCGCGCTGCATGTCGGCAGTATCAGTACACCCTGGACCGGCCAGATCCGGCCACGCCACAAAGGTGTGGTGCAGGACATCGATATCCATCAGCATGGTTACCCCACCGAGGTGAACAAGGGCGATTTGCTCGGCTGGTTCAACATGGGCTCAACCGTCATCATCCTGCTACCGCCGGGCGCCGGCGGGTTTTCCTTCGACCTGGGTCCAGGTGACAACGTCAGGATGGGTCAGGCAATCGGCCGAATAACCCCGGAATCGTCGTGAACAACGAGTCCTGGCGGCCGATGGCTGGCCCTGCTGTCGCGACAAGCAGGGCCGGGCTGCTAAGACGTGCCCGGGAATTCTTCGACGCGCGAGGCATCCTGGAAGTTGATACGCCGGCTTTGTCGAAAATTCCGGTAACGGATCCGCATGTCGAAAGTCTGTCCGCCAGTTCCGCGATGGAACCGGAACTTTTCCTGCACACCTCGCCGGAATACAAAATGAAACGGCTGCTTGCGGCAGGATTTGGCGACATTTATCAGATCTGCAAAGTCTTTCGGGACGGTGAGCGCGGACGACATCATTTGCCGGAATTTACCCTGGTGGAGTGGTACCGCCTGAAATTCAGCTTATCTGAGATCATGCGCGATACGATCGAGTTCGTTTCGGCACTCCTTGCCCGATCGGGCCTGGCATCCTCGGCGGAATTCATCAGTTATGAAGATGCATTTCAAAAGACGCTAAACCTTAGTCCGCGGACGCTGGACATAGCGGAACTGGCCAGTTCCATGAACGTGGATGAGCAACTGAAGCGTGCAATCGGCGGCGACCCGGATGCCTGGCTTGATCTTGTTCTGGCGGAAAAGATAATCCCGGAATTTGCAAAAGACCGGTTGACGGTAATATTTCATTACCCGGCCAGCCAGGCCGCGCTCGCACGCATTTGTCCCGACGATGCAGTGGTGGCCGATCGCTTTGAGGTATTTTACGGCAGCCTCGAGCTTGCCAACGGATTCGTCGAACTGACGGATGCAGACGAACAGTTGACGCGCTTCGAACGGGACCGACTGGCGCGTCGCAGGAATGCAGCGGCAGTCCATCCAATCGACCAGGAACTCATAAGCGCGCTGCGCGCGGGTTTGCCGCCATGTGCCGGCGTCGCAGTCGGTTTTGACCGGCTGTTGATGTTGCATGAAGATCAAAGCGACATCGGTGCCGTAACGAATTTCATTATTTGAGTAACATGCCCGTCGATTACCAGTCATTGAATGATCAACTTGCTGCGCTGCTTGCCGGTGAAAGAGACGCGCTCGCAAATTCCGCCAATTTCGTTGGTCTGCTGTATGCCGGCATACCCGACATCAACTGGCTCGGCATCTATGTGCTCCGCGGCAAGGAACTTGTATTGGGCCCTTTCCAGGGGCTACCGGCATGCGTGCGAATTCCAATCGGTCAGGGTGCATGCGGCACGGCCGCCGAAAAGAGAGAGACGCTACGCATTGACGACGTTAATGAATTCGCCGGGCATATTGTGTGCGATCCGAAATCACGATCCGAAGTTG
>SMVB01147551.1_pt1 | contig 15854 bp, 27 predicted proteins | sample 2456461 | NCBI WGS metagenome assembly SMVB01 (sample SAMN11095934, study PRJNA526329) | marine sediment metagenome | biome: Marine sediment; feature: Surficial sediment; material: Deep marine sediment; isolation source: Hadal surficial sediment | place: Pacific Ocean | collected 2014-05 | depth... | reverse complement strand
TGACGCCAACAAGAAGCGGCGCAGACCCGCATTCACTCAGTGCGGTAGCGATATCCAGAGTCTGACCGCTCGATGGACAGCTTTGGACTCTTTGCGCCTAGAGCATCTTCCGACCTTACGCGGTCATTCGGCCAATTTTGAGCTGGGGGGCCAGAGCGGCTCATTCGGGCAATGGGGCGGTCAGGCGCGGCGCGCGGCGCGATGTGGGATATCGGGTAAGCGCCGCCCAAAAGCTATCTGGGCAGCCGATGAGCCGCTCTGGCCCACCAAAGGCCGGGTTCTATTGTCCCGTGGCCGCGTCGCGCTTCTCATCCGATGACCCACATCGCATTTCGAAGCGCTCCTAACCACGGGACAATAGAACCCGGTCGAATGACCGCGTAAGGTCGGAAGATGCTCTAGTCCTCGTCTTCGTGGTCGCCGTCCATGGCCGGGCCGGAATCCTGGCCCTTGGCGTCGGGGTCGCGATCGACCAATTCGATGACCGCCATGGGCGCCATGTCGCCGTAGCGGAAACCGGCCTTGAGGACCCGGGTGTAGCCGCCGGGACGGTCCTTGTAGCGCGGACCCAACTGGTCGAACAGCTTGGCCGCGATGGTATCGTCGCGCAGGGTGGCGAGCGCTTGGCGCCGGGCGTGCAGGCCGCCCCGCTTGCCGAGCGTGATGAGACGATCGACGACGCGCCGCAGATCCTTGGCCTTGGGCAAAGTGGTCTTGATCTGCTCGTGCTTGATCAACGCCACCGCCATGTTCGCAAACATGGCCTTGCGGTGACTGGCGGTCCGATTGAGCTTCCGGCCCTGTCTTGCGTGTCGCATCCCTCGCCTCCTCCTACTCTCTATGGCCTCGCGCGCGAGGCCGCTGTCTTCATCCCGCCGCCGCGAGCACCCCTTTTCGGGAAGGCGCGCCGTGTACGGTGGGTGGGGACCCGCAAGATCCCCGGGGTTGCCGTCGCTAACGGGAAGCCTAGAAAGGCTCCTCAAGCTTTTTGGCGAGATCCTCGATGTTCTCCGGCGGCCAGTTGGGGATTTCCATACCCAGATGCAGGCCCATGACCGAGAGCACTTCCTTGATCTCGTTGAGCGACTTGCGGCCGAAATTGGGGGTCCGCAGCATTTCCGCTTCGCTCTTCTGAACCAGATCGCCGATGTAGACGATATTGTCGTTCTTGAGGCAGTTCGCCGAACGCACCGAGAGTTCGAGTTCGTCCACCTTGCGCAGCAGGTTCTTGTTGAACGGCGGCTCGGCCGCACGCTCCTCGTGCTCGCGCGTCTGGGGCTCTTCGAAATTGATGAACAACTGAAGCTGGTCCTGGAGGATGCGCGCGGCCAAGGCGACCGCGTCTTCGGGCGTAACCGCGGCGTTGGTCTCGATCTCCATGCTCAGTTTGTCGTAGTCGGTGACCTGCCCGACCCGGGTGTTCTCGACCTTGTAGGCGACCTTGCGCACCGGCGAGAACATGGCATCGACCGGGATCATGCCGATCGGCGCATCCTCGGGCCGATTCAGCGAGCCCGGGACGTAGCCCGTGCCGGTCTCCACGGTCAATTCCATGTCGATGCGGGCGCCATCGTCCAGGGTACAGATCACGAGGCCAGGGTTCATGACCTCGATGTCGTGACCGGTTTCGATTTGCTTGGCGGTGACTTCGCCCGGTCCCTCGGCACGCAAGCGCATACGTTTGGGCCCATCGCCGAACATCCGGAGCGCAACCGTCTTGATGTTGAGCACGATATCGGTCAGGTCCTCCCGAACGCCGGGGATGGACGAAAATTCATGCAGCACGCCATCGACCTGAATGCTGGTCACCGCCGCGCCGTGCAGGGATGATAGCAGCACCCGCCGGAGCGCGTTGCCGAGAGTCAGTCCAAATCCGCGCTCGAGTGGCTCCGCAACCACCGTCGCCAGGCGCTTGGCGTCCTGCCCGGGTTGGATGTCGAGCTTGTTCGGCTTGATCAGTTCAGTCCAGTTTTTTTGAAGCACTACCGCGTCCTCGCCGCTTGCGAGCCGTTCCACATTCGCATGAAGGGGCTCATGAATGGGATCGAGCTGCCATTGTCATCGAAAAATTCGTCAAATCTCTGCGCCGGGTCCGTCCCGACCATGTCTACCGGCGTTGCCTCAGAGCGCAGCTCTCGCGCCATGGCGGCAGGCCGTCTAGAAAAACCTATACGCGCCGCCGCTTGGGCGGGCGGCATCCGTTGTGCGGAATCGGCGTCACGTCCCGGATCGCCGTGATGGTAAATCCGACTGTCTGAAGCGCACGAAGCGCCGATTCCCGGCCCGATCCGGGACCCTTCACGTTGACTTCCAGGGTCCGCACACCGTGTTCCTGCGCCTTGCGCCCGGCGTCCTCGGCCGCCAACTGCGCGGCATAGGGGGTCGACTTCCGCGAGCCTTTGAAGCCCTGACCGCCCGCCGAAGCCCAGGCGATGGTGTTGCCCTGAACGTCGGTGATGGTGATCTTGGTGTTGTTGAACGTCGCACTCACATGCGCGATGCCGGACGTGATGTTCTTCTTTTCCCGGCGGCGCAGGCGCGCCTGAGGTTTGGCCATGCTCGTTCCTATCCGATCCTACTTGGTGGTCTTTTTCTTGCCGGCAATCGCGCGCGCGGGCCCCTTGCGGGTGCGTGCGTTGGTGCTGGTGCGCTGGCCGCGCACCGGCAAGCCTTTACGGTGGCGCAACCCGCGATAGCAACCCAGGTCCATCAGGCGCTTGATATTCATCGCCACCTCGCGCCGCAAATCGCCCTCGACGATGTGATCGCGGTCGATGGATTCGCGGATGCGCACGACCTCGTCGTCGGTCAGCGCATTGACCCGGCGCTCGGTGGGGATCCCCACCTTGGTGCAGATCTCGGTCGCCTTCGTGCGGCCGATGCCGTGAATGTATGTCAGCGCGATTTCCACGCGCTTCTGAGTCGGTATGTTAACGCCAGCGATTCGAGCCAAGTCGCAGTCTCCTTAAGCTCCCTGGGGGAGCGTCTCGTTAAGCCACCTGGGGCCCATTCGAAATTGGGGACAGGTTAAAATGGGGACAGCCGCAACCGCCCGGTCGCAAAAGCGCCGGAGGCGTGGGGATTATAGGCGCGGGTTGCGCCGAGTCAACTCTCATGCCGCCTCCAGGGTGGCTTCGATTTGGCCGGCGATCTCCTCGATCGAGGCCATTCCATCGACCGTACGCAGCACGTCCTTGTCGCGGTAATACGGCAGAATCGGCGCGGTCTGACTATTGTAGGCCTCCATGCGCGCGCGCACCGTCTCCTCGTTGTCGTCGGCGCGGCGGACGAACTCGGTCCCGCCGCAGGCATCGCAGACGCCCGCCACTTTTGGTTTCTGGAACCGGTCGTGGTAGCCGGCGGCACAAGCGGCACAGGAAAACCTCCCCGCGATGCGCGCGATCAGTGTCTCCTCGTCGATCTGCATTTCGATCACCACGTCCAGATTCAGTCCCTTCTCGGCCAACATCCGGTCCAGGCCCTCGGCTTGACGCACCGTGCGCGGGAAGCCGTCGAGGATGAAGCCGTTGCCATAATCCCGGTCGAGCCGGTCGGAAATCAACTGGATCATCAACTCGTCCGGCATAAACTGGCCGGCATCCATGACCCGCTTGGCCTCTTTACCCAACTTGCTGCCTGTGGCGACCACCTGGCGAAGCATATCGCCGGTCGAAAGCTGAACCATGCGGCGATTCGTTTCGAGCCGCTTTGCCTGGGTTCCCTTGCCCGCCCCTGGCGGCCCCAAGAGAACGATGTTCACCCACGTCTCCCTTTGAGCTTGGTCTTCTTGATCAGCCCCTCGTATTGGTGTGCCAGAAGGTGCGAATGGATTTGTCCCACCGTGTCCATGGTCACCGAGACGATGATGAGCAGGCTGGTGCCGCCGAAGTAAAACGGCACATTGAAGCGCGAGATCAATAATTCCGGCAGCAGGGCGACCAGCGAGAGATAGAGAGCGCCGACCGCGGTCAGACGCAACAGAATGAACCGCAAGTGGTCTTCGGTGTTGCGCCCGGGGCGGATGCCGGGAATGAAACCGCCCTGCTTTTTCAGATTGTCCGCGGTATCCGCCGGATTGAACACGATCGTGGTGTAGAAGAACGTGAAAAACACGATCAGGCCGATATAGACCGTCAGGTAGAGCGGCTGCCCGCGCCCGAGCAGCGAGGTCACCCAGGTCAGCCACTCCGGTCCACCGGCACTGGAAAAGCTGGCCACGGTGAGCGGCATGAGCAGCAGCGAGGAAGCGAAGATCAGCGGTATCACGCCCGCGGGATTGACCTTCATCGGCAGATGCGTGGACTCGCCGCCGAACATCTTGTTGCCAACCTGACGCTTGGGATACTGGACGATGATCCGGCGCTGGGCCCGCTCCATGAAGACGATAAATGCGATCACGCCGACCGCCATGAACAACAGGACGATAATGAAGACTGCCGACAAGGCCCCGGTGCGCCCCAGCTCCAAGGTGCTGGCGAGCGCGAGCGGCAGGTTGGCGACGATGCCCGAGAATATGATCAGCGAGATGCCGTTGCCGACGCCGCGTTGGGTGATCTGCTCGCCCAGCCACATCAGGAAAATTGTGCCGCCGGTCAGCGTCACCACCATGGTGAATCGGAAGTAGAGCCCGGGATCCAGCACCGCCGAACCGCCGCCGCCGGCGCCCGAACCTTCGAGGCCGACCGCGATGCCGTATGCCTGAACCGAGGCCAGCAGCACAGTGCCGTAGCGGGTGTACTGGTTGATCTTCTTGCGCCCGGACTCGCCTTCTTTCTTCAGCGCTTCCAAGGTCGGCGAGACCGCGGTCAAGAGCTGCATGATGATCGATGCCGAGATATACGGCATGATGTTGAGCGCGAAGATCGTCATGCGCCCAAGCGCGCCGCCGGCGAACATGTTGAACATGCCCAGGATGCCGCCGGACTGCTGCTCGAAGATCTGCTGCATGATCACCGGATCGATGCCCGGCGCCGGAATGTAGGTTCCCAGGCGGTAGATGATGAGCGCGCCCAGCGTGAACCAAATACGCTTCTTGAGCTCCGTCGCCTTGGACAAGGCGCCGAAGTTCATGCTGGCTGCGAGTTGTTCAGCGGCAGAAGCCATTAGTCGTCCTTATCCGTCAGGCTCCAGAGGCGGCTGGCTCTGCGCTATTCTTGGCGGCGCGCACCGTCACCGTCAGGCTGCCGCCGGCCTTTTCGACCGCTGCCGCCGCCGCCTTCGAGGCGCCGGACACGGTGATATCTACTTTGGTCTTCAATTCGCCCTTTGCAAGCAGGCGGACGCCGTCGCGCGGGTTATTGATCAGACCGGCACCCTGCAATGCGGCAACATCGACCGGCTTCTTGGGGTCGAGCTTGCCGGCGTCGATGGCAGCCTGCAGCCGGTCCAGATTGACGACCACGAAATCCTTGCGGAAGATGTTCTTGAACCCGCGTTTGGGAAGCCGCCGGTTGAGCGGCATCTGACCGCCCTCGAAGCCCTTGAGCGACACGCCGCTGCGCGATTTCTGGCCCTTGTGGCCGCGCCCCGAGGTCTTGCCGGTGCCGGACCCGATTCCGCGGCCGATGCGCTTGCGATCCTTGCGCGCCGCCGGGTTGTCGGACAATTGATTCAGCTTCATCGTTCTTGCTTCCTATTGGCCTGTTCCGGCGCCCCTTAAAGGCCCGCCGGACCGGTGGCTCAGCCTTCGCCTTCGACGCGCACCAGGTGGCTCACCTTGTCGATCATGCCGCGCACCGCCGGCGTGTCCTCGAGCTCGCTGGTCCGGTTCATCTTGTTCAGCTTGAGCCCCACCAGGGTCGCCCGCTGGTCTTTTGGGCGGCCGATCGGGCTCCCGGTCTGGGTTATCTTGACGGTTTTGGTCGCCGCGCTCATGGCCGTCTACTCCCCTCTCAAGTTTCTGCGGCTTCCGCAGTCGCGGCCCGCCGCTCGCCGAGCAGGTCCGAGACCTTCTTGCCGCGCCGCTGGGCCACCATGCGCGGGCTGGAGCTGCGCTGCAGGCCCTCGAAGGTGGCTTTGATCATATTGTAGGGGTTGGACGTCCCGACCGACTTTGCGACCACGTCCTGGATGCCGAGGGACTCGAAGATCGCACGCATCGGGCCGCCGGCAATGATCCCGGTACCCTTGCCCGCCGAGCGCATCACGACATTGCCCGCCCCGAAGTGGCCCTTGATGTCGTGGTGCAGGGTCCGGCCCTCCCGCAGCGGTACCCGGATCATGCCGCGTTTGGCCTGTTCGGTCGCCTTGCGGATCGCCTCGGGCACCTCGCGCGCCTTGCCGTGGCCGTAGCCGACCCGGCCGCGGCCATCTCCGACAATCACCAACGCCGCGAATCCGAAGCGCCGGCCGCCCTTGACCACCTTGGCGACACGGTTGATCCCGACCAGCTTCTCGATCAGATCGGGTTCGTCGCGTGAGCCGCGATCGTCGCGACCGCGACCGCCGCGGCGCCCATCTTTCCGGGGACCGCCGCCTCTGGGGCCATCTCGTCTCTGCTGTACCATCACCTATTTCCTTAGAACGACAGGCCGCCTTCCCGAGCGGCCTCCGCCAGGGCCTTGACCCGGCCGTGATAGAGATATCCGCCGCGGTCGAAGACCACCTCCTTGACGCCCGCCGCCGCCGCCCGCTCTGCGATCAGCTTGCCGACTTCGGCCGCCGCCGCCTTGTCGGTCCCCTTGCCGAGCTTGCCTTTGAGCGTCTTGTCGATGCTCGAGGCGGCGGCCAGGGTTCGGCCCTGATCGTCATCGATGACCTGGGCGTAGATATGTTTACTCGATCGGAACACGGACAGCCGGGGGCGGTCCTTGCTCTTGCGCCGCAGATCTGCGCGAACCCTGCGCGTGCGGCGCGCTTGCATGTTTATTGCGGTCAGCATGGCCTTACTTCTTCTTGCCTTCTTTGCGCAGAATAATCTCGTCCGCGTATTTGATGCCCTTGCCTTTGTAAGGTTCGGGTGGGCGGTAGGCGCGGATATCGGCCGCTACCTGTCCGACCTGTTGTTTATCGGCGCCGGAAATGGAGATCGCGGTCGGCCGCTCGCAGGCGATCGCGATGCCCTCGGGAATCGGATAGGCCACGTCGTGGCTGAAGCCGAGCTGCAGGTTGAGGTTGTTGCCTTGGACCGCCGCACGATAACCGACGCCATTGATTTCGAGTTTCTTGGTGAATCCCACCGAGACCCCGGTCACCATCGACTGAATGCGCGACCGCGCGGTGCCCCACATCGAACGGGCACGCTTGGAATGGTCGTTTGGCCGGACCACGATCTTGCCGTCTTCGAGCACGACGGTGATGTTGCCGGTCGCCTCATAGGCGAGCTGCCCCTGGCTTCCCTTGGCAGTCACCACGCGGCCGTCGATGGCGACTTCGACGCCGTTCGGCACTTCCACGGGATGTTTTCCAACGCGAGACATCGTTTCGTCCTCTAGAAAACGCGGCACAGCACCTCGCCACCGACATTGGCGGCGCGCGCTTCCTGATCCGACATCACACCCTGGGGCGTGGACAGGATTGTTATGCCTAAACCATTGTAATAGCTAGATAATTCTTTGATTTTCGAGTACACGCGCTGACCCGGCCGAGAGACACGTGAGATCTCCTGGATGACCGGATTGCCCTCGTGATACTTGAGCTCGATTTCCAACTCGGCCAGACCGACGGTCTGTGCCTGACTCCTGTAATCGCGAATGTAACCCTCGCGCTTCAGGACATCGAGCACGTTAAGCCGCAGCCTGGAGGCCGGCGCCGAGACTTTGGACTTGCCGACCCGCTGCCCATTGCGGATGCGGGTCAACATGTCCCCCAAAGGATCGCTCATCGTCATCGCGCGTTAACTCCCTACCAACTCGACTTGACCATGCCCGGGATCTGGCCGATCGACGCCAGATCGCGCAGGGCAATACGCGAGATCCTGAATTTACGATAGTTGCCGCGCGGCCGGCCACTGATCTCGCAGCGGTTCCGGACCCGCACGGCCGCGCCATCGCGCGGCATCTCGGCCAGCTTAAGAAAGGCCTGAAACCGTTCCTCCGGCGGCAACGAGCGATCGCGCGCGATCGCGCGCATTCGGGCGCGCTTGTCCGCGTATCGCTTCACCAGCTTCCTGCGCCGCAGGTTTTTGTTGATGGCGCTCTTCTTAGCCATGTTCGTTCAATCCCTTCTTCGCCGCTCGGCCCTTGTTCATCACTTAGTCCGTAAACGGCATGTCGAAGCCCTTGAGCAGGGCTCGCGCCTCATCGTCCGTCTTGGCCGTCGTGCATATCACGACATGCAGGCCGCGGATCTCGCCAACCTTGTCGTAGTCGATCTCCGGGAACACGATCTGTTCCTTCAGCCCCAACGCAAAATTTCCGCGCCCGTCGAAACTCTTGGGAGAAATTCCGCGAAAATCCCGCACCCTCGGCAGCGCAACCGTGACCAGGCGGTCCAGAAACTCATACATACGGTTCCGGCGCAGGGTCACCTTGCAGCCGACCGGCATGCCCTCGCGCAGCTTGAATGCCGCGATCGACTTCTTGGCCTTGGTGATGACCGGCCGCTGGCCCGCGATCAGCGCCAATTCCTCGGCCGCCGCCGTCACCTTTTTCGCGTCCAGCGCGCCTTCGCCCACGCCCATATTCAGCACGATCTTGTCCAGCCGCGGCACCTCCATGGCGCTTACGTACTTGAACTCGGCCAACAGGCTCGCCTTGAGCGAGGCGTTGTAATGTTCCTTAAAACGCGGGGTCATCTGTCCCAACCTTAGCTTAGAGATCGATGAGCTCGCCGGAGCGCTTTGCGAAGCGCACCTTGCGGCCACCCGAATCGGTCCGGTAGCCGACCCGGGTCGGCTGTTTGCTCTTGGGGTCTATGTGGGCGACGTTGGAAACGTGCAGCGACGCCTCCTTCTCGATGATGCCGCCCGGCGTGGTCTGGCTCGGGCCCTGATGGCGCTTGACCATGTTGACGCCCTGGACCAGCACGCGGCCCCGCTTCGGGTCGACGCGCAGGATCTCGCCGGTCTTGCCCTTGTCGCGGCCGGTGATGACGGTCACCTTGTCGCCCTTCCGGACTTTGAGTTTGGCGCCCTTGGCGGTCGCGGTCTTCTTGGCCATCACAGAACCTCGGGGGCGAGCGAAATGATTTTCATGAACTTGCGGGCGCGCAACTCGCGGGTCACCGGGCCGAAGATCCGGGTCCCGATCGGTTCGCCCTGGGTGCTGATCAGCACCGCGGCGTTGCTGTCAAAGCGGATCGAGCTGCCGTCGGCGCGCCGAATCTCCTTGCGGGTACGCACGATGACGGCGCGGTGCATGTCGCCCTTCTTCACGCGGCCGCGCGGGATCGCCTCCTTGATGCTGACCACGATGACGTCGCCGACGCCCGCGGATTTGCGTTTGGAGCCGCCGAGCACTTTGATGCACTGCACGCGCCGGGCGCCGGAATTGTCGGCGACCTCTAATTGAGTTTGCATCTGAATCATGGGTTCGGTTCCTCCCGCGGCTCAGGCCGACGCCGCGCCGGCATCGATCACCCGCCAGGTTTTCGACTTGGCGATCGGCCGGCATTCGACGATCTGAACTTGATCGCCTGCCTTGCAGCGGTTGTCTTCGTCGTGGGCGCGGTACTTCTTGGTGCGCCTGATGATCTTCTTGTAGAGGGGATGCATGACCCGGCGCTCGACCAAGACGGTGATCGTCTTGTCGGCCTTGTCGCTCACCACCACTCCCTGCAACACTCGACGCGGCATGACTGTCTATTCTCCTAGGAAGCGGCTTGCTGCACGTTTTGCAGCACCGTTTTGAGGCGCGCGATATCGCGGCGCACCTGGCGCGCACGCGCCGTGTTCTCCAATTGCCCAGACGCCTTCTGGAAGCGCAGATTGAACTGTTCCTTGCGCAGGCCCATGAGCGCGTCTTTGAGCTCGTCGGGGGTCTTGGTGCGAAGATCGGCTGCTTTCATGACCTAGCCCTCCTCGCCGAGACGGCCGATGAACTTGGTCTTGATCGGCAGCTTGGCCGAGGCCAGCACGAAGGCTTCGCGCGCCACTTCGCGCGGCACGCCGTCGAGCTCGAACATGATCCGTCCGGGTTTCACGCGCGCGGCCCACCATTCCGGCGAACCCTTGCCCTTGCCCTGGCGCACTTCGGCCGGCTTCTGGGAGACGGGTACGTCCGGGAAGATCCGGATCCACAGCTTGCCGATGCGCTTCATGTGGCGCGTGATGGCCCGGCGCGCGGCCTCGATCTGGCGTGCGGAGATCCGCCCCGGCGTCAGCGCCTTCATCCCGTAAGCCCCGAAGGTCAGCGAATAGCCGCCCTTGGCATGACCGTGAATGCGGCCCTTGTGGGCCTTGCGATATTTGGTTCGCTTTGGCTGTAACATGACTTGGTTTCCCTAACGCTTGCCGCCGGTTCAGCGCGGCTGCTGCGTATCCTGCATCTTCTTTTCATGGGCCATGGGGTCGTGGGCCATGATCTCGCCCTTGAACACCCAGACCTTGACCCCGCAACTGCCGTAGGTGGTCCGCCCGGTCGCCTCGCCGTAATCGACGTCGGCGCGCAGCGTGTGCAGCGGCACCCGGCCCTCGCGATACCACTCCGTGCGCGCGATCTCGGCACCGCCCAAGCGGCCGCCGCACTGAATTCGGATGCCCTGAGCGCCCAGGCGCATGGCCGACTGGACCGCCCGCTTCATGGCCCGGCGGAAAGCGACGCGCCGCTCGAGTTGGTTGGCGATGTTCTCCGCGACCAGGGTGGCATCGATCTCGGGTTTACGAATCTCGACGATATTCAGGTGCACCTCGCTCGCGGTCATCTTTTGCAGATCGGCGCGCAGCTTCTCGATATCGGCGCCTTTCTTGCCGATGACCACGCCGGGGCGTGCGGTATGGATGGTGATCCGGGCCTTCTTGGCCGGCCGCTCGATGATGACCCGGGAGATGCCGGCTTGTTGCAGACGTTTGCGCAGGAAACTGCGGATGCGCAGGTCCTCATGCAACAGGTCGGCATATTCGTGACCGGCGTACCAGCGCGAGTCCCAGGTTCGATTGATGCCGAGCCGCAGCCCGATCGGATTGACTTTCTGACCCATTACGCCGTTTCCTCGCGTTCCCGAACCACCACCGTCAAGTGGCTGAATGGCTTCATGATACGCCCGGCCCGGCCGCGCGCCCGGGGCCGAAAGCGTTTCATCACGATCGACTTGCCGACCGACGCTTCGGCCACGAACAGGCGATCGACGTCGAGCTGATGGTTGTTCTCGGCGTTCGCGATCGCCGACTGTAGCGTCTTCTTCACATCGCCGGCGATGCGCCGCTTGGAGAATGTCAACTCCGAAAGCGCCGCCTCCGCAGACTTGCCGCGAATCGATTCGGCCACCAAGTTGAGCTTCTGCGGGCTGATGCGCAGATTCCGCGCCACCGCGATGGCCTCCAATTCGCTCAGGCGCCGTTCGTGCTTGGGCTTACCCATGACGCATTACCCTCTTCTCGCCCGTTTGTCCGCGGCATGGCCGTGGAAGGTCCGGGTCGGAGCGAATTCGCCGAACTTGTGCCCGACCATGTTCTCGGTGACCAGGACCGGCAGGAACTTTCTGCCGTTGTGCACCCCGAAAGTCAGGCCGACGAACTGCGGCATGACGGTGGAACGCCGCGACCAGGTCTTGATGATTTCGTTTCGGCCCGAAGCACGCGACTTCTCTGCTTTCCTAAGCAGATAGCCATCGACGAACGGACCTTTCCAGACAGAGCGAGCCACGAATGCCCTCCGTTAACGCTTTTTGCGGCGGCGGCGCACGATCAGCCGATCCGTCCGCTTGTTGTGACGCGTTTTTGCGCCCTTGGTCGGCCGGCCCCAAGGGGTGACCGGATGACGGCCGCCCGAGGTGCGGCCCTCGCCGCCGCCATGGGGATGATCGACCGGGTTCATGGCCACGCCGCGCACCGAGGGGCGCTTGCCCAGCCAGCGCGAGCGGCCGGCCTTGCCGAGCTTGATGTTGGCCTGATCGGGATTGGACACGGCGCCGATCGTCGCCATGCAATCGGCCCGCACCATGCGCACCTCGCCCGAGCCCAGCCGCAACAGGGCGTTGCCCGCATCGCGCCCGACCAATTGCACGTAGGTGCCGGCGGAACGCGCGATCTGTCCGCCCTTGCCGGGCTTCATCTCGACGTTATGGACGATCGTGCCGACCGGGATCGACGAGAGCGGCAGCGCATTGCCCGGCTTGATGTCCGCCGACGCACCCGAGATCACGGTATCGCCGGCCTCGAGCCGCTGCGGCGCCAGGATATAACTGACTTCGCCGTCCTCGTACTCGATCAGCGCGATGAAGGCGGTCCGGTTCGGATCGTACTCCAGGCGCAGCACCTTGGCCGGCGCGTCGAACCTGCGCCGCTTGAAGTCGATCATGCGGTACCGCCGCTTGTGGCCGCCGCCGCGGCGGCGCGCGGTGATCCGGCCGGCATTGTTGCGCCCGCCACTCTTGGTCAGGCCCTCGGTCAGCGCCTTGACCGGATCGCCTTTCCATAGGCCGGCCCGGTTGACCAGCACCAGGCCGCGTCGGCCAGGGGTCGTCGGATTGAATTTCTTCAGTGCCATGGCGTCAGATTCCCGTGGTCACGTCGATGCTGTGACCTTCTTCGAGGGTCACGTAGGCTTTTTTCATGGCCGCCCGCTTGCCGATACGGCCGCGAAAGCGCTTCACTTTGCCCTTTTGGAGCACCGTGTTGACGGCCTTGACCTTGACCGAGAACAAACCCTCCACGGCGATCTTGATCTCGGGCTTGCTGGCGCTCACGGGCACCACGAAGGCAACCTGATTGTGCTCCGAACCGAGCGTCGACTTCTCGGTCACGAGCGGGCGGCGGATCAATTCGTAAAGCCGCTCCTTGGAGACGGTCACATTCCGCTTGCGATAGGGTCTCGGACCACTCATTTCAGCCGTGCCTCCAAGGCCTCGACCGCGTCCTTGGTCAACACCAGGGTATCGCGGCGCAGAATGTCGTACACGTTGGCGCCCTGCTCCGGCAGCACATCCACGCCCGGAATGTTGCTGGCCGCGCGCCGGAAGCTCTCGTCGAGCACCGCGCCGCCGATCACCAGCGCCGAGGACCAACCGAGGGCGCCGAGCTTGCGCACCAATTCGCCGGTCTTGGGCGAATCGGTCTTGGCGGCGTCCAGCACCACCAGCTTGCCATCGGCCGCTTTGGCCGAGAGCGCGGTCTTGAGCGCCAGCTTGCGCACCTTCTTGGGCAGCTTGTGGGCATGGTCCCGCAAAATCGGCCCGAAGGCACGGCCGCCGCCGCGGAACTGGGACACTTTCGGCGGACCGTGACGGGCCCGTCCGGTGCCCTTCTGGCGGTACATCCTCTTGGTCGTGCCCTTGACGTCGGCGCGCCCCTGGACTTTGTGAGTCCCGGCCCGGCGCTTGGCAAGCTGCCAATTGACCATGCGCGCAAGCAGGTCCGGCCGCGGGCTAAGGCCAAAGATCCCATCGTCGAGATCGATCTCGCCCGCCGATTTGTTGTCCAGTGTCGTGACCGCGCACTTCATGGCCGCTATTCCTTCTCGTCCGCAGCGCCGCCGGCATCTTGTGTATCCGTGTCGGTGTCCGGCGTTTCCGCGGGCGCATCCTCGGCGCCGCCACGCAGACCGGCGGGGAATGGCGCGTCCTCGGGCAGCGGATGTTTGACCGCATCGATGATCCGGACCCAGCCGCCCTTGGCGCCGGGCACCGCACCGCGCACCAGGATCAGCCCTTCTTCGACATCGGTCGAGACGATCCGCAGGTTCTGCTGGGTCCTTCGGCGGTCGCCCATGTGACCGGCCATTTTCTTGCCCTTGAAGACCCTGCCCGGATCCTGGCTGTTGCCGGTCGAACCGAGGGAGCGATGGGAGACCGAGACACCGTGACTGGCGCGCAGGCCGTGATAGTGGTGCCGCTTCATGGAACCGGCGAAGCCCTTGCCGATAGTAATGCCGGCCACGTCCACGTACTGGCCCGGCACGAAGTGATCGGACGAGAGTTCCTGGCCGACCTCGAGCAGGGCGTCGGTGGAGACCCGAAACTCGGTCACCTTACGCTTGGGCTCAACTTTGGCCTTGGCGAAATGACCGCGCATGGCCTTGCCGACGTTCTTGACCTTGGCCACGCCGTTGCCGAGCTGGACCGCGTCGTAGCCGTCGCTGTCCTGGCGCCGCACCGCAACCACTTGGCAATTGTCGAGCTTAAGCACGGTGACGGGCACGTGTTCCCCGTCCGCGGTGAAAGTCCGCGTCATGCCGAGTTTTTGAGCGAGCAAACCGGTGCGCATGGTTCTAGCCTTTGAGCTTGATCTCGACATCGACGCCAGCCGCCAAGTCGAGCTTCATCAAGGCGTCCACCGTCTGCGGGGTCGGGTCGACGATATCGAGCAGCCGCTTATGGGTGCGAATCTCGAACTGCTCGCGCGACTTCTTGTCGATGTGCGGCCCGCGCAACACCGTGTACTTCTCGATCCGCGTCGGCAGCGGGATCGGGCCGCGCACCTGGGCGCCGGTCCGCTTGGCCGTGCCGACGATCTCCGCGGTCGACTGGTCGAGCACCCGGTGATCGAACGCCTTGAGGCGAATGCGTATGTTTTGGCTGTCCATCTTCAGTCCATTCCGTCGCTTGTGGACGCGCTAGCGTCCTAATTGTTACTCGATGATCCCGGCGACGACGCCGGCGCCGACGGTGCGGCCGCCTTCGCGGATCGCAAAGCGCAGGCCTTCGTCCATCGCGATCGGCGCGATCAACTCGACCTCCATCGAGACGTTGTCACCCGGCATCACCATCTCGATGCCGTCGGGCAGATGCACGACCCCGGTCACATCCGTGGTCCGGAAGTAGAACTGCGGACGGTAATTGGTGAAAAACGGCGTGTGACGGCCGCCCTCCTCCTTGGTCAGGATATACGCCTCCGCCGTGAACCTCGTGTGCGGCGTGATCGAACCCGGCTTCGCCAAAACCTGACCGCGCTCCACATCCTCGCGCGCGATACCGCGCAGAAGCGCCCCGATGTTGTCCCCCGCCTCGCCCGAATCGAGCAGCTTCCGGAACATCTCCACACCCGTCACCGTGGTCTTCACCGTCTCCTTGATGCCCACGATCTCAACCGCCTCGCCCACGTTCACCGTGCCCCGCTCGACACGCCCCGTCACCACCGTCCCCCGACCCGAGATCGAGAACACATCCTCGATCGGCATCAGAAACGGACGGTCCTTCGCGCGCTCCGGCTGCGGAATGTAGGTGTCCACCGCCTCCATCAGCTTCAGGATCGAGTTCTTACCCGTCTCCTCGTCGCCTTCCTCCAAGCCCGCCAGCGCCGAGCCCATCACGACCGGGATGTCGTCGCCCGGAAAATCGTAACTACTCAGCAATTCCCGAACCTCGAGCTCCACCAACTCCAGCAACTCCGGGTCGTCGACCTGATCCACCTTGTTCAGGTAAACCACGATCGCCGGAACCCCCACCTGGCGCGCCAAAAGAATGTGCTCGCGGGTCTGCGGCATCGGGCCGTCCGCCGCCGACACCACCAAAATCGCCCCGTCCATCTGCGCCGCACCCGTGATCATGTTCTTCACGTAATCCGCATGACCCGGACAGTCCACATGCGCGTAGTGACGCTTCTCCGTCTCGTACTCCACATGCGCCGTCGCAATCGTGATCCCCCGCGCCTTCTCCTCAGGCGCCTTGTCAATCTGGTCGAACGGCGTGAACTCCGCCCCCCCAGACTCCGCCAATACCCTCGTAATCGCCGCCGTCAAAGTCGTCTTGCCGTGGTCAACGTGGCCAATCGTCCCTACGTTGCAGTGCGGCTTCGTCCGCTCGAATTTCGCCTTTGCCAT
>SMVB01393997.1_pt1 | contig 15858 bp, 12 predicted proteins | sample 2456461 | NCBI WGS metagenome assembly SMVB01 (sample SAMN11095934, study PRJNA526329) | marine sediment metagenome | biome: Marine sediment; feature: Surficial sediment; material: Deep marine sediment; isolation source: Hadal surficial sediment | place: Pacific Ocean | collected 2014-05 | depth... | reverse complement strand
TTTGCCGCGCCGCCTGCGGCGGCTCGCGATGACTACACAGCGAGCTTTCCGCTAACGTTAACCTGTTAAGAAAAATATTCCCCAAAAATAACCCGTTTCTTAGTCAATAAAACCGGGACAAGGGTCCAGCGTTCGCGATGGCAAACCGGGATAAAAAGTTTGGGTTACAACAGAGTTCTATCAATCATTATTTCGGCTTTGCCGCGAATATTGTCCAACCATTCGCGAAAGACGACGCTGGCTTTATCGCGCTTCAGCCTGGCATAAGTCTCTTGAGTTTCTTCGGGAGAGGGTACGCCGGGACTCTCTTTTTCAATAACCCTGAAAAGGAAATGACCGGCGCGGGTGGTGCCGGTTGCGGCGCCGCCTTCTTGCAAAGCAAATAATTTAATTTTGATCGCTTCGACATTTCCTATTCCGGGGATGGAGTCTGCGGCGCTGAACAACGGGGTTTCTTGCGCCTCCAGGCCGATATCTTTGGCGATTTTTTCCAGGCTGGCTTCTTCAGCCAATTTTTGTTCAAGGGTTTCTAACGTTTTCCTGGTAAAAATCTCGCCCCTGACAATGGTAAATTCCTTTTTAACTTCTTCCCGCACAGCAGAGAACTCAGGGGAATAAGCCGGTTTCCTTTCCGCAATTCTCAATAGGAAAGAGCTTTCAGGCAGGTGCAAGGGTTCGCTCACCTTGTTATCACGCATCGCAAAAACCAAATTAAAAAATTCAGGGACAATGCCCACATCCGGAATGCTATGAGTTTTTCTGGAAATAAATCCGGTGGTTTTCGTTTCAACGTTGAACTCGTCAGCCGCTTTTTTTAAGTCGCCGCCAGACTCCGTCTTCTTGTATATGTGTTTGACGGTCCGGCGAATGCGTTTTCGGCTTTTTATCCCTTTAAGGTCCTTGATGACCGATTCCTTCACTTCGGAAAGAGGCATCAGGCGTCCATCCTTGAATTCATCCAGGCGGATGATGTGGAAGCCGAATGCCGTGCGGACAAGGCCGCTGATTTCGCCGACTTTCATTTCCCCAAAGGCCGCCTCGAATTCCGGGACCATTATCCCTTCAGAGAACTGCCCTAAATCGCCGCCATTATTTCCCGATACCTTATCGTCGGAATGTTCCCTGGCCATTTTTTCGAAATCGGCGCCGTCCTTAAGTTTTAGCAGGACTTCTTTCGCCTTGCTTTTTGCCTTATCCTCCTCTTCCGCCGCGTCTGCTGAACCGTCGCCCGTAGCGGCGGGCGCTATGCGGAAAAGTATGTGATGAGCTTTGTATCGCTTTTTCACTTCATACTTGGAAATATTCCTATCATAATAATCCTGGATATCTTCGTCGACAAGCTTGATTTGGCCCTCGACTGAACCGGGAGCCAGCTTCAGGTACTCGACCTTAACCTGTTCAGGAATTTCAAACTGCCGCGCGTTTTTGTCGAAGAACGCCTTTAGCTCATCCTCTGAAGGCTCTGTCGTAGGCCGGAAATGGCCAAGTGGGATAGACACATATGCCAGCCTTATTTTTTCATTTTCTTTTGCGTACGCCTCAAGCATATCGGTTTCGGAGACTTTGACATTGCTCTTGATGAGCTTCTCCATCTTTTCGATTGCCAATATTTCGCGCTGATTTTCTTCAAAATCTTTTGCGGTCTGGCGGCGATTTTTAAGGAAGTTGTTATAGAGGTTGGGACTAAAACTAGTTCCCTTTTGAAAAGTGGGGATGCTTTTAATGCGGTCAACGAGTTCTTCTTCGCTGATCTTGATACTTTGTTTCTCGGCTTCGTCCAGCAAAAGTTTTTTCTGGATCAGCGCGTCCAGCGCGACGGTTTTAAGGTCGAGGGTGTTTACCATTTCATCAGAAAATTGCCCCTTATACTGTTGCCGGTAAAAATCGACCAGATTGTTGAACGATTGGTCGTATTCGCCAAAATGGATTTTTACCCCATTCACAGTGGCGACCACCCCGCCGCGTCCGCCCGACGCGCCTCCCATCCCCCATGAATAAAAAATTGTGGCGACAAACGCGATAACGATCATCCATAGAATAGATTTGACCATCCATGAATCGGCGTTTCTCCTGATAAGATTAAGCATGCAAAAAGCTCCTCAATTGCGCAGTGACTGATTAAAACTAAGGTGATCGGCATTATCTCACATTTCCCTTTTAAAAGAAATTGCGCTGGAGGGGAAACATGAACTTTAAGCCACAAAAAGGCTCGTTTTTTCATCCAGTTGGCGCTGTAACCCTGCCCAGAGTTATCCTGTCTGTACATAGCCAAACACAGTTGGCTGGCTGCGGTTGTAGTCAAGAAAGGATTTGACCTCCTATTGACCTCCTATCCCACTCCTGACGCTACTGGCGATATCCGCGCTTTATAAATGGTTTGCGCTGACCCTCCGGGCCAATGACCCCGGCGTTCCAGCTCAGAGCCGTTTTTAGATAACCCTAATTTGCCTTGCAATTTATATATCCCCTTGATATAAATCAATAGCAAAAAAAACAAACGGTTACCTACTTTCCTCCCTTTCTGATAAGGTCTCTTGCATTGTTTGATTCTATCTGGAGCGTTTTTTCCAACGATCTGGCCATCGACCTGGGAACAGCCAACACAGTTATATTTGTGAAGGACCGCGGCATTGTCTTGCGCGAACCCTCAGTCGTGGCTATCAACACACACACCAAGGAAGTCCAGGCGGTTGGCAAGGAAGCCAAAGAAATGCTGGGAAGGGCTCCCGGAGGCATCGAGGCCATCCGGCCCATGAAAGACGGCGTGATCGCCCATTTTGACATCACCGAAAAAATGATCCGGCATTTTATTCATTGTGTCAACAACAACCGCAGGCCGATGATGAAGCCCAAGGTCGTGATAGCCATCCCATCCGGGGTGACCGAGGTGGAAAAACGGGCTGTGCGCGAATCTGCCGAATCAGCGGGGGCGAGAGAAGTGTTCCTTATCGAGGAACCCATGGCGGCGGCTATCGGCGTCGGCCTGGCCATCCAGGAACCTTCCGGATGCATGATTATAGATATCGGCGGCGGCACCACTGAAGTCGCCATTATATCTTTATCGGGAATCGTTTACAGCAAGTCCGTGCGCATCGCCGGAGATGAAATGGACGAAGCGATCATCAGTTATGTCAAACACAAATATAACCTGCTCATTGGGGAACGGATGGCGGAGCACGTGAAAATAACTATCGGGTCAGCCTACCCCATGGAAAAAAAGATGACCATGGAAGTCAAAGGCCGGGACCTGGTCGCGGGTATACCCAAAACCCTGATTATAACGGATGAAGAAATTCGCGAGGCCCTTGCCGAAACGTTTGTGACCATTGTCGAGGCCGTGAAAATCACCCTGGAAAGGACGCCTCCGGAATTGGCGGCTGATATCGTTGACCGAGGCGTCGTGGTGGCCGGCGGCGGGGCGATGATCAAGGGAATCGACGCGCTCTTGCGGGAGGCTACCGGCCTGCCTATCACCCTGGCCGAAGACCCCCTGTCCGCAGTGGCTTTGGGCGCCGGAAAAGTTTTGTGCGACCCCGAGCTTCTTAAAAAAGTGATTGTCTAAAGTGTTCAATAGGGCTTCCGCAGGGAAAAAAAACGTTATTATCCTCGCCTCTATTATCCTGGCCTGTTTCGCCTTGATGACTGTCAACATCAAGCGTTCTCCAAAACCTTTTTTCCTGGAATCCGCTTTTATCTGGATAGTTTCTCCCGTACAAACCCTTTTTACGGAAATGGCGGACTCCGCCGCCTCTGTCGTCAACCATTACCTGTTGACCGCAGACGTTTCCAGAGAAAACGAAGCGTTGAAAAAAAAAATCGGCGCGTTATTGAAGGAAAATAACGCGCTGACAGAAAAAGCCCTGCGGCAGAAACGTGTCGGAAGCCTGGTAGATTATCAGAAAAAAACAGGGGCGAAGGCCGTCGTCGCCGACATAGTCGGACGCGACGCGACGCAATGGTCAAAGATGATTTTTATCAACAAGGGGACCCGCCACGGAGTCGTGGAAAACCTTCCCGTGGTGACTGACCGGGGCGTTGTCGGACATATTATCCAGGCCTCCAGCAAAGTTTCCAAGGCGCTCTTGATAATCGATAGCCGGAGCGCGGTAGACTCCCTGTTCCAGGATTCCAGAGTGACCGGGGTCGTTGTCGGCGCTGGCGATGGGATGTGCAAAATGAAATTTGTTCCCGTCGGCGCAGACATGAAAATTGGCGACCGCGTTATTTCTTCCGGCCTCGGAGGCATTTATCCAAAGGGACTTATGGTGGGGACAGTGACAAGGCTTATCAAGTCCAAGGAAGGGTTGTTCCAGGAAGTCACGATAAAACCCGGCGCCGATTTAAGCCGTCTTGAGGAAGTCCTTGTCCTCCTCCCGGAATAAGCCCGTCACGTAATTTGGGCGGCGCCTGTTTGCCGATGCGGCGCCGGACCGGCGTCCCGGGTTTATTGATTAAGACTTAGATATTACTCGAGCATGAATGGCCCCCCGCCGTCATTGCGGGGAGGGACATAGTCCCGACGCGACCATGATATCGCGCCTAAGCTTTCGTGCCCCGAAGAGGCAAACCCGGAAGGCGTTCGCGCAAACCCAAACCCTTTCTGGGTCGCCGCGCTTCGCCCGCAATGAGGCGAAGGGAAAAGTGTTTATCAGGATAGCTTGCCCATGGTGTTTATAAATTATTTTTGTTGTTTTATAATAATTTTCTCCCTGCAGACGACCCTCCTGCCATCCCTTTCATGGGGCGGAGTGACGCCGAGCCTGACTCTCATCTTCGCCGTGTATTGCGGCATCCATTTTCGCGGCGGACGCGGGACCGCGATGGGGTTCCTGATCGGCCTGGTCCAGGACGGCCTTTCAGGCGGTTTGCTCGGGATCAATACCCTCTCGAAAAGCCTGGTCGCTTTCGCGTTATTTAAAATAAGGGACAAAGTTGTCGTCGAGGGCGTCATTCCCGTTGGATGCCTTATAATCGGCGCTTCCCTTTTTGACGGGGCGGTCTATTACGTCGCTTCGGCAACGTTATTGAAAGCGGGAATTTCCGCGGGGACCTTATTCCCCCTACTCCCCGCTTATGCTCTCTATAATATGCTAGCGGCTTCCATCCTGTTTTACCTCCTGGACCGCAACAGGAAATGGCTTTTACGTAAAAACCCCAGCCAGGCAACGCGACCCTCATGAGCCGATTTAACTTTAGTTCAGACATTTCTGACACCATAAGAAAAAAGGTAAAGTTTTTTGCCGTCATCATTGTCCTGCTGTTTCTGGTTTTATTAACGCGGACCTGGTATATGCAAGTGTTGCAGGAGGAAAGTTTTCGTAAACTTTCCAAAAACAATCAGGTCCGCCAGGTTTCCCTGCCGTCCTATCGCGGGATCATTAAGGACCGCAATGGAGAAACCCTGGTCACCGTGCGGCCCGCTTTTAACCTGTATGTCATTCCGGAAGACGCGGCTGATATCGACGGCGCCCTGTCCCGGCTAGGCGCGTTGATAGATTTCGACATTAATAGCGTTAAGGAAAAAATCGGGAAAGCCCAGCCCTTTAAAAAAGTGCCGATCAAAATGGATATCAGCAGGACAGAAGTGGCCGTGGTTGAAGAAAATAAAATGAGCTTTCCGGGAGTGCGCATCAGCGTCGAACCGATGCGCAACTATATCTACAAAGACCTTGCCGCGCATGTGCTCGGTTACCTTGGAGAAATATCCAAAGACAAGTTGGCCGACATGAAAGGCTCCGGTTACAGCATGGGCGACCTCACCGGCAAGGACGGGATCGAATACATCTTCGAGTCGGCGCTCAGAGGGAAAAAAGGCTACAAGGAAATTGAAGTGGACGTCTCCGGGCGGGAATTGAAGACCCTGCGCAGGCTCCTCCCAGAAAGCGGCCACCAGATAACCCTGACGCTCGACCTGCGAATACAGCAGGTCATGGAAGAGCTGATGACAGGGACCCCGGAAAAACCTCTCAATGGGTCCGCTATCGTGATGAATGTCAAGACAGGCGAGGTCATAGCCGTCGCCAGCAAACCTTCATTTGACCCTAACCTTTTTGCCGCCGGTATTTCCCGGAAGGACTGGAGAGACCTCATCACCCACAGCGAGCACCCATTGCAGAACAAAACGATCGACGGACAATATCCGCCTGGCTCGACATACAAAATCGTTACGGCGCTGGCGGCGCTTGAAGAAAATGTCATCTCGCCCGAAGAAACGGTCTATTGCCCCGGATACTTCAAGCTGGGCAGAAGAAAATACCGGTGCTGGAAAAAAAGAGGCCATGGAAAGATGAATATGTATTCGGCGCTGGTGCAATCCTGTGACGTTTATTTCTACACAGTCGGCCATCGGCTGGGGATAGACCGGATCGCGCAATACGCAAAGAAACTCGGGTTTGGCAAGTTTACCGGAATTAATTTGATCGGCGAAAAACCCGGTCTCGTCCCCACCAAAGCCTGGAAACTAAGGGCCAGGAAGGAAAAATGGCTGGCCGGAGAAACGATATCGGCGTCCATCGGCCAGGGGTTCAACCTTGTCACCCCGATACAGCAAGTGAGCATGATGGCCACAGTGGCGACGGGAGGGACGCCTACCCGGCCTCATTTTGTGAAGAGTATAGAAGACCATGAAGGTAAAGAGGTGGAGAAATTTTTTCCCCAACCCGGCAAAAAAATTCTTTTTAAGCCGGAAAATATTGCCCTGGTTAAAGACGCGCTTCTCGGCGTCGTGAACGGTTTGCGCGGAACAGGTAGACGCGCGCGGTTGAAAGAAGTCCAGGTAGCCGGCAAAACCGGCACCGCGCAGGTGGTGGGCATGAAGCAGGGGAAACAACCGAAAGACGAAGATATACCTTACATGTTCAGGGACCACGCCTGGTTCGTAGCATTTGCCCCTTACCATGACCCCGAGATAGCTGTCGCCGTTATTATAGAACACGGCGGCCACGGCGGCCATACCGCCGCCCCCATCGCCAAAAAACTCATCCAGGCTTATGACAAATATTATAAATTGGCGAAAGTTGAGGTTGAGGCGAAATCTGAATAGCGGCTTTCGTTTTCCCCCCGCCGTCATTGTGAGGTCCGACGCCGTATTTTGTTTTTTAGGACCCATCCATCGCGGACGCGATGGGCGAGCGCCTGACCCGTGTTCCGGTTTTATTGATTAAGAAACAGTCATTGCTTGAGCATGAACCTATTGCCAAGAACAAAATTTTGTTGGCCCCCCGCCGTCATTGCGAGGAGGCGGAGCCGACGCGGCCGTGATATCGTACCTAAGCTTTCGTGCCCCGCAGGGGTAAAACCAGAAAGAAGTTACGGGAACGCCCGCCATTGTTGTATATGGAGCAAAGACGTAACATTATGCCTAAGCTTTCGCGCCTCGCTTGAGTAAATCCAAGACCTCTGGGTTGCCGCGCTTCGCTCGCAATGACGGCGGGAGATATTCGCCAACGCCTTGCTGTCGGCAAAAGAGCGGTCATTGGAAAAATAAGTCAGCCTAACTCCAGTTCCTTTTCCTGCAGGCGCTGGATGCGGTCGCGCAGTTTGGCGGCTTTCTCGAATTCCAGTTCCCGGGCCGAGGCGTACATTTGCTTTTCCAGTTTGGCGATAAACTTTCTCAGGTCTTTTACGGAGCCATACTCCTCTTCCTCCTCCTCCACCATAGTGGCGGCGCAACTTTCTGCCTCGACCATCGTTGCCATAATTGATTTTTTGATAGAGGTGGGGGTGATGTTGTTGTCCTCATTATATTTCCTCTGGATGGCCCGGCGCCGGTCGGTTTCGTCGATGGCAATTTTCATTGAGTCCGTCACCCGGTCTGCGTACATGATGACATGTCCGGCGAGATGCCTCGCCGCGCGCCCGGAGGTCTGTATGAGCGAGGTGGCGGAGCGCAGGAAACCTTCCTTGTCGGCGTCGAGGATGGCGATCAACGAAACTTCCGGGATGTCCAGCCCTTCCCGCAGAAGGTTGATCCCGATCAGCGCGTCAAATTCGCCCAGCCGGAGTTCCCTTATGATCTCGACCCTCTCAAGGGTCACGATATCTGAATGCAGGTATTTGACCTTGACGCCGAGTTCAGAAAAATGTTCCGTCAGGTCTTCCGCGAACCGCTTGGTGAGCGTGGTGACGAGGGTCCTCTCGCCCCGCGCGGCCCTTTCCATGATCTCATGGTAGAGGTCGTCGACCTGGTTTGCGACCGGCTTGATTTCGATGGACGGGTCGATCAGCCCGGTCGGACGGACTATTTGCTCGACAATATTTTTGCCGCATTTTAGGCGTTCGCGTTCGGCCGGCGTGGCGGAGACATAGATGATCTGGTTGACGCTATTTTCAAATTCAGGAAATTTTAAGGGCCGGTTGTCAAACGCGGAAGGGAGGCGAAACCCATAGCGCACCAGAGTTTCCTTGCGCGCCCGGTCGCCGTTATACATCCCCTGGACCTGGGGCAGGGTGACGTGGCTTTCGTCGATAATGACCAGGCTGTCTTTTGGAAAATACTCCAGCAGTGTCGGTGGCGGGCTTCCCGGCTCTCTTGCCAGCAGGTGGCGCGAATAATTTTCGATCCCCTGGCAATACCCCATCTCCCGCATCATTTCCATGTCGAACATGGTCCTCTGTTCTATCCTTTGCGCTTCGACCAGCATATTTTGATTTTCGAAATATTTTATCTGGTCCAGCATTTCCTCATAAATATTTTTGAGCGCCTCCTTGAGCGGGGCCTTGGGCGTCACGTAATGGCTCGCCGGGTAGATGCCGACCCTGTCCAGTTCCCGGATATGCTTCAATGTGATCGGGTCAAACACGGAGATGCGGTCAATTTCATCGCCGAAAAACTCTATGCGGATGGCCTCGTTTCTTTCATAAATCGGCAAAGCTTCGACGACGTCGCCGCGGACCCGGAAAGTCCCCCTTTGAAAATCGACGTCGTTGCGTTTGTAATGAATATCGACAAGTTTCGCGAGTAACGTTTCTCTCTCCATCTCAGCCCCTTTTTCAAGAAACAGGAGCATGCCGTGATAGGCTTCAGGGGAACCAAGCCCGTAGATGCAGGACACGCTGGCGACGATGATCACGTCCTGTCTCTCGAACAGGGAATGCGTGGCTGAGTGGCGCATCTTGTCGATCTCGTCGTTGATCGACGCGTCCTTTTCGATATAAGTGTCCGTGGTCGGCAAATAGGCTTCGGGCTGGTAATAGTCGTAGTAGCTGACAAAATAGCCGACCGCATTTTCGGGGAAGAAAAATTTAAACTCGCTGTACAGTTGCGCGGCTAAGGTTTTGTTGTGGGCGATGACCAGCGTGGGACGCTGAATTTCCTGGATGACGTTGGCGATAGTAAACGTTTTGCCCGACCCCGTGACCCCCAGCAATATCTGATGTTCAACCCCCGCCTGAATATTGTCCGTCAGCGCCCGGATGGCGGCGGGCTGGTCGCCGGCGGGTTGGAATTCTGAAGTGAGTTTGAAGGAATCCATCGCAGGGAAATAGCGTCCGTTATGAATAGTAAATAATTTATGCTAAATTAACGTTATCATGGCTTGACGAAACACGCCCTGCTCCCCTCCCTGCCCGGATTAAAAATTCCCGGAACGACAGGTTTTGCTAACAGGATTGCCGACGCAGTTCGCGGCCCTTTAATCCAGCTCGAAAGGTTTTTAGTGGAGAAAGAATCTCAACAGGACATTATAAAAGAAATCCAGTTTAAAGGGGCAAAAATCACCCTTCTTGGCACCGCCCACGTTTCCAAAGAAAGCGTGAAACTGGTGGAAGAGTACATCGAAAGCGGAGAATACGACTGCGTCGCGGTGGAACTTTGCGCGGCCAGGTATGAAAACCTCACCAACCAGTCCTGGTGGAAAAACCTCGATATTTTTGAAATTTTCCGCAAGAAGAAAGCCTCGCTTTTGCTCGTCAACCTGGCCCTGTCCGCGTACCAGAAAAGGCTTGCCGACCAGATCGGCATTCAGCCGGGCAGAGAAATGTCCCGCGCCATAGAGCTTGCCAAGGAAAAAGGACTGCGCCTGGAAGTGATCGATAGGGACATTTCGGTAACCCTCCAAAGGATGTACCAGAGCGTCTCCCTCTGGCAAAAATTCAAACTTTTCTCAGGTTTGGTCGCCAGCATATTTATCGGCGAGAAAGTCACTGAAGAACAGATCGAAGACCTCAAAAAAGGGGATATGCTGCAATCCATGCTGGACGAATTTGGCGACGCCTTGCCGAACGTCAAGAAGACGCTCATTGACGAGCGCGACCAATATATGGTCGGCAACCTGGCCGCGTTAGCCATTGCGCCTGACGCTCCCAAAAATATTCTGGCGATAGTCGGGGCCGGACATCTTAGCGGTATGGTCCCCGCATTTGCCGCGCCGCCAGACTGGCAGGCGCTGGATGAGCTGTCAAAAAAACCGCCGCCCACCAAAACGGGTCTATACGTTGGCTGGGGAATATGCCTGGTCATATTGAGCATGTTCTATTTAGGTTACCGGCAGTCGCCGGAACTGGGCCTGAACCTCATCGTCACCTGGGTGGTCATCAATGGCGGATTCAGCGCCCTGGGGGCGGCTATTGCACTGGCCCATCCCCTCTCGGTGCTGACGGCCTTTTTTGCGGCGCCGCTCACTTCTCTCAACCCGACCATCGGGGCCGGGATGGTTGTGGGCTTGGTCGAGTCGTATATACGCAAACCCAAAGTCAGCGATTTCGAAAACTTGCGGGAGGAAATCGCGCATTTTAAAATGTGGTGGAAAAACGGCGTGCTCAAAGTGTTGCTGATTTTTTTCTTTGCCAACCTCGGCTCCATGGTCGGGACCTATGTGGCGGGGGCCTCGATCATCCATCAGATATTTGGAAGCTCCCCATGACAACCTTGCCCGCAAAGATTGGGGTGACCCCGCCCGCTATCCGCAAATCGTCTCGTGCCGGAAAAACTTTGCTGGAAAATTTTCCGAGCGCTTTTTTTAACGAAACGGGGCGCTACTTTGCGGAAAAAGAACTGATCGCGTTTTTAAACGGCGCCGACGCGGTTTTGCTCGGCAGAGACCCGGTCAACGAAAATGTTTTAAACGCCCTGCCCAACCTGCGCATGGTGGCCAAATACGGCGTGGGGCTGGATAATATAGACCAGGACGCTATGCGACGGCGCGGGGTGGCGCTTGGTTATACGGCCGGGGTCAATAAACTTTCCGTAGCGGAATTGGCCGTCGGGTTTATGCTGGGCCTTTGCCATAATATTTTTGCGACCGGTTTTGCGCTCAAACAAAATAACTGGGTGAAGGACGGAGGCCACCAACTATCCGGCAAAACCGTCGGCATCGTCGGCTGTGGGAATATCGGCAAAGAGGTCGTCCGTCTCCTGCGGCCATTTGCCTGCCGGGTCCTTACCCGTGACATTCTTGATATGCCGGAGTTTTGCCAGGCCCATGAAGTTGAAGAAACCGGATTTGACGATTTGATAGCGCGGTCTGACATCGTTTCCCTGCATCTGCCTTTGACGGAGACGACGGCGGACATGATCGACGCCAGGGTTTTTCAAAAAATGAAAACCGGCGCTTTCCTGGTCAATACCAGCAGGGGCGGAATTGTCAACGAGAAGGATTTGAAGCAAGCATTGCTGGCTGGGGATATCGCCGGGGCGGCGCTGGACGTGTTTGCGCAGGAACCTCCGGCAGATAATGGACTGCTGGCTTGCCCCAACCTGATGGCCACGCCGCATATTGGCGGGAACTCCGTCGAAGCGAAGTCGGCCATGGCGCAATCCGCAGTGGCGAGCCTTGTGGAATTTTTTAAAAAATAAACCGCGTGGCTCACCCCTCTGACTCAGACTGCAGGCATTCCTGAAAGTCGTTGGCCGGAGAATTTATTTTCCTGGAAATTTTCCGGATTTCCAGAGCGTCCGTAAAGACCGCGCCTAGCATATCCCGCAACTGCGCAGAGTTGGCGTCAGGACTCAACCATGTTTCCCGCTGGTCCCGCGATAAAATGACCGGCATCCTGTGGTGGAGCGACCTGAGCTGTGGGTTGGCCGGGGCGGTTAAGATGGAGAATGCGCGGAGCTGGCCTTGCTCTCCCGAGTATTCGGACCACAAGCCGGCGAAAGAAAATATTTCCTGCGCGGGAAAATAAATATAATGAGGCGCTTTGCCCTTTGCGGTTTTTTCCCATTCGATGTAACCGTCGGCAGGCACAAGGCACCTTTTGCTCCTGAAAGAGGAACGGAAACTTGGCTTTTCATGGACAGTTTCAGAACGCGCGTTGATCAGGCCGGAACCTGATTTTGTACCACTGGACCAGGACGGGATTAAGCCCCAGCGCATGGAATGCAGTTCCAGCGCTCCGTCCACGCAAATGACCACAGGCGCTGACTGGGACGGCGCGATATTATATCGTGGTTTATGGCCCGTTTTAGCGACCGCGGGATTATAATGGACCACAATATTTTTTAAGGGTTTTGTCAGGGTATAGCGTCCGCACATTGGGCTGGCCTTATTTAATTATTTCTCTGGCGACTTACTTTTATTTCCTTCAAAATGGTAAACCGATTATGGCAAAACATGTGAAAAATATTTATTCGGGCGTTTTCCGCGACGGCGGAGCCGGCAAGGTGGCGAAAAGCCGCTACAGGGCCAGGCGCGTCAAATTGATGGAAAAGGAAAACAGGCTGATGGTCATCGCCGGGGTCCCCTATGGACCCGGACAGGAAACCGTCTGGTCCTACGCATATAGCCCGACTTACCAGGAACCCGCAATTATGTACCTGACGGGGGTGAACCAGGACCAGGTCATATTATTGCTGGACCCAAATTCAAAAGAGTCGGACGAAATCCTGTTTGTGAATAAAAAGGACCCCGAAAAAGAATTCTGGGACGGCATCCGCCTGGGAGTGGGAAACCCCAAAAGCGTCAGCGAGGCAAAGCGGGTTACCGGGTTCAACGATGTTCGCGGCATACACGATTTCGAAAAAGTATTTTTAGAGAGGGTCGGCAGACAGAAAAACAAAAAGGTTGGGGCTTTCTGGATCGAAGGAAACGCTGACGGAAAAGCGAAGGCGATAAAGACCGACCATAACTGGAAATTTAAAAAGGGCATTGAACAATTATTGAGAAAGACCAACGCGCCCGGAGACGCTTTGAGCAACATCATGCAACCGCATTTTGACCTCAGGCTTCCGCTTGATAAATACGACGTCGCCAACACGCTCAAGGCGGAAAAAATCACCGGAGAGGCGTTCAAGGCGACCCTGCAGAATTTCCGTCATTTCAAAAATGAATATCAGGTCCAGGGCTTTATCGAAGGCCAGATGGGCATAAGGTCGCCCTACGGCTTGAGTTTCCCCTCGATCATCGCCTCCGGACCCAACGCCACTATCCTGCATTACATGAAAAACGACGACGGTTTCAATAAAAGCGAGATGGTCCTTATGGACTTCGGCATCCGGTGGATGACCATGCACGCGGACATCAGCCGCACCGTCCCGGCCTCGGGGCGTTTCAATCCACTGCAGAAGATTTTATACGAATACGTCCTGAAAGCTCAACTGGCCGTAGAAAAAAAAGCGCGAATGGGGGTCACCGTCCAGGAACTCAACGACTGCTGTTGGGAATCCATCAACCACGACTTGAAAAAAGATTTTGCGGGGATGGGCGGCAAGCGCCGACTCAAATATAATAATCGTCCACACGGCGTGAGTCACTTGATAGGCGAGCAGGAACACGATGGCGACCCTTTCCGGCAATACGCATCCAAGCCGATGCGGGCGGGATGGCTGATCAGCAACGAGCCTGGGCTGTACGGGTCCTTCAAGCTGAAACTCAATGGAAAGGTGTACGATGAGGAGATAGGCATCCGCATCGAAGACAATATACTGATTACGGAGAAAGGTTGCCGGAACCTGTCACACTCCGTCCCGAAGACGGTAAAGGAGATTGAGGCGCTGATGTCTTCAAAGACCGGCAGAGGGTTCAGATTTCCTTGAGCGCCGCGAGAGCTTGTTCCACATGGCCCTTGACCCTTACCTTGGGAAATATTTTGCGGATGACGCCTTGTTTGTCGATTATGAAAGTGCTCCGGACGATGCCCATAAATTTTTTGCCGTAAAGTGATTTCTCCTGCCACACGCCGTATTTTTCCAGGACTTTCCTGTCGGGGTCGCTGAGCAGGTCGAACGTAAGAGAATATTTTTCGATAAACTTTTTATGTTTTTCCTGAGTGTCCGCGCTCACCCCTAGTATGACGGTATTTTTGAAACTTGCTTTGCTGTCGCGAAAATCACAGGCTTCGGTCGCGCATCCCGGCGTCATATCTCTTGGATAGAAATACAGGACGACATTTTTCTTCCCCCGGAACGAACTCAATTTTACCTTTTTACCGTCCTGGTTAAGCGCCGTAAAGTCGGGGGCTTTTTTTCCTTCTTCCACACGCATTCTCCATGTTTGGTTTTGTTCAGCCGGAATTTTCCAGAAATTTACCGAGGTCGCTGTTAAGCGAATCCAGCATTGGCACAATTTGGTCTGGCGAACCGCGTTTGGCCTTATTCTTGATTTCCCTGGCGCGGTCCATAAATGAAATAATCTTGTCAGCCATGTCTTTACCGGGACTTTCGCCATTCTGGCATATAGTCTCATAATTGGTGACGGAGAGCTGGAGCTTTGTGTCGATTTGCAATCCGACCATCGCTTTTTCCTGGTACCCTTCGGTTTGTTGCATGAGTCCCCATAGGCCGCCGCCGCCTTGCCCCTGAATGACTTCATTAGTGCCTCTCAGTTGCCGGCTAATTCCGTCGCACTCAGCCGCCAGGGCTGGAAGGGCAAAAAATAATGCGCCTAAAAAAAATCCAACAGCCATGCTTATGATAATCAGTAATGGGCGCTGTTTGGCTGAAAAAACCATCATTGCCTTCCCTCCTGTAGTCGGCGCTGCGAGACGCGCTGGATGTTATTAGGGGATTACCGGCCATTTCCCTGTTGTAGTTTGATAAATGATTTATGCTGTTTTAGGCTCGCGAAAGCAGGGTCCGAAAGAATGGCCTTGATCGCGCCAGGGTTCAACTTCACTGCCTTCTCAAGATTTTTGACCGCCTCGTCAGCCTCTTCTTTTTTAACGTAAGCCTTGGCGAGCAGGATATGATGTTCAAGCGCAAATTCATGGTCGGGTTGCGAAATAAGGATGCGCTCAAGCAACGCTATAGTTTTTCCATAATCCGTTTTTTTGTAGTACGTCGCCGCGGCGTTAAGTTTGGTCATCAAATTATTCGGGTCCATCTTGAGGACTGTAGAATATATCGCCAGCGCCCGGTTGTACATCCCGAAATGGTCGAAAACCTCGCCTTTTTTTTGCCAGGCTTTTATCGGGTCTATGAAATAGCCGTCAATGATAACAGGGGCGCCAAACGCAGAGGCGTCCGCGGGAAGCTCGGCAAGGCTGATTTTAGCGATGCTGAAAGGGTCGCCCATGACAATGGCTTTTTCGTAATATTTTTTGGCCTGCGCTAGATTGCCGCGCAGAATATTTGTGTCGCCCAGTTCCTGGTAACTCTTGGCTTGCAATGCGCGGTCGCCCTTGGCCAGTACGAGGAGTTTCTTGATCTCTGTCTCAACCATGCTCAAACGCAAAAAAAGGCTCGATAGTTCGACCAGGGTGATCTGAATTTTTATATCGTCGGGCTTGAGCCTTGCCGCCGTCTGCGCTTCGATAATGGAAGGACCGTAATTTTTCGTCCCGTAAAGGGCCTGAGAATGTCCTATGTGATATTTCCAGGGGATGATCCTGGCGGATATCTTTTCCAGTTCCCCATCCTCGATCAATATCAACAGGCTCTTTGCGGACTCTACCGTTGGATGCTTCTTGCCCGGCCCAATGATC
>SMVB01140463.1_pt1 | contig 15861 bp, 13 predicted proteins | sample 2456461 | NCBI WGS metagenome assembly SMVB01 (sample SAMN11095934, study PRJNA526329) | marine sediment metagenome | biome: Marine sediment; feature: Surficial sediment; material: Deep marine sediment; isolation source: Hadal surficial sediment | place: Pacific Ocean | collected 2014-05 | depth... | reverse complement strand
TCAGTATATCTACTATATAAAGATACTGCAATGCTTGGTAAAGAGGGTGGATATTATGAGATGCCAGCCTTTGTCCCTAAATGGCGTAAGACCAATGACAGTCAGTGGGGAAACTCACCTGCTATGTTGGTTTTATCAGATATCAAGACTCTTAACGATCTAGTTGAACTTACTCTTACTCAACTCGGTAAGGTAGTTGATCCTCCGACATTTACTACAGAACGCGGATTATTATCAGATTTAGACCTCGAAGCTTCAGGCCTTACAGTTGTAAGATCTAAAGAAGATCTTTGGCAATTTGACTCAAAAGCTAAGTTCGAACCTGGAGAACTCCGAATAGAAAAGTTACAAGGTTCTATTCGTCGAGCTTTTATGACAGACCAACTCGAACTTAAAGAATCGCCTGCGATGTCCGCGACAGAAGCGAACATACGATATGAACTAATGCAAAGGCTTCTTGGTCCAACTCTCGGGCGACTTAAATCCGATCTGTATAGTCCTTTAATAATACGTACAGTTAACATATTGATGAGAGCTGGTAAATTACCACCAATACCGGAAATAGTACGTGAATCTAATGCTGAATTTGATATAGAATATATTGGACCTCTTGCTAAAGCTCAACGGTCTAATACTGCTTTGGCTATGAAAGATTGGGCAGGTACAGTAATAGAAACAGCTGCTCAAGTAGCTGGTATTGATCCTGAAAAAGCTATTCAATTACTCAGTACTGTTGAATGGGATAAATGGTCAATAGAACTTGCTGACATATTAGGTGTACCAGCTTCGATATTAGTAGATGCTAAACAGTTGGCATCTGATAAACGTAAGAGAAAAGCACAAGCAAGTCAACAAGAACAAACTGTAAATGCAGGACAGGCTGGCGAGATAATGAAAGTAGTTGGTGATGGTGCCAAGGCTATGCAGGACGCTGGTATGGAACCTGAAGAATTAGCAACAGGATAAATAAGGAAATATAATGTATATGAAAATATTATTACTTGTCATATTTAGTATGGTTTCAGGTTGTGCTACATGGCAAGGAATGTCTGATTCTGAAAAAGCAATGGTAGTTGTTGGTTTTGTAGCGACTACTGCTATCATATCTTCGAATTCGAGTGATACTTTAATTCGTGAGATATGTCAAACTCATAAAAATAAAGGTTGTAATTGAATGAGGAAAAAATGGATAAGTTAACAGTAACAGAACTTAAACTCCGAGCACAGAAGAGAGTTAAAAACATATCTGCACTATTGTCATCTGATGGTGGTAAAGACTTAATGAAAGAATTAAAAGAGCAATTTGATAGTCAACCACTAATACATGGTGATACTCACCAGACAGTAGTTGCAGCTGCACAACGTGATGTAGTACACTGGATAGAAGAAATACAAAAACGAGGAAATGAATTATGAGTAGTTGGAAAGAAGGATTATCAGAAGAAAATGCGGCATCACCTGCCTTTAAGGATATTGGTGATGATATCAATGATCTTGCTAAGAACTTTTTAGATGCTCAAGCCTATTTAGGTAATGCCGTTCGTATTCCTGGAGAAGATGCATCAGAAGAAGCAGTAGCTGAATTTCATGAGAAACTGAGATTGAAAGTTCCTGGATTGATGTTTACTCCTGATCTAGAGGATGAGGATACTATAAACGGATTTTTGAATAAACTCGGTCGACCTGATGCAGTTGATGGTTACGAAATGCCTGCTGTAAATGGTATAGAACTTACTGAAGATCGTGAAACCCTCATACGAAAATCTGCATTAAAACATGGTCTTACTGTGAAACAGGTCAAAGGGTTTCTTGGTGATGTATTTACAGCAGATGCTAGTGGTTTAGAAGTTGCTAATTTGGATCAGGAAAAAGCTCTTCTTAGTTTAAGAAAAGAATGGGGTGTAACATACGATCCTAAACTTAAAGCTTTAAAGGATGGTATACTTTTGACAGAAGCTCCTACTGATCTTACAGAAGCTCTTAAAGCTGATAGTATGCCACCAGAAATAGTAAAGTGGCTTAGCGGTATATTTGCAAAATTCTCAAGCGAAGGTACTAATTTAGGTGATGATGATCATAAGGATGATACTGATCCTAATTTATTAGATCCTTCAGAAGCTACATCACGTGCTGGTGAAATTCGTGAAAAACTAATGAAAGGTGATGTACCTCAAACTTCGCCTGAGTATAAGATTTTACTCAAGAAGCTTTTGAATTACGAGAAAATGGCAAACCCAGATTCTTCTAGCGATATCAACGACTTACGTGCAGGTTTTACAAGTGCAAAAGAATAGTGTATAATCACTAAACATTGACTAGAACTTGTTAATCCTCGGGTAGCCTATCCGGTCCGAGGAGCAACAGGCCCAGAAAACCAGGATACGGTTTAGTCAAGGGTCCGAATACGGGTAGCTCTGACGATTAATTTTTAACCTTAATTAAGGAGCCACTCATGGCTTTATCAATCAGTAATGTCTATATCGAGACATTCGAAAACAATGTTCGGCATCTTGCCCAACAGTCGATTACAAGACTTCGACCTCATATCACCGAACGCTCATCTAATGGTGAAAAGCATAATTGGGAAACCTTAGCTCCTGGAGCTGCAGGTAATGGAGGTGCAGCAACTGTCAAAGCAACGACAGGACGTATTGCAACTCCGTTCGAAGATTTGCCTTGGGATAGACGCGTTAGTTCGGCTATCACATACCATACTGGTGAAACCAGCGAGCAGGAAGATCCTGTACAGATGTTGGTAGATCCAAATTCAAACATCTCAATGAATTTGGGTTATATCATGCGACGTACTGTTGACGATGTCATTATCGCAGCATGTACCGGTGATGCAACAGATGGTGCTGGCGGTGCAGTAACTTTTCCGGCAGGTCAAACTGTTGGTGATGGTACAGCAGCTATATCATTCGATATGGTTACTGAAGTCCTGGAAACCTTTATGGAGGCTGACATCGAAAATGATGTACCGAAAGTCTTCATCGTCGGACCTACTCAGGTTCGGAAGCTCATGCAGTTAACGGAGAACACTTCGAAAGATTACGTTCGTCGTGGCTTGGACCAACTCAGCACAACTGGTATGGTTCCTAACTGGATGGGATTCACGTGGATCATGTCAACTCGCTTACTCGCACCAGCCGGTGGCGAATTAAGTTGTTTGGCATTTACCAAGCGAGCTATTGGCCTCCAAGTTAATAAGGACATTACAGTCCGAGTTGCTGAGGACCCGTCAATCAGTTTCGCATGGCGTATCTACTGCCATATGACTCTCGGCGCCGTTCGTGTAGAAGATGCACACATCGTCGAAGCTCACGTCCTGGATTCAGTATAATCCAGCCCTTCTGGCTAAATGAGGATTAAGCCATGATAAACAGAAAAAAAGGCGCAAATAGGGTTGATCAAAACTTTATCAAGCGTTGTGTGGAGGAAGATGTGACTTGGGATGTACCACGTATTGCAGCCCATCTTCTCATCGAAGAAAGTGTAGTCCAGAGTTTTTATGATGGTTTTGTAAAAGCTTCGGAAGACTCTGACTCTGAACCCGATCCTGCGGAAGAAGAGAAAGAGGGGGAACTTACAGCCGAAGAGGAATTCGACTAAAGATATCCTCGTGTGACCTTTGCCCCTCTTTCGGGAGGGGCCTTTTTTCATCAACCATTAGTTCCTTAGGAGAACATTATGGGCGTACAAGCACTAAGAGTAGTAACACCACTTCAAAGGAAAGATGAGATAGTCTTTTCAACTCCAGCTACTACAGCAGTAATTGCTCCAGCAGCAAATCAAGTAGCTATAGTTACCATGCTCGCTGCAGCAGACCTTCACAGGTTTCTCGAAGTCCAACAGAGAGTTAGAGAGTGTATCAACTATGCTCGACAACAGACATGGTTTGAGGGTGCTGCTAATGACATCTTTGTAGCTATCAAACTTGATGGAGCCAAAGGTGCTGTTCGTACTAGTGAGACTTTCATTGAGATCGTAACCGGTGATATTGCTATCACGATTGACGGTGCCTCTCGAGTCGGTGGTGCTAAAAACTGGATTGAGGAAGCTCTCCAACAGACTCTTGATTGGATGCGTGAACAAGGTCGGCTGACAGTTTAATGGCCAATATCAACGACGAAATTCTTCGAGTTACAGGTGGTCCGACTGTTCAGGAAGGACTTTCTTCACATTTCAGCAGAACTGCTTCTGAATCCTTACAAGATGCAGAAAGACGATGGTTAAATGCTGTACCACAATCCTCAGCATTTGCTGCTATTGCAGATATGTGGAATGAGTTCTTACCTGGAACCGGAGCATTATCAGACCGTAAACTTACTTATTGGATAGGACTCTAATCATGGCCGTATCCCCAACCAGAATATGTAACATGGCCTTAGGTTGGCTTGGTGCTAAAATAATCACCTCGCTAGATATTGAGGAATCTTCAACAGAGTGGTCGTTATGTAATCTTAATTACGATACTATCCGTGATGCTGTCTTAGAAGAACGTGAGTGGACTTTTGCTGTCAAACGTAAAGTTCTTAATCCTAATTCTGAAATCGAAGCATTCGGTGCTGAAAGTAGTTTCTTGATACCAGATGATAGAATCAGGGTTTTGACAGTTCATGATCCGTCTGCTCTTGGTATCGGAAGTATTACAGATGCTTCAATTCATGAACGGTCTCAAATTCATGGTTGGCAAATTGAAGGTAAGTATATAATCGTAGTAGCTCAGGAAATCAATATACGGTATATCGCAAGAATATTAGATCCGAATGAGTATTCTCCAGCTTTCCAACAAGCTTTTGCTCAACGGATTGCTGCAGAATTTGCTCTCACTCTAACTGAATCTAAAACCTTAGCTGATCGTATGTGGGATTTGTATGAATTCAAGTTAGGTAAGGGTGCAGTACTAGATGGTATACAAGGTAGAAGCCGACGAGTTCGTTCTACTGTTTTGACAAGGCGTAGATAATGTCGAAGATACGACCTCTTCAACGATCTTTTTCTTCAGGAGAGATATCACCTCGATTCCTTTCTAGACCTGACTTACCTTTTTATGCTCAGGCTCTTAAGTCTTTAATAAATTGGGTAATCACTCCTCAAGGTACTGTTGCTAAACGTAATGGTTCTGAAATGATATCAGAAATTTCTGATACTCTTCTTTATGGTCGTATATTCAGCTTCCGTGTACAGGGTTCAAACTCGTTCATAGTTGCACTGACTACAGAAAGTCTCAGTTTATATGATCTGGGAGGTCCTGTAACTGGGTCTAACGAATTCGTTAATCCAAGTTTTGATGAAAATCTGGATGGTTGGAATAAGGATCTACAAAAAACTGGTATTGCACCATTATCTAGTGAACCTCGGATTGACTGGAACTTTGGTGCAGCAAAAATTAGTTCAGGTAATGCTGCAGAAACATTTGAATCACAGATTACTGATGGAAACCGCGAAGGTGAAGACCTTCCTATAACAGTCATTATACATCCTAGTAGCGCACGATTTTCTCAACAAGTTACTGGTATGACTGGTAATGATTTACACACTCTTAGGCTCACTATAGTTCCAGGCACATTCAGAGCTCAAGGTGTCATGCTAGATTATCTATCCATCGGTACTACTGATGGAGATAATGATATTCCTTATAATATTGATCCTTTAGATTCTGCAGTAGTTACATTTACTCCTGGAGCTGCAAGTTTTTGGATATCATATAAATTATCATGGGATGATTCATTAGATGTAACAGTACAGTCTACTGGACCTTACACCGGAAATATAGGTGCTTCTGCTAGAGTAGAGTTTGATTCTATAGTTCTTGAAAACTTCAATACTACTAGCGGTCAGATAACCTTTTCTAGTCCTTATACAGAAGACGAGATCAAAGAAATTCAAGTTGAGGTTGCTCCTGGATTGGATACTATGTATTTTGTAGTACGGTCTGCTACTCCTACCCATAAACTAGAGTTTATTGCTATATCAGGAATATTCAGTTTTTTACCAGTCACATTCACTAGTCCGCCTGCCACTTGGGCAGCTGATGGCTATCCAGGAGCTATAACATTCCATAGAGGTCGTATGGAATTAGCTGGTACACGAGTCAAACCTGTAACTACTTGGCTTTCTGTAGCAGGAGAAGATAACTTTGAAAACTTTGATGTTGGAACTGGATTAGATGATGAGGCTCTTGAATTACCTCTTGCTCGTGATAGCAGAATACAATGGACTCAAGGCGGTAAGGCTTTAATTCTTGGTACTGATATTTCAGAACATACACTCATTGGCGAAACAGATCAAAGTCCTATTACACCTAGTTCTGCTGACGCTCCTCAACAGTCTAACTACGGTAGTGCTAGGATACATGGTAAATGGCTATCTGATAGAGTAGTATATGTATCTAATGATAACCGTCGTATATATGCTATGCAGTATAGTAGAAATGCGAGACAGTACCTCAGTGAAGAATTAACTTATAAATCAGAACATATTACTAAAGGACTTATACGAGAACTAGAAGTAGGTCAAAATCCTCGACAACACATCTGGAATGTTTTAGAAGACGGTAATTTAGTCGGTTGTACTTTTCAACCAGAAGGTGAAACTCTCGGTTGGTATAGATATGAGACTCGTTCAGGCGATATAAAATCTTCAGCCGTTATGACACGTAATGGTCTTTCAATACTATGGATTCTTGTCCTACGTAAGGGAGTATTATACCTCGAACGTCAAGGTCCAGAACCTTTGGATTCTTATTTGATTAGAGACTATGCTGATGAGGTTACTGTAATCGACGGATTAGATCATCTTGAAAATACTCTTGTACAAGTTAAATCTGGTTTGAGTCCTACTGGATCTTTTGCCGGTAACTATGTAGTAACCAATGGCCAAGTGATTGTAAATGATCAATTCAAAAATCGTAGTTTTGCAGTAGGAGAAGTAATCGAGTCAACAATGGTTACTCTACCAGTTGATCTTATAAATCAGACAGATACTCTAGCAAGTAAGTTATTACGATGGAGCAAGATATATGTAAGACTTGCAGGTTTGCGTCCTAATGTTAATGGTATCGTAGCACCAGACAGAACTGCTACATCTCCTATGGATTCACCTGAACTTAATACAGAAAATTTAGATATAACAGGAAGTCTTGGTCGTGATCGAGCAGGAAGTATTACATTAACACAGAACTTACCTCTTGATACAGAAATTTACGGCCTATTTGGCGAACTACAACAGGACGGATTATAACATGGTTTGGTTAGCAGCAGCAGGATTAGCGATAAGTGTAGTTGGAAGCTTATTTGGAGCATCACAAGCGAGTAAGGCTGCGAAGAAAGCTGAAAGACTTGGAGCCTTGAATGCAGATTATATAGGTGAAGAAACTGCTGAACAGAAACGTCGCCTACGATTTGAGCAAGGAAAAACTACTGCTACAGCAAAAACCAATATAGCTGCGTCTGGGTTTCGTAGTGGAGCTAGGACTCAAGGTGCGTCTCATACTGCGTACATGAAAAGTATGAAGACTCAGCAGCAAAGCGAGTTGGATTGGCTAACCAAATCTGGAGAGTCTCGAGCTAAAATAGCTCGGGAAGGTGGTGATATGGCTGCATCCCAAATGAAAGCTCAAACTTTCGGTCACTATGCTAGAGCTGGAGAATCCCTCTTCGGTCTTGCGAATGAGATAAAAAATGGCTAAACTTCCTGGAATATCATATTCAACTAACGTAGCCTCTCTTGGTAGGCATGATGTCCATGCTCCTGGTAGGGTAGCTACTGCACGTGCTGCTGCGGCTGATCAAGTTGTAACTTCTTTTCAGAGTATAGAAAAGGTTCTAGCAGTATCTGAATATACTAAGAACATAGGTAAAGCCAAAACTGACATCGTTGATCTATATGATCAAGTTACTGCTAAAGAATTATTCCATGTTGATGATATACCTGACTATGTAGATTTCGAGGCATTTGAAACAGGTCTTGATGAGCAAGGTAATGTTATAGATATAGAACGTGAATTCATACCAGCTATTGAGATAAATGAAGAATGGTTCAAACGTGGAGCTAAGAATATCTCAGAAGCTATAACTAGTAATTTGATCACAGGTATTGCTCGCAAACGTTTAGATTTAGAAATTAATGGTTCAATTTCACCTGCAGCATATGGCAATTTAGTAGCTCATAATCGTGCGGTTGAACGTAAGGAGAAACTTGCAGAATTAGATTATGCTCTACAGGCTCATATAATAGCAGGAGATAGAATTGGTGCTGAACTTGTTTTGACAAGATACTTAGCTTCTGGATTAATTACAAAAGAAGACTATAGAATACGTCAATTAACGACTAGTCAGGATTTGGATATTGAAGCCTATTCTAAGAATATTGCTCAAGCAGAAGGAACTTGGGCAATCGATGAAATTGAAGATGAGTTGAATCTGAATCGATCTATTACAACTCCTGGTGAGGTAGAATCTGATCTTACTTTTGCTCAACGAAGAAGTATAAGAACTTCTATAAGTGCTCGTAGAACTCAATTCGATAAAGAACGTAATGAACGTCATACCGAAACAGCTCAACAATTTACTGGAATGGCAATTGACGGTGTTCTTCATGAAAGTATGATATCTGAAGCAGTTCGGAATGATAATCTAGATGATCCTACTGCTAGAGCACTAACTAACATGATACAAGATTCGCTTACTTCAGCTTCAGCATCGATAGTACGTTCTGGAATAGTAGCTGCACATAAAGCAATTCTCCAACGTGACATCTACTTTCCGGTATTTGGAGTTCAATCATCAGATATGGTACAAGAATCAAAAAGTAATATCATACGGAATGATGTATTGAATGGTGCAGAAAAAGATCTTCTTCTTACATATACTGATAAGTTGGAAAGGGCTTTAAGGACTACTCCGGAATTCGCTACAGCTGTAAAATCTATCAGAGCTGCAGTCGGTCTACCTGAAGGAGAAGATGCTTATGATACATTAAGTATGGCTATAATGACTCCAACTACTAAGTTAGCTATGAAAGCTAATGCAGATTTTCAACAGGCTTTATTTAACTATATCGATGAGTTTGGTGCTGAAGCTAATGTAACAGAATTTGTTGAGAGAAATAAAAAGGTATATGACTATATAACTAATCCTGATGAGTTAGATAGAAAATGGACTCAACTTGCAAATAGTCCATATGCTGCATATACACCACCAGGACCTATTCGTAATCCTGATTATGTTATGAAAAGTGCATATGATGATTGGAAGGCTGGTAAAAGGTCTGAAGAAGACTTATTTGATATCTGGAATATTATGTATGGCGACGCAGTTGATCTGCCATTCTTGAAAGGATTGTAATGGACGAGTTTTACGAAACACAAATGTCGTTAGCTTCTGACAAGGCTGATAAGGCCGACTCTGCAGAAGCTGAACAATCTGTTAAGTTATCTCAAGGACAAACTCCTACTATCGATGCTGATGTGTATGATCCTAAAGCTGTACGGGATGCTGGATATCCTATATCTAATCCTACGATAGAACCTAATAAGCATACCAAACCAGGAGCTCGTATGTTCGGTGGCAGAGATGCTAGTAACGGTCAACCTGTGTTACGACCTATTACTATGCCAGAAGGTAGACTTGAAACTTCTGTTTTTTCCAAACGTATGGAACCTATCTATAGCGGTTTAGCTGCTGCAGAGAATGCATTTACAGTAGAGACAGGTATATCTAAAGCTTTTGAACAGATGATTAAATATACTAATTCACTCAGTGATATGGATCCTACAGAAGCAGATAGCGAAGCCAATCGTGTTAAATGGGCTACATCAGATAGATTAGAAGCCATAGGTTTTGATCATGTATCTAATTCGGAAAGAACTTCTGAGGGGATAGATGATAAAGGACTTGATGGCCTCCAAATGATGATGTCTGCTCAGATCATGCGTGGTATCGGTGATTTCGATAGTGTTACTTCGGCTATCGGAGATACTGGTGCTAATACTGAACAACTAGAGGAAACTTGGAATAAAGCTGTTGATGCATACAACCGAGCTAGACAAGGAGTCATCCAGGGGCTACCTACGGATAGAGCTAGTGCTATGAAAGATCCTAGATATCTTGCTGCTGCTGGTATTGTTAGTGATGCAATAGGTGAGAGAGGACCTGCTAAAGACTTGGATGAAGAAGCTCTATATGATCAAGGTATGCTTCTAGTTGATCTGGTTAAAGGTAATCCTTTGTATCTAATTGCTATTATACACAAAGCTAAAAAGGATCCTATAATAGCTGATGCTCTTAATTTACTTCTTGATGCTGATGATGAAATGGATCTTACTTGGGGAGATTTCGGTCGCGGTGTATATGGTGCAGTTTTGGATCCTTTATCTTATTTTGGTATCGGTTTAGCAGGTCGAGCTATTCGAGGTGCAGGACGAGGACTTGTAGTACGTCAAGCTATGAAAGCAGCAGGTTTGGCAGGTGTAGAAGCTTCTGTCCTTACTGGTGCATATGCTAACATAATGGATCATGGATTTCAAAATATCGACGTACTAGCAGGTCGTCAAGAGGAATTTAGTGTATCTCAAAGTCTAACAGCAACTGGTATAGGTGCAGCTGCTGGATTTGTATTCGGAGCAGCTTTATCAGGTCTTACAACTGGAACTACTAAACTTCTTGATAAATGGGTACGACGTAATGGAGGAAGTGGTACTGATATAATTCCTCATCCTGATTATACAGATAGATATAACGTACTAGATTTACCTAATCAACCTGATAACATACCTGCTTCGGATGATTTCGCAGGTATTCCGCTTCCTGAGAATGTAGCATCTCCACTTGAATTAGACATACGACGACAAGTAGTAGATATGCAGAACGCAGCTGGTATTGAAGCTGCTATTAATCCTCCTGAAGGACAGACTAGTGGTTCTGTCGGTTTTGTTGATACTGCTGATGACTTGACAAGACAGACAGAAGCTTTAATAGATACTGAAATAGCACAATTTGGTTCTGATACTATAGCTGTTATGATTATGGATACACGTGATTTTAAGGGCGTAAATCCAGAACAACTCTATGATGATATCCTTGCGGCTATGGATACTGTAACAGATAATTTTCATAATCCTCCGGATGGATCACTCGAAAGTCAAGGTTGGTTATTAGCACATAAAACATTCAAGGAAGACAGACCTAGATTTGTTGAAATGATTAATAAACACAGAGGTTTGAAAGTTATTGAAGGCGGTAAACCTTCGGATGCATCTGATGATCCTGATCATATGGCTCAAATGAGACTTGTTCAAACTAAAATTAATAAAGATACTACTTTAGATGCAATCGCAGAACTCCATAAGGAAATGAGAACTGATTTACAAAAAGATATATTAGCTAAAGCTGAAATAGTTGAAGAACATGTAAAAGCTGGAGATTTTCGATTTAAGATAGATGAAGAAGTTACTAGTAAACATTCTGGTAAGAAATTTAAGATTCATCATCTTATATGGGATGAAAAAACAGGTGAAGCTCAATACCGTGTAGTTGCATATGATGGTGCACGACATAATATGTCTGAATGGGGTATAGTTGGTGGTAAACCTAAACTTGGAGTTGTACCGAAAGGAACCGGTCTTACAGCAACTGAAGAATTTGAGATGGCAGGTGTTGCTTTGAAACACGATCAGAGAGCAGGTGCTAAACTAGCAGGGGGAATGAGCGCTGAAAAACAAAGGTTTACAACTGGGAAAAATAGTGATATAATAAAAAACTATAAAACTAACCCGGATACCCCTGCTATGAGTATACTTAAAGACCTCGATCTAAATACTTTAACTTCAGAAGACCTCGGCAAACTCGAGATAGAAGATATAAGTGAGTTAATCACTAGTGCTTCTTCTGATAATGATAAACTAAAAGTATTAAATAAGATGTATGCTGATGAATATGATCAACTAGAAATGCCTGCTAAACGAGATGCTCGACGTCTTGGCTTCTTTGGGGATGTACTTGATGAACAACTCTTTACAGATACTGGTGAGAAAGTAAAACCTAATCTTAAACTAGCCCCGAATGCTTCTGGTTTTAATGAGAAAGTGATAGCAGATTTCGAAGCAGCAAGAGCTATACCTGATACTATTGAAGGTGATGCTGCTGATGAAATAATTGATGTAGTAGAGACTGCCCTTAGAAATACTGATGAGATAGTATCTGATAGAGAATTAAAAGAACTTCTTACTGATGCTGTTAACGATGTTATTGTAGATGAGCCTGAATTAGCTAAAGAGATGGAGAAAGCAATAAACAGTCCCGAATTCATTGAGTATATTAAAGCTGTTCGTAAAGAAGAGATGCAAGACTTAACTTCATCTAAATTACGAGATGCTGGAGATGCTCATTCGGCTATATTTGATAGTGGGAAAAAGTATGCAGACATGGAGAAAGATTTTGCTAAGTTATATGAAAGTATCGATGCTGAACAACTCCGATATATCGTAGAAGATTCTCCTGCTAGAATGTTAACTAGTCCGTTGTTTACAGCATCTGTGAAAACTAAACTCGGAGAATACAAACCTGGATCCGGATTGTATGTTGATCCTAAACTTATTGATGCTGATAAGTATCTCGAAGGTTTTAGTAAACTCACATCAAAACGTATAGCTGAATTACATAAAGCAAACAAGATAGGAACATTGATTACGGATACTAAAGTATTAAAAAATTATAAAAATATATTATCTGATGCTAAAACAGCAATGACGAATAGTGATACTTTAGAACCAACATCTGCTCTTAAACAGGCAGCATCTGATAAAGGAATAGCTTGGGGTGATGATATGGAACGATTTGTCAAATGGGCATGGCGTGAGATGTTTGATGAAGAACATCCATCATTCACTAATAAGGATTTAGAGTAATGGGAATACACAGCACAGTAGGTGCTCAAGCTAATAAGCTCGGGAAGTACCTGACTTCTTTGGTTAAGAAAACGAAGAAAGCTGGTGATGATGTTGATCCTGATGCTGAGACACCTGATCCGGATGCACCGGATCCTGATGTACCTGATCCGGATGCACCGGATCCTGATGCACCTGAACCAAAAGGTCCTCCTCAGATAGCTCCTGAAGGTGCACCAGATACATCATTAAATGTACCTCGGGCTTTGGAGTTAATTGAGGACTTCCGGGAATCGCCTCGGCCGGGAATTGCTAAAGAGGGTAGACCTGATGATGGTAATCTAAACTTGAAAATGCTGGATGATGATCCTCGTGTAAAACAAATTGCTGATCTCATAAATGAAGGACAAGATCGTTTCAAAGCACGTGCTTCTCGTCAGAGGAAATCAAATGCAGAAACTATGACTGCTTCGGAAGATATCAAGGTACTCCAGCGTGCTATAAATAAACGATGGGATAGTTCTTGGACTGATCAAGAGGTTATGGCTCTTGGTACATTGAATAAAGAAGTAACTCTGTTATTGAAAGAGAAAGCTGATGAACTTATTATTGCTATCGATTCTGGTGAGATTTCTGGATCTGAAGAAATAGCATTTGCCTATCTTGAAACTATGGCAATAGCTGTACAACAGAAAATGGTCGATGCTGCTGCTGCATCTGGTCGATCACTTCAAGCCTTTAGAGCTCTTCAAGATTCTACAAACTATATGGAACAACGTGAAGCTACCCGTAAAATCATCGAGTTACAAGGCGGTGCTGAAGCATTATATGAACGTATTCGTATGTATGCTCAGGGTAAGACTTTAGAAGATATGTATCGTGCCAAGAATCGAACTCCTCTCGGTGCAACTAAAGAATTCATAATGAAAGTACGATACAATATGATGCTCAGTAGTATTCGTACACATTTAGGAAATATTGGTGGTTCATCATTTTTTACATTATATGAGAATCTGTGGATTCAACCATTAGCTGGTGCATTTAATAAACTTGAACAAGTAGGTAGAACTATTGTACCTTTTGCACCAGATATGAAGCCTGATGAGATAATGTACTTGAGAGAATCCTGGGCAGCTACAAATTCCTTTATTGAAGGTTTATCTTTAGGCTTTGGTAAAGCATGGCGAGTCTTCCTCGGTAAAGAAAAAGATGTAGGTCCGACTAAATTATCTGTAGAAGGTCCTGGACGTATATCACATGCAACAGTACCTAAAAGTAAGGCTGGTAAAGTAGCTACTGCTCCTACACGAACTCTGGAAGCAGAAGATGTAGCAGCCCGTGTTATCAATGCTCATGCTCATCTAGCTCGTCTTGCCTATCGGGAAGCACGTACTCTGGCTGATAATCCTAAAGATGCTGCTGTATTGTTTAATCAATTTATGGAACAACCTCCTGAGCACCTTCGGAAAGCTGCACAAATCTTTGGTGAACGTGCTAGTTTCATTCAGGATCCGAAATTGGACAGTCGTTTACTAGCTACTTTAGCAGAGATGGTAGCTTACGGTCAACATCGTAGTATTATAATACAGAATATTGTGCCATTCATTAGAAGTCCTGCTAATCTAGTGATTTATGCTAAGAATAATCTTGGACTTTCCAGTCGTTTGGTAACTGATTATTTTTCTCAAGGAGCTATTCAGCGTGCTGAGTGGAATGCTCGTCTTCTATCGGCTTTAGGTTTATTCTTCCTCACCAAACAATGGTATGAAGATGGTAAAATTACAGGAGTAGGTAACCCTAATCAAGCTATACGTAGAGCTGAGAATGCTACTGGTATGAATCCTATGAATTCTGTCAAAGCGGGTGAGGTATGGGTTCAACTTAATCGTCTTGATCCTGCTGCACTAACTATAGGAATGCTAGCTACTCTTCATGAGCAGATAGACTATTATGAAGGAGATCAGAAAGCTACTATGGACGGTATAGTAGGTACTACATTAGAAGTCTCAAAACTCATGCTCGACCGATCGATGTTATCAGGTATTTCACAAGTTATGGAAGTAATGTCAAGTGCATCTAGTGCAGCAACTAAAGGAGATGTAGTATCTACTATAGGTATGTTACCTTCTCTTGTAACTCCTGGAATATTACGAGATATACGTATGGCTGTCGACCCTACAATGAGACAGATGGAACCTAAAGATGCTTCAGTTGAAGGACTTATGCAACGGATCTGGAAACGGTGGCAAAATTCAATTCCTGGGTTCAGTAATAATCTTCCAGGTAAACGTGATTGGCGTGGTAATATAAAGAGTTATCAAGGTAACATGTTCTACAGAGCTACAATACCTGTTGCTATTACTAAGCCTATGGATGATGCAGCATCTGCAGCACTTGTTCAGTTCGGTGTGAGTATATCTAAAGTTCAACCAAAATTCTTAATTCCAGGTACAGGTATTCCTCTTAATACCATGGATATAGATGGTGGACTAGGTTGGGCTTATGACAAACTTCAAGAATTCATAGGAAAGAGGAGAGCTGTTGCAATAGATAAAGTAGTTAAGAGTTCATCCTTTAAGAGAGCTAAGAAATCAGCTATTGTTAACGGAGCTATAGGCAATCCTGCTAAATATGAAAAGATAGGTGAAGAATTAAGTAAATATTATTCACAAGCCAGAGCTCAAGGAATAGATGATTTTCTTAAATGGATTGATGGTAGAGAGAAAATTCCTGGTCCTATGGTAGATGGTAAGCGTGAGATGATACCTGTAGAACACGTGATAACTAGGAAAGGTCCTTTAGGTTGGCAGACCTTTGGTAGAGCTTATTACAAGAACAAACCTATAGAGAGTGACATATACCAGATACCTAAACGTGTGATGTCTCCTGGATCACAAGATCTAATACCTTTTTAAGGATAAGTAAATGACCGTATCAAGCCAAACAGTTGAAACAATTACCGAGTCCAGTGG
>SMVB01081528.1_pt1 | contig 15867 bp, 9 predicted proteins | sample 2456461 | NCBI WGS metagenome assembly SMVB01 (sample SAMN11095934, study PRJNA526329) | marine sediment metagenome | biome: Marine sediment; feature: Surficial sediment; material: Deep marine sediment; isolation source: Hadal surficial sediment | place: Pacific Ocean | collected 2014-05 | depth 0-1... | reverse complement strand
CAGTAAGGAATGCCTGTTGTTACGCATCGATGTCCAATGCTATCCCAAAGCCATCTTTTTTGCAAAATTTCGAGTTTTCTATTTCCCAGTTGGTGAGAAAGGGAATTGTCCCTAATTATTTGTTCTGCGGCTTCTTGGTCTTCCGCTTAAAGGTTGATGGTTTTACTGCTTTGGCTTGACGGGGGCTATTGAAAACATGGGGATGAATGGTAGGCCCAGAAACCCAACCGCAATTGATACATCGTTGTTCTTGTTCCCACAACATAGTCAATTGTTGCATGTCCATCATGTGAACCGATACAAGGAATCCATGGCACCGAATACAATCTTTCATCATGGTGGGGGATGGATTGGTTTGTTGATTAAGGTGTTGTTTACTCATCACAATGGCTCTCCTTTTTCGATTGACCACATTGTGTAACCCAAAAGGCTTCCGTGAGAGGTTAGTAAGAAAAGGCTTATGTGTTGTGAGCAAGCAACGGTTATGCCAGGTATTCTGGTTAGAATAGAAGCAAATGTAAGGGGCTCTCGAAGCGCAAAGATGAAGCCATTCACTTAATCGGTTAGGAGGGAAAACCGTTTAAATTGAAGGAGAAGTGAGGGGAAGTCTCTTGGATGGTGGAATTTTTAAGGACCTCAATCAGGTGAATATCGTAGTAGACAGTCGGTGTATCTTTGATAGTAGAAATTTTAACATTGCAAATGGTTTTGAAATGTTTTCAATTTACTCCTTTATTGAAGGCAAGATTGATTGCTCTGTTCATGTGTCACTGAACAATTAAAAGTGCACTCCTGTATTTTGGGGGTCAGGTCGCGAATGTTGAATCATGGATGCTCCCTTTGGGCTATGCAAAGCCTTTGGGATGAGAATTTCGGATGTGCGGTCTCACGTCATCTCGCGTGGAGGGCATTGAGAGAGGTCATAAGGTTCTCATCAACTTGTCGTTGAACTCAGGATAGACGGTGTCGTTCCGCTCAGCATAAAGTATCAAGATTTTCCCTATCTTCTGTGGGTGAGAGTCCGGGGATGGGAAAAAGGTTCAATCCTTTTAGCCCTCTTTTCCTCTTTCGGACAACATGGCTCTCAAGTGGTTTTTCTGGCGGACGACGAGATACCTTTGATAAGCCGTCGCTAAGGCAAAATGGCCATTGATGATCGCTATGAGTGGCACCGTGTCTAGCCAATAATTGTGGCGGATAAACAGGAATATACTGAGACCAATCAGGCTTCCTAATAATCCGATGACTCCCAGAATGACGCCCAGTTCGCCTTTGGGTATTAGTGTAACCAATAAGCTACATAGTAATCCCACTGTTCCCATCACGAGGTACACCAGGGACGGCGAGGAATGGGTGATGAATTGTTGGGTGAGGAACATGTTCAAGAGATTGGCATGTACTTCGACTCCCGGCATACGAGTTCCTGAGACGGTGGCGGATTGAGCTTTTAGTGTTGTGGTTTCTTTCTGAGCTAAGGGCGTGAGGTGAAAATCCTGCATGGTGGCGGCGGATGAACCTATCAGGACAATTTTGCTATTCACTTGGTCAGGGGAAAATTCTCCTTTGACGATTTGCCAAAATGGTAGTGAAGAAAAAGTTCCCGAAGGACCGGTAAAATTAATCAGGGTGGTGTTGTGTTCTACGGGAATAGCAATTGTTCCCAACCTGGCCAGCCCTGGAGTGTCTACATTCAGGGGGAGGGTGCCGTCAGGATCCAGGTAGAGACGCCCCGCTTCTGCTCCCAGGGTGAAAAATGTTCGGAGTTGATCTTGCTGATATCCTACACCTAGGAGGGGCATGGAACGGAGTATGCCATCTGAGTCCGGCATGATATTGATGAGACCTTCTCCTATCGCGGCCTGTTGAAAAATGGGGAGGGGGACCATGGTTTGCTCAGGGCCTATATAGCGCGCTAAGACAACATTGCCTGCTTGAGCTATAGCGTTCGCCAACAGATGATTTTCATCCGGATCTCCCCTATCAGCAAATATGACATCCAGGACGATCAATCGTGCCTTGGCCTGTCGCAGATGATGAATGGCATGGGCATAATGGGTACGTGTTATCCGGCTGGGGGCTATGCCCAAGTGAGTGAGGGTTTGTTCGTCATTCAGCACCAGAAGAATGGGGCTCTTGACTGACTGGGTTCCTCGCAGGTTCATCCGCATATCATAGGTGTGCAGCTCCAACCATTGAAATCCGCCTAGCCCATAGATGCCCATCATCGTGAGGGTAATGCCCACACTTAATCCGATACCTACCCAGATTTCCCGCTCACTTTTTCCAAAGGCTTTCATGACGGAGAAGGTACGGTATTTAGAAAAGAATGGAAAGTGGCTAGAAAATATGGGTTTAGGGGAGATTGGGATAATAATACATTTGGAGAAAAACAGGGAGAACAATCATTACGGTATCGGTAGTACAGGGTAGGAAAAGTTTACGGGTAACACGTTCCATGGCTTGAGGTGTCCTTCCACCCCGGCCACCAGGGGATCGATGACAATAATCACCTTGGTTTTTCGAAGAAGGTTCATGAGTGTTGGGTCTTGGCGGATTTTTTTTGCATCGGCTGCACTTACCATAATATCCGTTCCCAATGAACCTGTTTTTTGTATGCCTTTAATGTAGAGAGGCCTCGGCCCCACACGTTTTTCCGTGGTGAGTTGAGATGGTTTGTCTGATACGGAAAAGACATGGTTCTTTGACATGGTTGTTGATGACTTGTTGGCATGGACAAAATATTGCACTGTTCCCATTTTCCTCACCAGATCGTGAGGAGCCGTCTTTTTTTCATAAAGAATTTGTCCTTCATCGTCCGTCACTGTCGGGAAGATGGCTGGTCGGACTCCCAACTCTCGAGTATCAATAATGAGACCCGTGTAGGTTTCATTGTGGCTGGCGTCTTCCAATGTTTGCGAAAACTTGGCTGTTTCGGGTATGAGGTTGGCCATGAGGGAATCGTTTCCCCACATGTTCAAGGACAGCACGACTTCCACATTCCCATCTGCTAAGACGTGTTTTTGAGTGATAAATGCATTCTTCACCAATCCCTGGACATGGGATTGAATGATGTCACTCTTCAGCATGAAATTTTCTACCAGAGTTTCAGAGTCGATACGCACCCCCTTCACCAATTCCAATAAATTTCTGCGGGCGACGGCAATGGCCGCACGAGAAGCCATGGTTTCGGCTACAGCCGGAATGGTCGAAGGGGGAGGGGCTCCGAAGCCGGTGACGGAAAGCGTGCCTGAGGTCCAGTTAATGTGTCCTTCAGCGTGATGCTCTATTGCCGGGGATAATCCTAGAAGAATGTCCTGGGCTGAAACTGTTTTGATATGGAAAAACCCACTGGCCACCAATAGGGCGAATAGGCTGTAGGAAAACTTTCTGAAGTGAAGAGTCTGAATGGACATGGTGAAAAACTTGTCGTGACTCTTAGATTATTTTATGGTGTTGTCTCTGAGGCTATTGGATAGGAATTTGATGTTTTCGTCAATAGGGGGCCAGAAAATTTTTCATAAGCAATGTCTTCTCCGACCTTGGCACTGGGTAAGAATGGAAATGTTTTAAAAAGAGGTTCCAGGCAAGCCGGGTCGGTCCAGAAAACTATAATATGAGATTCCTCTTTCAATATTTTCTTCAATCCGTATATGATACGCGGTACAGAATTCAGGATATTTGACTAAGGCTTTAGGATTACAGAATGGCTGAGCAGGTTTTTTCTGGGAAATACGTCGTTCAGAGTGAAATTGCCCGTGGGGGGATGGGCATTGTCTATCTGGCTTTGGATCAAACGCTCAACAGGCAAGTTGCCATCAAAGTGCTTCATTCCCACTACATGGGGGATGCGTCTTTTGCCCAACGGTTTTTGCGGGAAGCTCGTGCGATGGCCCGTCTGAACCATGAAAATATTATTCAAATTTATGCCGTCGAGGAAAATCAGGGAAGCCATTACATTGTGATGGAGTATTTCCCGAGTAAAGAACTCAAGTGGTGGCTTAGGGAGAGCGGTCCTTTCGATCTTGGAAGAGCGCTCAGGTATGCCATTGCCATGGTCCGGGCTCTTAGCTATGCCCATGGAAAAGGCATTATTCATCGGGATGTGAAGCCCGGCAATATGATGATTGGGGAAGACGATCTTCTTAAATTGACTGACTTTGGTATTGCGGCTGCCTTGGGGGAATCTAGCGCCACAGTGACCGGAACGATCATGGGTACCCCGGAATATATGTCTCCGGAACAAGCGCGTGGGGAACATGTGGACGCCGGTACCGATATGTATTCATTAGGTGTGGTGCTGTATGAAATGCTTACGGGAACGACACCGTATAAGGGGTTGGTCGGACACACGATTGTGGGAAAACTTGCGTACGATCAGGAGGAAGTGGATTGGACGTTTCCTGAGCATATACCCTCTTCTCTCCAATATGTCATTCGCAGTATGACGAAGAAAAAATCGAATGAACGTTTTACCGACGCCGGTCTTATCTTAGAAGCTTTGAACAGTCATTTGGAGCAATGTTCTTCTCTTGGCGCCCCACCTGTCTCCCTCTCTTCTGATGATGCCACTATTGCCTTGAGCCCATCATCAAGCACCGCTTCTATCCAACCTACAGTTGTCGAACAACGGGAACCCAAACAGCCGGAAACATCGAAATCCGGTAAACCATTTGAAGTGAGTCATCAGGAATCTCCTCTTGCAAAATCTCCAACACCCTCTCCAAGGACACCCATTCCAATTGAAGCTTCCATTCCTCCCACTCGTCGTCGTGTTTTGACTCCTGCCATCCTAGCTGTGGTGGTGTCGCTTTTCATTGTCGGGGGAGTGCTGCTGTTTCTTCAGCAAGGCCCAGTGGGCACGGATTTGCCCGACACTACATCATCTTCTTCCCAATTAGATTCCTCAGTGGATCAATTGGCTGTGCAAGTGGTGAAAATTGAGGATCGATGGAAGGTCTTGTTAGCTGACCAAAAAACGGCCGTTCAGAAAACGGACACCCAGCTGGCTGAGGTGACACGAGAAGTGGCCAAGTTGGTGAGCGTCGACATTCAGAAGGTGAAGCGAAGGTCGGTGAAACAACTCCGGAAGGAGTTGGGCACCGTTGGTAAGAGCTTTCAGCGAAACCATGCACGTTATCAAGGTGAGGTTGAGGATCTTCGAGCTAGGGCACAAGGCCTGCTGATACAGATGGACATGCTTACAAGGGAGCCGCTTGAAGAGGAGGCTAAGCTGAGGCTTGAGCATGCGGCCGAGTCGCTAGAAGGCTATGAGCTGCAAGCAAGGAACTATCAAGAGGCGAGTAAGGCGAGCTGGGAGACACAGGTTGCGGCGCTTGAGCAAGGTTTGGACGGGCTCGATCAGCGGTTGGTTAAGCTGGGCCAAGACCGGAAACAGGCCTTGCAGACGCAGGCGGCTAGGGAAGCGCAGGAAAAACGAGACTTTCAGCAACGGGTGAATTTATTGATCCCACGGATAAATGATGTTTTAGGAAAAGTAAGGGCCACGGGAAAAACCCAATCTACATCCCTTCAGCATTTTCAAACGGCAATCCAGGGATTGGAGGAAAATTTTAAAGGTTTGTCAGCCCTCAACCAACCACAATTGGATGGGGTGAGCCAAAGCCTTGCAAATTTGAACACAGAATTTCAACGTGATCATGAACGTTATCGTGATGAGTTGAAAGAATACCGTCAACACATTCAGGGCATTTCGAATGAAGTGAAAATACTCCAAACTTTCGGATTGGAAGCTTCAACGCTTAAAAAAGTGGTGAATTCTGTGCAAACATTAAAGGAACTGTTTGGGGGAATTAAGGCCAGTCAACATGACACAAATCTGGCTTGGAGTCAGCAAATGGCAAAAATTCAGAATCGCCTCAGGGCATTGAATCAGGCCCTAGTGCTACCAGGGAATAAGAAAAGTGTCCAAGATATAGAAAAAAAGAAAATTCAGAAATTGGAAGCGATTGTCGGGGATCTTCGTCAAATGTTTCAAGATCAGGATTTGGCGGCTTTGCATCTGGCTACCGACCTTTCGTCTAAGCATGCGGAGGTTCTTAAAGCCTTGTTTGCTCATTGGGCTTTCTTTACCGTGCGAACGAATATCGATTCCATCGACAAAGACTCCGCGAAAGTGATTGTTCAATTACATGAAATGGTTGATACACGAGGGAAGCGGGCTAGGCCTCACCAGGAAGAAATCATTGGACGGTACGTGCTCCATATCCCCAATCATGGGGGTGAATGGGGAAAGCCACAATGGTAACGGAATTTGAATTGTCACATGAGTCCATTGATTGTTGGATTTCTTTTCAAGGTGCCTGGTTGAGCTTCCTGGATCAAGGTGTGTTCTTGAAGGTCAAATCCTGTCAGCCATGGGGTACAGAGAATGGCAGATGATAAGACTGTCGCCATTTCCTCCCTCTTTCCGTTAACTCTACGGGTTGAAAAGGGAACGGCTGAAAAAAGTGAATACCGATTTTCGCATGATTTTATCTTGGGGAGGATCGGGGATAATCATGTTCAATTTTCTGACCGGTCAGTGAGTAAACGACATATCAGATTTTTTCTTGAAGGACGACAATGGTGGATTCAAGACCTGGATAGTCGGAATGGGACTTTTTTAGATGGAGAACGTATTTCCAAAAAAATGTTATCCAATCAAGGCATCATTACAATAGGCCTTAACGGCCCGGCATTACGTTTTTCTATCCAATCATCGCGTGTCATCCAACAAGATGTGGATATCTCAGGATTTTCAGCGGCAAAGGACATTTCCTCCGGTGATGCTGAAAGCCAATTTTTCCCAGAAAAGAAGAAAAAGGTTAGTTCCTCCGACATAGCCAGCAGTCGAGTCAGGCCGGAGGCGTCAGAAGATCGGATCTCGGGAAATGACAATGCCGAGTCTCAAGAGCTTGAGAATTCCCCTTCTGACCCTGGGGGTTCACCACCATCGGCCTCTACTTCTTCCCCAGAGGGACTTTCGCAAACACAAATGTATATTAATCGGTATTTCCAGCCTCAATCGGGTGAAGATGAGGGTGATCATACCCGGATGATGAAACGAGCCTATACCCGAGTAAGGAAACAGCAGGCACGTTGGTATTGGAAAGTGATCGCCGTATTTGTCGGAGTGGGACTCATCTTAGGCGGAGTGGCTATTTATCAGACTCTCAAAGTGCAACAACTTGAAGCTCAAGCCGCCGATGTTTTTTATACAATGAAAACCGTTGAATTAGAGTTGGCTCTCATTGAGGATTTAGTGTTGGATCATCTTGGTCCTGAGCAGGTCAAGGAAATTCTCTTGAAACGGGATCATGTCCAAGCCACGCTTTCACGTTTGGAAAAGAATTATGAAAACTATTTAGAGGACATTGGTATTTACTCAAAAGATATGCCTGCTGAGGATCGTCTCATTCTTCGCATGACTCGGCTGTTCGGAGAAAGTGAAGTGAACATGCCAAAAGGCTTTGTGAATGAAGTCAAAAAGTATATTCAGAAATGGCGATCAACTGATCGGTTGGAGAAAGCCTTAAAACGTGCAGCTCGTCATGGGTATGGGGTGAAAGTTCAAGAGGCGATGCTGAAGCAGCATATGCCGCCGGAATTCTTTTATTTGTGTCTGCAAGAAAGTGGATTTGATGTGAAAGCCGTTGGTCCGTCAACCCGGTTTGGCATTGCCAAGGGACCATGGCAATTTTTACCCTCTACGGGGACAGAGTATGGGTTGAAAATGGGGCCACTCGTAGCAATAGAAAAATATGATCCTATGGATGAACGTCATAATTTTGATAAAGCCACTCAGTCTGCAGCCAAGTTTCTTCGGTTTCTGTACACGACGAGGGCTCAGGCATCCGGGCTTTTGGTGATTGCTTCCTATAATTGGGGTCCTACTCGGGTGAATCGTTTGATTGAAAAGCTTCCCCCCAACCCTCAAAGTCGAAATTTTTGGGAATTGTTGAAGAATTTTAACGTTCCTCAACAAACCAAAGATTATGTCTTTTATATTTTTTCAGCGGCGGTTATTGGAGAAAATCCTGCTTTGTTTGGGTTTAGCTTTGATCCCCCGTTAACGGTCCATTGAACCCAATGTTTTTTAAGACTTGATGCCGGCTCTCTAGCCTGAAGGCTTGTGGTCACATTGTCTTTCGTCCCGAAGGTTTGGGCCCCGCGATTCTATATTTTTTCATTTTGTAATAGATTGTTCCACGGCTGACCTTGAGGATGTCGGCAGCTTTGGTGGTGTCCCATTGACAGTCCGATAGGACTTTGATTAAGGCCTGTTTGTTGAGCAAGTCAAGTGGGGCTTCCGATATCTGATCCTGATCTCTATCAAGCCAGGACATGGCATCTTTTTCCAACAATGATTTGTCAATAATTCCCATACGTCGAGCTTGTAGACACGCGCTATAGATGGTGTTTTCCAATTGGCGCACATTACCAGGCCAGGAGCCCATCATGAAAAAATCTTTGGCTTCTTGGGTAATGACCATTTCTTGAGGAAGTTGAAGCTCCAATGAAATTTTTTTCATAAAATGATCGACAAGACCCGGGATATCGTCCTTGTGTTCACGGAGTGGCGGAACGCGAATCTGGGCAACTTTGAGACGGTAATACAGGTCAGCACGAAATTCATTATTGTTGATAGCCTTTTCCAGGTCACAGTTCGTGGCGGCGATGACTCGCACATCCACAGGTATTTCCTGTGAGCCGCCAACCCGCATGATGGTTTTCTCTTGTAGGAAACGAAGGAATTTTGCTTGCGCGGTAATATGAAGTTCGCCGATTTCATCTAAAAAGAGCGTCCCGAACTTGGCTTCCTCAATTTTCCCTGCTCGCCTTATCGTCGCTCCTGTAAACGCGCCTTTTTCATAACCGAATAATTCACTTTCCATGAGATCGAAGGGGATGGCTGCGCAGTTCAGGGGAGCAAAGCATTTCCCTTTTCTGGGACTTACCTGATGGAGGGCACGCGCCACCAGTTCTTTTCCCGTCCCATGTTCCCCAAGAATGAGAATCGTGGCTGGGCTATCTCCTACGTCTTGGATGAGTCGGTAAAGATTCTGCATGGCCTCCGACTCGCCAATCATTCCGGAAAAGTGGATCTTGGCCTCTGTGGTTGGCTTGGAAAAATTTGACGATGGTTTTTTAGGTGGGCCTCTTTTCGAAGACTCATTGACAGGCAACGAGATGGTGATTGTTTCCTCTTCGGAGTGAATCGTACATTCCAGTTCATACGGGTAAATGGTGAGACGGCAATAGGGTGGTAGGATAATCTCAGAGGGAATTCTTTGATTGTCAAGGAGGATTCCGTTCCGACTTTTGTCGACGAGTTTCATGTTGTTGCCTTCTTGTATAATCACCCCTTCCAATCGTGATACGTGAGGATTAGGGAGGATGATATCATTGTCTGAAGACCGCCCTATGGTCACAGAATTTTTTAAAATCTGGACTTTATGGATGAAAACCTGGTTGAGGAAAACTTTAAATTCAAGCATTGCTATCCAACATGAGCTGAAAGAAATCGAATATTGTTTCAATCACCGATCAGGGAAGTTGTTTGAATTGTACACGAAGCGTCAGTATGGTCGTGTCAGGTTTCTGGGGTTTGTTTAGGAACAAAAATGAAATCTCCTATACTTTCATGCCCAGCCAAGTGGATGGGAGCATATGTTGGGATTTGTTCAGTATTAAGTCTTTTCGCAGCATTCATGACACGATTTCTGACTGCTAAAAATATCCGTTCAGTTTCTAGAATTTCTCTATTTTCCTCTAGAACGCCAAGAAACGCTTCTGTAAAGATAGAATGTCCTCTCCCGCCTGCATCTAAAACCGGTCGAAGGCCACCTGACGTGAGAGCGGTTCGAACACGGTTTTTTGCTAACGTTTTCAGAAGCTCCATGCGAGCCTCTTCAGATAGGCCAGGGCGAAGTTGTGCCAACGAGGATCTGGTGAGTTTCCCTGCGAAACATGAATCAGCGACAACTAAAACATGTTTGGCTGACATGAGTTGGAGGAGATCTGTAATCGTTGGGAGCAAAACCCAATTAGAATTATCTTCGAGTTCCGCATCGACTGGTATCCAGTATCCTCTATCAATATTAGGCTCTAAGAATCCATGCCCTGCGTAGAAGATAAGCAAATTGTCTTGTTCTGTTAAAATTTTCCTGAATTCATTCAGTGTTTTCAATATATCTTTTCGGGAGGCATCTTTAAGGAATTTTACCTGAAATCCATACTGAGATTCTAAAAGATTGCCAACGGCCTCAGCATCACCGATAGCATTCTGTAGAGGTTCCCAATGTTGATAATGATTATTCCCGATTACCAAGGCATAGTATTGGCCAAAGGGGTTTTGAGTTTGTAGGGAAAAAGGATCTTGCGGATTTTTTGGATTTTTCCCCCACACGATGTTCAGACTACTAATGGAACGCTTATTTTGGATGTCTACTGCGACAATATCGATAGGAGTGGAACTTTGTGGTGTTCGAATCATCGGTAATTCAAAAGAGAATATTCCTTGCTTGTTTACATTAATCACCATCCCATTCACACGCAATTCCCACAAGCCGGCGGGGGCTAAAACTCTTCCGGTAAGAGATCTGTTTGCTTTCGGTGAAAAATATACATCTCGTCGCCTGGAAACCACTTGGACACCTCTGAGCGAGACAAGGGGAGGATCGATAATTTGAATTGTCGGGCCTTCTAATCCCAAATCCTTGCCTGGATTGGGATTGGTGTTCATGCCTATTGCGACCGGCAAATTTTCAAGATATTCTAATTTTTTAGCGAGGGTAACTATTTCTGCTTCGCGCTGAGTCAATTGTTCTTGTCTTTCTTTCAACTCTTGCTCCACCTGTTTGTACTCATGCTGATATTGGATCAACTGTTTTTGTTGCTGAGACTTTTCGGTTTGCAGTTGTCCCAGTTGAAGGTTGATTGTCTGATATTGATTCTGTACCTCTTTGACCTTCAGCTTTTCACCGAGGATGACCTTCTCCCTCTGAGCTAATTGTTGTTCCACAGTCGTCATCGTTGTCTGAATATCCACGAGTTGCGCACGAAGCTTTTCAACTTCCTCTTGTCGAGTTCCAGCCAAATTTTCCAGTATGTGAGCTTTTTTTTGCGATTTTGAGAGGTTGGTAAATTGTTCCTGTAGAGAAGCAATTGTTTGATCCTGGTCATCCACATCTTGTCGCCTATGCACTAATTCATCTTGTAGGACCTGGATTTGAACTTGATAACTACGAATTTCCGGTTCCCGATCAGGTTGCCTTTGAACCTTTCGCAGGTCTTGCTGTAAGCGCTGATATTTTTCCTCCAAACGGGTCAGCTTCTCTTTCTCAGCCTTGGTGGCTGTTTGTTGCGCAGCCACTTGGTTTCCCAGCCTGGTTTTTTCTTCTTGAGTTTGGAATAAGGTTTTCTGTAACTGCAGAATTTTATCTTCTCTAGTGCCCACAGTGTTTTTGAGGGTCTGAATCTCCTGGGTGGCGGAAAGATTGAGGAGGTTGGTTAAGGATTCACCTGTTAAACCAGAAGCTTTTGTGACCCATACAAACGCTTCCTGGTAACTTTGTGGCACTCCTAACCCCTGTTCGTATAAACGTCCCAAATTCATTGCGGCTTGACGATGGTCTTGTTCGGCGGCTTTTTGGTACCAATTTACAGCTTTAGCAAAGTTAGGCGTCCCAGTCACACCACGTTCGAATAAGGTCGCCACATAATATTGAGCATCAGCATTTCCTGAATCTGCGGCCTTTCGCCAAACATTCAAAGAGGTTTGCAGATTCGCACGATCATAGGAAACATACTCTCCACCTCGAATCACGCAGTCTTCGACGGTTGCTCGTACCGGACGACGCTGAGTCATAAACACTTGTATGGCCCCCAATCGTCGAACCTGCCCAGGAAGCAAGCAATCCACCACTTCAAATGCATGAGGATTATCTGATGAAAGATCTGTAATGTCAGAAGAATCTGTGCTCCCTATCTGAGCCACCTGTGAAGGTGAAGGGCTTTCTCGTTCAGGTGAAACACAGCCACCAAGGAGAAACAAGACCATTGTTCCAGACAGGGCCATACCACCAACCAACCAAGACGGAAAACATTTTTGCCAAACAACATGTGGGGAATTTCGAATCATGACACAACAGAAGGAACGGGAACATTTGGCACCATCAAACAATAATGAATTCTTCATTGTCGCCTCCATACACTACTCTTCAGAATGGCTGGAAGATGAAATTCTCTACTATGGGTAGCCCGTTCATAGGAAGTTTCGCTCAAGTATACGGAACCCATTTCTTAGAAATTTAAGTAGCCCCCATTGTTAAGACAGAAATTGAAGAAAAATTTTATTGTTCATAATACTGACATCACCACAGTTATCACTGAATTATGCGCGTATTCCTTAAATAAAAGCAAAAATGGCACGTTGCACGTACTTTCGATTTTTTAAAAAAACGATTTCCGCATTCTTTTTCCCTTTCCTATGTCTTGACTTTATTGGCTTTCTCAGTTATTTCCAATAGTCTCCTAAAACTTAGGGAATTCTAAGGAATTTCTTGACCCTCGCTTCATAACCATTTTTTTGAAAACCCTTTTCATAATTAAACGATTGAGGTAACCGTACTCCACCCTTTTATTTTGGAGGTGTCAAGCGCACCTGCTTCCTTATAATTAACCATTTTAGTTTTAACAACCTGAAGATGAAGATTGGTCGGGATCTTCTTCCAACCGGTCACATCTAGAATTGGGAAAAGGAGAACGATATGGAGGTTCTGCACAACGGTTTGAAATATTGCACATATGTATCGATCATGATTGTGGGGTTGATGATAGGAGATGCCATTTTTTCTATCTCCTACGCTGTACTTGGAGGGCGACCTGGTCAAACCCAATTACAGTCGGTAACAGGGACCGCAGTTCAGACTGTGTGTGGGCAACTCGCTTCGGACAATGCAATGAACCCGCTTACTGGAAATACGCAAGATTTGTTTTTTCGCTGTCGGGAAATGGTGCAGACGTCTCGAGACCTTGATGGCCTACCAACTGGTACAGGTAATACCCTAGATTTAAACAACGAACAACTTAATAATGCCCTTCAACAATTGGCCACTGAAGAAGTGGTTGCTCCAAGAACCATGGCCACTAAGACATTTAATGGGCAACGTCAAAACCTGGGGGCCCGTTTGGCAGCCCTTCGGCTTGGCGCCAGAGGATTTTCGGTGGCAGGCCTAAACTTCGATGGGTTAAACCAGCAAGCCGGATTGACCCATGAGAAAGTGGGAGCTTTAGGATTTCCCCAACGAGGCGGTGGGGCATCGGCAGATGATGTCGGAGGGGATGGTCGTTTAAGTGTCTTCATTAATGGCATTTTTAGTACAGGAGACAAAGACAAAACGGATCGGGAAGATGCCTTTGATTTTGACAGCCAAGGGGTTACGGTGGGAGTGGACTACCGCTTTCTTAATGAACTGGTTCTAGGGACAGCCCTTACCTATTCACACTTTGATGCCGACTTTTCGGAATCGTCTCTCGTAACAGCCCCAACCACCAATCCTGGAGCTGCGGTTGCGGTCAATTCTGGGGGAGACAGTGATACTGATGGCTATACGTTATATCCCTGTATGGAACATATTACCTAGAAAATTTTTATCTTGAGGGGATTGGGTCCATAGGATGGAGTGATCATGATGCAAAACGCAAGATTCAATATAAAATTGGTAATGCGGCGGCGGGGACAGCACAGGATGTAAAGAGAACGGCAAAGTCGGATACCGATAGCACGCAATACTCTTTTAGCGTTGGTACCGGCTATAATGCTCATTTAGGAGGTGTTGATTTTGGACCTTACGCCCGGCTGACTTATTTTAAAATCGACATTGATGGATTTAAAGAATCTGGCGCTGGAGGATTAAACCTGGAAGTTGAAGACCAAGATGTGAAGTCTCTTATTTCGGCCCTTGGTCTACGGGCATCGAAAAAATTCAGTTGGGAACGGGGAGTATGGTTCCCACAAATACGGGGAGAATGGAACCACGAATACGAAAACGACGCTGAAAATATTTCCAGTCGGTACAGGAATGATCCAAGAAAAAATGAGTTGGTAGTAAGAACCGAAAGCCCTGACCGGGATTTCTTTCGAGTTGGGGCTACGCTTGCAAACGTATCAGCCGGCGGCACTCAAGTCTTTTTTGACTATGAAACTATGCTGGGCTTTCGAGATATTTCCAATCATATTTTCACTATTGGTGCTCGACAAGAATTTTAACTTCTGACATCTCTTTTCTCTCACCAGGAGCTCATGAGAGGAGCTCCTGGTATTTTTCTCACATATCCCACACCTCTTTTCTGTTCTCTTATTTGTTCAACGCATGGTTGACTGTACTTAAAATTCCAGGCCACAAGTCTTCCCAGCAACATTGATGATCTACATTGTCAATGACCACCGGCTTGATTCCACCCTGCCGTTTCATAGCTGTTTGCACAAGATGGGGTGGGACCACTTCATCGTGGCTTCCAACAACATGGAACTGATACAGTTTTTCCTTAAATGGAAGGAGTGAAGCTGGGTTGATCGATCCGGTTAATGGACTATAGGAATGATAGTCAACCCAGGCTTCAATATCTAAATTTCCAGCTACGGTCACTACCCCTTGAACAATGGCAAGTCGCTCGGCCAACAGCATGGCAAGCGCCCCCCCTCCACTATACCCAAAAATGACAATTTCACGTTTCCCATATTCATGTGCAATCTGTGTCAGCACGGAAGAAAGACTTTCCACAACGGTTTCGGAATATCGATCAGCCGTCCACCATCGGGGATGGCAGCTCAGGCTATGAGAAAACCCGTGATAACAAGGCCTGCCAACATAGACGCTTGCAATTGGGTCCAGTGCCATTAATCGCAGCATAATTGGATTGCGTGGAGTGGGATCTGATGCCATCTGATCAGGTTTTATCCAAGGCGTTCCATCACTTCCCAAATATACGTGTAGAAAATGTTCAAGGGGTTTTCGGTTAGCATAGACTTTGTGAACAAAAGTCGTTCCCCGATATTCCTTTTCATAGAAACCCAGTTCTTCGGCTTGTTGTTTGAATTTCCAGGAAGGAGTTGTACAGCTAGCTATGCCACAATTCATGGCCACAATGCAGAAACAGGTGAAAATGGTCTGTTGAGTAATATAGCATTGACTCATTGGCTGAACCTCGCTATTCCCCGTTGTTTGCGGCGGGGATCTTTATTTAAGAAGAAATGAGTTAGTCTCAAGGATTTGGACTGCAGTCGCAGTCTAGACATTCCATGAATTTTGGTATGGTGATATCAAGAATGAAAGGAATGTATAGATGCACAGAAGACCTCGTTGGAAGTAATCACCTGTCGTGCATTTAGCGGGAATTCCACACCTGAAAAGGCATGTATATTTATTTTTCACTTGGGATTCCCACTCCGGTGAGTTCTTGGATTTTGGTAATGAGGGTTTCGACTTGAAACGGTTTTTGGATGAAGGCGTTAATGCTCGTTTGGGTGAAGTGTTTCATGGCGTCTTCTTCAGCATATCCGCTTGACACGAGAATGGGAACATGTGGAGCGATCAGTCGAATCTTCTCGGCTAATTGACCTCCGTCCAATTGCGGCATGGTGAGATCAAGAAACACCAGGGCAATCTCGTCTTGATGGTGTTCGAAAATATGCAAACCCGCTTTCCCATCCTGGGCTACGAGGGCGTCAAAGCCAATTTCATTGAGGATGAGGGAGCAAGCCGTTCGGACGTCTTCTTCATCATCGACGATCAGCACTTTAGTGGGTGTGGTGGTGGCTGACAGTGTTTTTGGTAAGGTGAGAGAGGGAGTGTGCTGAGCCTG
>SMVB01444780.1_pt1 | contig 15870 bp, 14 predicted proteins | sample 2456461 | NCBI WGS metagenome assembly SMVB01 (sample SAMN11095934, study PRJNA526329) | marine sediment metagenome | biome: Marine sediment; feature: Surficial sediment; material: Deep marine sediment; isolation source: Hadal surficial sediment | place: Pacific Ocean | collected 2014-05 | depth... | reverse complement strand
GATTCGGCCGGCGTCGGCAGTAGCCTGGCGCCCCAGTAGCCCGTAACGGCACCCTCCAGTGCTATTCTCACCCCATGCGGATCCCCGTGCTGGGTGCCAAAAAAGAACGTCCGGTGACGATCGACGACATAGTCGATCGGATGTCGGAGCGCCATTCGGAAGAGGATCAAGACCTCGTCCGGCGGGCGCACGTGTTCGCGGCCGCGGTGCACAGCGGGCAGGAACGTATGTCGGGGGAGCCGTATTCGACGCATCCGCTGGCGGTGGCGATGATCCTGGCCGAGCAGGGGCTCGACGCGACGTCGATCACGGTCGGTTTGTTGCACGACGTGCTCGAGGACACCCACGCGGAGCCCGAGCAGATCCGAGAAGAGTTCGGTGACGAGGTGCTCAGCCTGGTCGAGGGCGTCACGAAGATCAGCAAGATCAGCTTCACGACGCGCGAGCAGGAACAGGCCGAGAACTTCCGCAAGCTGCTGCTGGCGATGGTCGAGGACATCCGGGTTCTTCTCGTGAAGCTCGCGGACCGGCTCCACAACACGCGCACGCTCGAGCATTTATCGCCGGCGGCACAGCTCCGCAACGCCCACGAGACGATGGAGATCTACGCACCCTTGGCACAGCGTCTCGGCATGGGACGGGTGCAGGCGGAGCTCGAGGATCTGGCTTTCCGCTATACCGAGCCCGATGCACACCGCGAGCTCGTCGAACAGGTCGAGAGGCAACCACGGGTACGAAAGGCATTCATCGCCCGGGTGCGGGCGCGCATCGAGCGGGAGCTTGCCGATCACGGCATCGAGGCGCGGGTCGAGCACCGCGTCAAGGGGTACGCGAGCCTGCACAGCAAACTGTTGGCCCGCGATCGGGACCTCGACCAGATCTACGATGTCGTCGCCTTCCGGATCATCACCGACAATGTGATGAACTGCTACGCGTCGCTCGGTCTGGTGCACGGGATGTGGCGCCCGGTGCCCGGTCGATTCAAGGACTTCATCGCCATGCCGAAGCCCAATATGTACCAATCACTGCACACGACAGTGATCGACGAGGGCCAGCCGTTCGAGTTGCAGATTCGCACCGAGCAGATGCACCAGGTGGCGGAAGAGGGCATCGCCGCCCACTGGCTGTACAAGGAAGGGCGCCACGGGCTCACGGTCGACGACCAGCAGTTTCAGTGGCTCCGACAGATCGTCGACTGGCAGCGCGAGATCCCCGATGCGCGCGAGTTTCTCTCGTCGCTGAAGGTTGACTTGTACCCGGGCGAGGTGTACGTGTTCACGCCCAAGGGCGAGGTGAAGGTGTTCCCCTCCGGGGCCACGCCGATCGACTTCGCCTACGCGGTCCACACGGAAATCGGTCACCACTGCGGCGGCGTCAGGGTCAATGGCTGCCTGGTGCCGTTGCGCACGCCGCTCGAGACCGGCGACATCATCGAGATCATGACCAATGCCGATGCCCGGCCGACGCGGGACTGGCTGCGCTTGGTCAAGACCTCGCGGGCGCGCAGCAAGATTCGCAGCCACATCAGCCGGCGCGAGCGCGAAAAGAGCATCGAGATGGGGCGCAAGATCTGCGACAAGAAGCTGCGCCGCTACGGCCTCAACCTGAAGAAAACGCTCGCCTCGGGGGCGTTCGACGGGATCGCGCAACATTTCGGACTCGCCAAGGGTGATGATCTGCTGGCTGCTGTGGGCTACGGGAAGGTCGCCGCGAAACAAGTTGTCGCCCGGCTCTTGCCCCCCGAGAAGCTCGAAGAGGAGGTGCCGGAGCCCAAGGTCGGTCGCATCGGTGAGACCGTTCGTCGCGTCCTCGGGTGGGGCGACGAGCCGGCTGTCAGCGTCGAGGGTATGGACGATATCCTGGTGTCGCGGGCCCGCTGCTGTAGCCCGATTCCGGGCGAGTCGATCGTCGGCTACGTGACCCGTGGCAAGGGCGTTTCCGTTCACGCCGCGAACTGCGCCAACGTCGAACAGCTCCTGATGAACCCGGAGCGCCAGATCCCGGTGGCCTGGGGAGCGGCGAAGGGCAACACCCAACCTGTCAGGCTCCACGTCGAGGTCGAAGACCGGCAGGGACTGCTGGCCGAGATCACGTCGCGAATCTCGGACGCCCAGACCAACATTCGCCACATTGACTCGCGGATCGAAAGCGGCCGCGGGCGCATCAATTTGATCGTCGACGTGACGGACGTCGACCAATTGAGGCGCATCACCCTGCTGTTGCCGAAGATCCCCGGCGTGTTGCGGGTCGAGCGCACCGGCACGGCCTCCTACTAGGCTGCCAGCGACTTGAACGAGCGTTGGAGCTTGTCGGTGGGCTACCTGTGACCGTGGAAGTTTTTCCCAAAAATAATGAGGAGGAGTGAGTGCGCACACATGAGGTGATCCATACAGACGAAGGACCCGAAGCCATCGGCCCCTACTCGCAAGCGACCAAGCTTCCCCTGGGGGACAAGTCTCTGGTTTTCGTCGCCGGGCAGATTGCGCTGGATCCGGCGACCGGTGAGCTCATCGGCGGGTCGGCAGGCGAGCAGACACACCGGGCCATGAAAAACGTCCGGGCGATCCTCGAGGCGGCCGGCAGCTCGCTCGGTCAAGTGGTCAAGACCACGATCTTCCTGTCGAGCATGGATCTGTTCGCCGAGGTCAACGAAGCTTACGGTAGCTATTTCAGCGAGGCGCCCCCGGCGCGGGCGACCGTTGCGGTAGCCGGGCTACCGAAGGGCGTCGACGTTGAGATCGAGGTGCTCGGGTACTGTTGAGCGTGGTCGCGGAGCGCTAGCCGGGATATCTCAACGCCCTTCGTCGCGAGGGCGCGGAGAAGGGCGTGGATACAAGGCGCGGGCCGGAAGGGCGCCGCTGGCGTACGTGACTGTAGGTCGAGGTGCCCGACCAAGCGCAACACCTTAGACGCGCGCATCGCTGCGTCGGGTTCACCAGCCCGCTGCACACCGCGGCAGCGACCCCCTGAATTCCGCACTAGTTGCCACCTGCACGACCTTCATGCCGGCACTAGGAACGAACGCCGAAAAGTGAGATTAAGGGTTCGGACGACACTCGACTTGTGTTACGTTCCCGTTTGCTGATCAACTCTGTGCGGTAATGTCTTGACATTAGCCTCATGGATGCCGAAGACTATTGGCGTGGCAGCCAGGGGCACTGGCAAAAGGGTGAGCCTATGTTCGGGCGGACCAAAGGGGTTATCGGGCTGGATATCGGCTCGCATGCCGTCAAGTTAGTGGCGATGAAGCCAGATCGCGGCGATAACTCCTACCAATTGACACACTTTGGAGTCGCGGAGTTACCGAGCGAGTCCATCGTCGAGGGCGCCGTTGTTCGCCCTGGCGATGTCGCTCAGGTCATCCGGGATCTCCTGGCCAACAACAAGATCAAGGGCGGGAGGATCGCCACCGCGGTCTCCGGACACGCCGTCATCGTTCGTCGCGTCACCATGCCGCGCATGGATGAGGACGAACTGCGCGAGTCGATCGTCTGGGAGGCCGAGGAGTACATCCCGTTCGATGTCGACGACGTCAACCTCGATTTCGCGATCCTCGACGTGAACGAAGAAGCGAACGACATGGACGTCGTTTTGGTCGCCGCCAAGCGCGACCGGATCGACGAGTTCGTGGCGGTGATCGAAGAAGCCGGCCGCGATCCCTCCATCGTCGATGTGGACGCGTTCGCCCTGCAGAATGCCTTCGAGCTCAACTATCCCGAGCGCCAACACGAAGACATCGCGCTGCTGAACGTGGGAGCTTCGGTCATCAACGCGGCGGTTCTAGAGGAAGGACGGCCGGTTTTCTGGCGCGATATCACTCTCGGTGTCCGCCAGTACGTCGCCGCGCTGCAGCGCGAGTTCATGCTCGACTACTTCGACGCCGAAGAGGTCCTGCGCCGCGCCGGGGCCGGCGGGGGCGACGGGAACGACCAGATGGACGCCGAGCTCAGCGGCTGGGACAGCGACAGCGACAGCGACAGCGACAGCGAATATAGCTTCGCGGATGACGCGGATGGCGCGGCCGGCAGCGGTCTCGAAGACACTGTCGAGGAAGAGGCCACCGGTAGTGACGACGACGCGGTCGGCGGAATTCGCGACGCGTCGCGTGACCCGCGCGTCCAGGAGATCGTTGCCGAGGTTTCCGAGCGTCTCATCACCGAGATCAAGAAGACGTTCGACTTTTATCACGCGCAGTCGATGCGCGAGCGTTTCGATGCCATCTTCGTGGCCGGGGGCGGGGCCCATATCGCCGATTTTACGCAGCGCCTCGAGCAGCGGCTGGGGACACCGGTGGAGCTGCTCGATCCGTTCCGCCGGGTGTCGATTCCGACGAAGTCTTTCGATCCTGAGTACGTCCGTAGCGTCGCGCCGCAGGCGGCTGTCGCCGTCGGTTTGGCGATGCGCGGCGAGGGATAAATTGGTGGGAGATTGATCCGATGATCCGCATAAATTTACTCGGTCACGAGACGGCGAAAACGAAACGCCGTCGTATGCCCGAGCTGAGCCTCGGCGGCAGCGAGACCGCACCGTTCATCGTCGCGGTCGTGGCTGTCATATTCGCGGTGGCTGTGGCGTGGTGGTGGCAGGACCGTAGCGTGCGGACCACTCGAGCAAGTAATGAACAGGTGACTGCCAGGCATGAGGAGCTTGCAGATACGGCGTTGCGGGTTGCCGAGCTCGAGGATCGTCGCGCCGTCGTCAACCAGAAACTGGACGTGATCGTCTTCCTGAAAGTGAGCCAGAGCGGCCCTGTCTTGTTGCTCGACCAGATTAGCCGCGAGCTTTCGGATAGCGTCTGGCTTACCGACATGACGTTGTCGGCCGGTAACGTTTCGATCATCGGCGAGGGCCTCTCGGAGCTCGCCATTACCGATTTTGAGCAGAGCCTCCGCCTGTCGTCGTTGTTTGCCGACACCGTGCTCGACTACACGCAGGACAGGCTGGACTCGGTCCAGTTTCAGCTTTCTACCCGCTTCATCCCGCTTTCCCCGCCGCCGCCCGTAGAAGAGGGCGACGGCCAGGGCAACGGACGTTGAGGAGATCCCATGGCGCTTGAATTCAAGGAAATGTCGAAGCAGGGGCAATGGGGCACGGTCGGCTTCATCTGTGTCGTGGTCATCGGCGTCTTCTACTACTACGTCTGGGCGCCGGCGGCGGAAGAAACGGCCCGCTTGACCGCCGAGATCGAGCAGATGAGCCTCGAGAACCAGCGTACCCTTCTGATCGCCGATCAGTTGCCGCAGCTAGAGGCAGAGCTCGCGGTGCTGGAAGGCCAGCTGGTGACATTGTCGAACATCCTCCCCGAGGAGCAGCAGGCCGTCAGCCTGCTGCGCACGCTGCAGCAGTCGGCCACCGACGTGAACCTCGAGATCCGCCGATTCGACCAGCAAGCTGTAATCCTGCACGACTTTTACGCCGAAGTGCCGATCCAACTGGATCTCGTGGGCACCTACCACGATTTGGCCCTTTTCTTCGATCGGGTCAGCAAGCTCGGGCCCATCGTCACCGTCGGCGAGGTTTCGATCCGGGCTCTCCAGCAGGATGGTAGCGCCGACACGATCGAAGCACAGTGTACGGCGAGCACCTTTTACTTCCTGCCCGACGGCGACGCGACCGACGCTGTCGGGGGCGTGGGGGGATAATGTCCCTCCTCCTCCGCATTCCGAAACGGCAGGTTCGCGTGGCAGCGGTCGCATCCGTGGTCGTGGCGCTCGGTGCCGGTGTGGGCATCGCGGCGCAGAGCGACCCCGATCTGCTCGGTGGTGGAAGCTCAGCCCAGCAAGTGCTGATAGTACCTGCCCTGCCGCACGCCCGGACGCTCGAATTCGACCAGCATCCCGAGGAGCGCCTGCAGGGTCTGCCGCCCCAGAGCGAGCAGGGTTCGCCGCCGCAGGGTGAGCAGGGTCCGCCGCCACAGGGAGAGCAGGGAGAGCAAGCTCAGGGTCAGCAGGGTGAGGCGTCTCAGGAGCAGGTGCCGCCCGTCGCCCAAGGTTCCTCTCCACCTCTGTTGACGCCCGCGGAGCGCGCCGCGTTGGCGCTCGTCGACCAGATTATCGGCGAGCAGGAAGGGGTGCTCATGGGCAGCGGTTTCGATTACATCCCCGGCGACCGCCGCGACCCGTTCGCCAGTCTGCTGGTACAGATCGGCGCCGTAACGGCGCCGGGTCTGCGGCCCCCGGGGCTGGCCGGCTTCCTGGTCAGCGAGGTCGATCTCAAGGGCATCGCGACGGCGAACGGGCGCTGGCACGCGATGATCATCGGGACGAACCAGAGAGCCTACTTCATCGAGGTCGGCACGCAGTTGTACGACGGCCACGTCGTCGACATTCGCGCCGGCGAGGTTCTTTTCGAACAAGTGGTGTCTGATGCATTGGGCGTGCGGCGCATCCGCGAGGTGACCAAACGCCTTCGAACGACCGACGGAGGCGGGGAGACTCCCTGATGAAAGACCGACGCAACACGACTGTAGGCAGGTACCGACTGAGGTGGCGTGGCATCACGGCGCTGCTGGCGCTGGCGCTCTGCGTGGCGCCGCTTGTAGCGGCAGCGGCGACGCAGCAGCAGGACCCTGATCGTCTGCCGGCGGGCCAGCTTCCCACCGAGGCCGACATCCTCGTGGACCGTGCCCTCGAGGGGACGCCGATAGACATCAGTTTCGTCGATGTCGACATACGCGACGTCGTGCGGTTCTTCTCGCAGATCACCGGCATCAACCTCATTGTCGACCCCGGGGTCGGCGGAGCGGTGACGATGGAGCTCTTTCAGGTTCCGTGGGACGCGGCGCTCGAGACCGTTCTCGCGTCGCACGGGCTCGGTTTCATCGTTCAGCGCAATATCGTCCGTATCACATCGCTGAGCACTCTGGCCGATGAGGCCGCGGAACGGGCCCGCCTGGCAGACCAGAATCTCGCCGCGCAGCCGCTCGTCACGCGGCAGATAAAACTTTCGTACGCGGCCGCTGAAGAGCTCATCCTGTTGACCGAGCGCCAGCTTACGGATCGCGGTGACGCGGTCGTCGATGTCCGCACGAATTCGCTGATCATCCGCGACACCGAGGATTCGATCTCGGAGCTCACTGACTTGCTCGATTTGCTCGATCAGCCGGCACCCCAGGTCAACCTCAAAGCGCGCATCGTGGAGACGACGCGTGATTTTGCCCGTGATCTCGGCATCCAGTGGGGTTTCCAGGGGGTTGCCGACGCGGCCCACGGCAACACCACTGGCCTGGTGTTCCCGAATAACCTGGCTGTTCAAGGTCAGAACAGCCCGTCGTCCGGTATCCAAGGAGTCGGTATCGGCGGCACCCCGTTCGCCGTCAACCTCCCGACCCAGGGGGCGACCAGCGGGCTCGCTTTGACGATGGGCAGCATCCTCGACTCTTTCCGGCTCGATGTGTCGCTGAGCGCCATGGAGTCGGCGGGCCGCGGCAAGGTGATCTCGACGCCCAACATCACGGCACAGAACAACGAAGAGGCCCACATCGAGAGCGGGCAGCGCATCCCGGTGCAGGTCTTGGTCGACAACACGGCATCGATCCAGTTCATCAACGCCAACCTGCAGTTGACGGTGACGCCGCAGATCACCGACGAAGACACCATCATGCTCGACATCGTCGTCGACAAGAGCGAGCCGGACTTCACCCGTCAGGTCAACGGTGTGCCGACGATCTTCACCCGCCGCGCGCTGACCCGCGTCCTGGTGCGCAACGGGGGCACGACGGTTATCGGCGGAATCTTCCAGCTCACCGTCAACGAGGTCGAGAGCCGAGTCCCGCTGTTGCACCGGATTCCGCTGCTCGGTTGGATGTTCAAGAGCCAGCAGACGAATCAGAACAACAACGAGCTGTTGATTTTCATTACGCCACAGATTCTGGAGCAATAACGATGCTGACAAGCCTTCGCAGCCACCGTAGTTCCTGGCCGACGTCGCTCGCGGCTCCAGCAGTCAGTCCGCGACGAGGCCGCCGTCCGGTCGCGTGGCGACTGGCCACCAGTTTGGCGCTGGTGTTGCCGCTCGCTTCGACGATCAGCGGTTGTAGCACCGATGTGGGCGACACGGCCGCCAACGTCATTCTGAGCATCGACTCGGTCGTGCTCGAGAGCGATCCGTGGGGCGATGTGATCACAGCGTCGGGAGTAATCCTCGACGACACGGTGACGGTAACGCTCTCGGCGGTCTTGAAGGCGCCGGTGACGACCAACGCCAGCGCCGTCACGCCCGAGTTCCAGAACATCCGTCTGGACCACTACGAAGTGACCTTCACCCGTACCGATGGTGGCACGGCGGTGCCGCCGGGTTTTACCCGGGGGATCGCCGGAACGGTACGGATCTCGGAGCTCGGGTCTGAAGAGCTCAATGTCCTCAGGCTGAATCTCGTGCTCGTGCCGTCGACGATCAAGGCGCAGCCGCCGATTTCGTTCCTGATCAGCCCGGGTTCGGAACCGGGTACCAACTTCACCAACATCCAGGTCGACGCTCGGATCCAGTTCTTCGGCAGCACCGTCGCCGGCGACCCGGTAACCGTGGTCGGCAATATCGGCATCAACTTCGCCAACTTTGGCGATGCAAACTCATGAGGAATGGAGCGATGGCCAGAACGATGTTTCGCGACGTAGGGGGAGGCCGACGCCGCGGTAACGCCAGGTTCATAGCCGCGGCGTGGTGCGTGCTCCTGATGGTGGCGGTGCTTCCCGGTTGTGATCTGACGACCCCGAGCTCGCCGAACGACGCCGGCAACCTGACCGGCCAGACGACCAACCAGACGTTTGTCTTCACCGGCACGCTCGGCGTCTCGTCGAGCGCCAGCACTTTGGTGGCGGACGACACGTCCACGGTGCTGCTGATCGTCGAGGTCAAGGACTCGTCCGGCAACCCGATCCAGAACCTCACAACGGTCGGATTCAGCACGGACCTGGGCGCTTTCAACGTCGGCGGCGCGCTGTCCACCGCCGCCCAGGCCACGACCTTCAACGGCTCAGCCGAGATTCTCCTGCAGAGCGCCAACCGTCAGGCCGGTACGGCGACGGTGACGGCGACCCTCGGCACCGTGTCGAGCTCGTCGTCGATCACGTTGACGGCAGCGCCTGTGGAAGGCACGCTTGCGCTGGCTTTCGGCACTTCCGGGGGCACCGGCACGGCCATTCTTTCGGGTGTCGCGTCGTCCGCGACACCACTCGACTCCAACATTGCCGTGACAGCGTTGGACCTCGAGGGAACGCCGATCGTTGGGGCCAATGTGTCGTTCCGTATCACCCAGGACACGACCGCCGACACAACGAGCAACCCGAACGCCGAGTTCGTCGCTACGCGTCACACGACGACCGGACCGGACGGTACTACGGTTAACGTGCTACGCGTCTTCGGTCCAGGCGTGGTCGTCGTCGAAGCGGAATTGTTCGACCCGAACACAGGCAATCTTGTCGCGAGGTCGAATCGAATCATCTTGACGACGACACAGGCGGTAAGCGCGGCCTTCGCCACATTGGCGTTCGCCGACGGGAGCACAAGTTTCGCGGCGGTGGCTCCGTACTCGAATTTGCTCACCGTAACCGTGACGGACGGTACGGGGGCGCCGCAGGCGGGCCGGACGGTACGCCTGAGCATCACGGCGGATACCACCGACACCGGTGCCGGCCTGTCCACGACGCTGGCCATCACGGACGCGTTCGGTAGGGTAACCTCCACTCTTACGGTCCCGGACAACGCCCCCAGCGGCGGCGCGGGCAGTACGAGTGTGGTGTCGATCACGGCGGAAGTGCTCGATTCGTTGACGGGTGCTGTAGTGAGCACTTCGAACGTCATCGTTGCTACGGGCACCTAGACAGCGAGATCAACGGTAGTGGCGCCGGGAGTAGTTGCTTGCTCCCGGCGCCGCTCTGCCGTCTGGGCCTCCTTTGAGGGTTCGGCGGATGGCTTTCTGGTCACGGCGCCAGCGAATGTCCGCTACCTCACCGGCTTTACGGGCACCAACGGTTGGTTGCTTTTGGGCAGCGAACAGGCGGTGTTTCTCACCGATCCGCGCTACGAGGAGCAAGCCGCCGAACAGCTCGGAGGTATTCCGGCCGTCATCTCTTCGATCGGATTGCACGATGCTCTGGCGCTCGCGGTGGTGGGCCGGGATCTCGAGCGTATCGACTTCGAGCCCGACCACGTCACCGTGGCGCTGAAGGAGAAGCTCGCTACTTCGGTCGACGTAGAATGGGTTGCTGCCACGGCGACGGTCGAGACACAGCGTCGCCGCAAAGACGCCGACGAGGTCGCCGCTATCCGGGCCGCGCTCGCGGTGACCGAGTCGGCCCTCGAGGAGGTCGTGGCGATGTTGGCGCCGGGACAGACGGAAATCGAGGTGGCTGCGGACCTGGAGCGCGCCTGCCGCCGCCGCGGCGCCGAGGCTATGGCGTTTGAGACGATTGTCGCCGCCGGGCCGCGTTCGGCGCTGCCGCATGGCGTCGCCTCCGCCCGTCGCATCGACGTGGGTGAGCCGGTGATGATCGACATGGGCTGCAAGCTCGATGGCTACTGTTCTGACCTGACCCGCATGTTCTGGTGCGGCGAGGTGGCGGATCCGCGCTGGCTGGAGGTGCACGATCTCGTCGATCGAGCCCGCGCCGCGGCGCTCGCGATCGTCAGGCCGGGAGTGGCGACGGTGGAAGTGGACGCCGTCGCCCGCGCCGTCATCGTCGAGGGCGGCTACGCGGACGCCTTCACCCACGGCACTGGTCACGGTGTCGGGCTCGAGATCCACGAGGCGCCCAAGGTTTCCAGCCGCAGCGGTGGTCATTTGGAGGTAGGCATGGTGCTGACCATAGAGCCCGGGGTGTACGTGGAAGGTGAGTTTGGTATCCGCATCGAAGATCTGGTGTGCGTCACTGACGATGGTTGCGAGCGCTTGACCACACTGTCAGCGGGGCCTGCTATGCTTCGAGGACCCGTGTAGACAAGGTTTCCGGCCGACATTGGGGGGGGTACGGGGGTGGCAGCCATGAGCAAGAAGCCGGCGCACGACAGCTTGGTCGATCTGGACCAAATACGTGATCTGATCGACCTTCTCATCGAGAAGGATGTGAGCGAGTTCGCCATCGAGCGCGATGGCGTGCGGGTCGAGATCCGGCGCGGCGGCGTTGAGATCAACGCCGCGGTCGCGCCCGTGCAGCTCGTGCCGGCTCCGCCTGCAGCGATCCCGGCGAGCGAGGCGGCGGGGGTCGGCGGCGAAGCGGACGTCGCCGCCGAGGCCGGCTACGAGGACTGCTTCATTGTCACGTCGCCGATGGTCGGGACCTTCTACCGATCGGCTGAACCGGACGCCGACCCCTTTACCGAGGTCGGCGACGACGTGTCGGAGGGCCAGACCCTGTGCATTGTCGAGGCCATGAAGTTGATGAACGAGATCGTCGCGGACGCCGGTGGCGAGGTTGTCGCCATCTTTGCCGACAATGCCGAACCGGTCGAGTTCGGCCAGCGCCTCTTCGCCATCCGATCGAGCGAGTAACCCCGTGTTTCAATCGATCCTGATCGCCAACCGGGGGGAGATCGCCCTCCGTGTCATCTGGGCCTGCCGCGAGCTCGGGGTCAAAACGGTGGCGGTGTATTCGCAGGCCGATCGAGATTCGCTGCACGTCAGCTTTGCCGACGAGGCGATCTGCATCGGCCCGCCGCCGGCGGTGGATTCGTACCTGAACATCCCATCGGTAATCTCCGCCGCCGAGATCATGGGTGTTGACGCGATCCATCCCGGCTACGGGTTCCTGGCCGAAAACGCCGAGTTCGCCGAGATCTGCGAGAGCTGTGGCCTGACGTTCATCGGTCCGAGCATCGAGGCGATTCGCGATATGGGCGACAAGGCGGTGGCCCGCAACACGATGGCAGCGGCCGGGTTACCGATCATCCGCGGTAGTGACGGCGCCATTGCGGACGCGAAGGAGGCTGCGACGTTCGCCGAGCAGATCGGCTACCCGGTGTTGTTGAAGGCAGCCGCGGGCGGTGGCGGCAAGGGCATGCGTGTTGTTCTGAGCGGTGAGGAGCTCGCCGGCGCATTCCGTACCGCCAGCGCCGAGGCCGAAGCGGCGTTCGGATCGCGCGACATCTACGTCGAAAAGTACATCGCGCGGCCGCACCACATCGAAGTACAGCTACTCGGCGACAAGCACGGCAACCTGGTGCACCTCGGCGAGCGCGAGTGCAGCGTGCAGCGAAAATACCAGAAGCTCGTCGAGGAGACCCCGGCGCCATCGCTGTCCGATGAGCTGCGCCAGCGCATCTGGGCCGATGCCGTGAAGGGAGCCCGAGCCATCGACTACAGCAGCGCCGGAACTATGGAATTTCTCGTCGACCCGGCCGGGGAGCATTACTTCATGGAGATGAACACGCGCATCCAGGTTGAGCACCCGGTGACGGAACAGGTCACGCTCGTCGATCTGATCAAGCAGCAGATCCGCGTCGCCGACGGTAAGAAGCTCCCGTTCCGCCAGCAGGACATCAAGTTCCGCGGCCACTCGATCGAGTGTCGGGTCAACGCCGAACATCCCGAGACGTTGATTCCGAGCCCGGGGCAGATCACCGCCTTCAACGTTCCCAAGGGGCCCGGCGTCAGGGTCGACACCGCGGCGCACGAGGCGGCGTTCATCTCGCCGTACTACGACTCGATGATCGCCAAGGTGATCGTGCACGCTTTCAATCGCAAGGAGGCCCTGGTGCGGATGCGCCGCGCCTTGAGCATGTTCGTCATCCAGGGCATCGACACCAGCCTGCCGCTGTTGCAACGCATTCTCGATCATCCCGGCTTCGCGGCCGGTGACTACGACACCCATCTGATCGACGAACTGCTCCCGACGGGCCGAACGCAGGCGGCCGAGGCCGCTTTCGAGCTGCGTGGCGATTGACGTGGTCCGGGGCGGGCGCGTAGAGTCCGGCCTCATGACGACGACCGAGAGCTTCACCTCGAGATGGGCGCTGCTGCTCGCCGCTCTGGGCATGGCTGTGGGCACCGGCAACATCTGGCGCTTCCCTCGCATCTTGGCCAACAACGGTGGTGGCGCGTTTCTGATCCCGTGGCTGATCTTCCTGTTCTTGTGGGCGATTCCGCTGCTCGTCGTGGAGATTGCCATGGGCCGGCACACGCGCGTGGGGGTGGTCGGGGCGTTCGGCCGGTTGATGGGTCGCCAGGCGACATGGATGGGCGCCTTCGTCGGCTGGTGCACGATGGCGATCACCTTCTATTACTCGGTGGTCGCCGGTTGGTGCGTCAAATACCTCATCGCGTCGGCTACGGGGGCGCTGTCCGGCGTCGAGGGGATGGTCTATTGGGAAGGGTTCCAGAACACTTTCTGGCAACCGGTGCTTTTCCATGTCGTCGCCATGACGGCGTGCGCGCTCATCCTCTACCGCGGTGTGGTTGCCGGCATCGAGCGCGCCAGCAAGGTGTTGATTCCGGCTCTCTTCGTGCTCCTGATGGTCGCCGCCGTCCGCGCCCTGACGTTGCCGGCGGCAGAGGGGGCGAGCGGCCCGATGGCGGGCCTCGAGTTCCTCTTCAACCCGAACTGGTCGGACTTGCTGAACTACGAGATCTGGCTGCAGGCGCTGACGCAGTCGGCGTGGTCAACCGGAGCCGGTTGGGGCCTGATGCTCACGTACGCGGTCTACTCGCACCAGAAGGACGACATCGTCGGCACCGCAATGACGATCGGGTTGGGCAATAATTCCGCCTCGATGCTGGCGGCGCTCGCTATCATTCCCACCGTGTTCGCCGTGCTGCCGCTCGCCGAGGCCCAGGCGGTGCTGCGCGATAGCGGTCCGGCGAGCACCGGGTTGAGCTTCATCTGGGTGCCGACGTTGTTCGGTGAGATTCCCGGTGGCCGGTTCTTCATGACGCTGTTTTTCCTTGCCCTGGTGGTGGCGGCGTTCTCGTCGCTGATCGCCATGCTGGAGCTCGGTGTGCGCATCTTCATGGACTTCGGCATGACGCGCCATCGCGCCGTTACGTCGGTGGCCGTCGGTAGCGTCGTGCTCGGCATCCCTTCGGCGGTCAATCTGAGCTTCTTCAGCAATCAAGACGCGGTCTGGGGCATCGGGTTGATGCTCTCCGGATTCTTCTTCGCCGTCGCGGTCGGCAAGTTCGGGGCCGCCCGGTTCCGCGAGGAGCTCATCGAGCCGGCCGATAACGACATCCCGGTCGGGCGCTGGTTCGACTTCGCCATCAGGGTTCTTGTGCCGCTGCAGTTCACCGTGCTGATCACCTGGTGGCTCTATCAGACCGCGACCTCGGGAGAGGCGTGGTGGAATCCATTCGGTGTCTTTACGCTCGGCACCTGCTTGCTCCAGTGGGGCGTCGTCTTGTTGATCTTCTACCTGGCGAACAACCGGATGGCGGACGCGACGTTGGGCGACGAACCGGCGGCTGGCTGATGATGCCGGCGCCCGAGAGGGGGTAGTGATGCAAGCGACCACGTTGGTCTTCATGGTCCTGGTGCTCGGCGTGCTGTGGGGCGGATTCGCGGCCTTGTTGCTGAACTCGATGAGAGCCGACAAGCGGCGTTCCGCGGCTGCGGCGGAGGCGACGAACGGCGGAGGGAACGGTGACTGACGAGGCAACAAGGGGTGAGTGGGGCTCGAAAGTAGGGTTTCTCCTGGCCGCGGCAGGTTCGGCGATCGGCCTCGGGAACATCTGGCGCTTTACCTACATCATGGGGGAGAACGGTGGCGCCGCCTTCATTCTGGTGTACCTCGCCTGCATCGCTCTGATCGGCATCCCCGTGTTCCTGGCCGAGCTCGTTATCGGACGGCACACCCGCCTCAATCCGGTGGGAGCCTTCGCGGCGATCAAGCCCGGTGGGTGGTGGAAGTACGTCGGTGCGCTCGGTGTGATTGCCGGGGCGTTGTTACTGTCGTTCTACAGCGTCATCGCCGGCTGGGTGATGGCCTACGCGCTGCGCGCGCCGTTCGGCACGATCAGCGCGCTGGCGAGCCCGGAAGAATCAGGGGCCTACTTCGACGCCCTGTCGAAGAGCGCTTCCCAGAGCCTCCTGTTCCACGCCCTGTTCATGCTGGTCACCGTCGTGATCGTGGCCCGGGGGGTCCGGGGCGGCATCGAGCGGGCGAGCAAGATCATGATGCCGATTCTGTTCGTCTTGCTGGCGGCGCTGGTCGTGCGCAGCCTGACCTTGGGCGGCGCGGGGGCCGGAATTGAGTTCATGCTGCGGCCGGACTTCTCCGTGTTGACGCCGACGGTGGTGCTCATCGCGATGGGCCACGCCTTCTTCACCCTCAGCATCGGCATGGGCACGATGATTACCTACGGCTCCTATCTGACGCCGGAGCACAATCTGCCGATGGCGAGCCTGCAGGTCGCTTTCATGGACACGCTGATCGCCATCGCGGCCGGCTTTGCGATCTTTCCGGCGCTGTTCGCGTTCGGCATGGAGCCGTCCGAGGGCCCTGGGTTGGTGTTCGTGACGCTGCCCGTCGTGTTCCACCAGATGCCGGGCGGCGTTCTGTTCGCCAGCATGTTCTTCGGCTTGTTCCTGATGGCGGCGCTGACCTCGAGCATTTCCTTGCTCGAGGTCGTTGCGGCGTATTTCATTGACGAACTCCGCTGGCCACGCGCCCGCACAGCCTTCATCCTGGGTGCCGCGATCTTCGTGATCGGCATTCCCTCGGCGCTGGCGACGGGCGACTGGGCCAACTGGTCGATCGCCGGAATGTTGGGCGCAACCGCCGGTGAGGGAGCGCTCGGCAGTGTTCGCCTGTTCCAGCTCAACTGGTTCGATCTCATCGGCCACATCGTCTCGGACTACATGCTGCCGATCGGCGGCTTGTTTGTTTGCCTGCTGGTCGGCTGGTTCTGGGACCGCGCCACCGTGGTGGCCGAGGCCGAGG
>SMVB01448218.1_pt1 | contig 15872 bp, 15 predicted proteins | sample 2456461 | NCBI WGS metagenome assembly SMVB01 (sample SAMN11095934, study PRJNA526329) | marine sediment metagenome | biome: Marine sediment; feature: Surficial sediment; material: Deep marine sediment; isolation source: Hadal surficial sediment | place: Pacific Ocean | collected 2014-05 | depth... | reverse complement strand
CCCCTGTGCAGATAACCGTAGAATCTAACCTTCCTCGTCAAGAGATCGGGATGGCATGCGTATTGACGCCAGTATCGAAATGCTCATGGGTGAACTCGAATTTGACCCGGATGCGCTGAAGACCAAATACCTCGAAGAACGAGATAAACGCATCCGCTCAGACGGTATCGAGCAATACGTCGAGGTGACCGCCGAGTATTCGCGTTACGTCGATGATCCGTATGTCGAAGAAGGATTCGAGCGTGAGCCACTGTTCGACGAGGTGGAAGTTGTCATCATCGGCGGCGGTTTTGGTGGTTTGCTGGCAGGAGCCAGGCTCCGCGAGGCGGGTTTTAAAGATATCCGCGTCATAGACAGGGCGGGCGACTTCGGTGGCACCTGGTACTGGAACCGTTATCCGGGTGCAATGTGTGATGTCGAGTCCTACTGTTACCTTCCGCTGCTCGAAGAGCTCAACTACATTCCAAAACACAAATATTCATTTGCGCCGGAAATTCTCGAGCACAGTCGACGCATTGCGCGCCACTTCAACCTTTACGAAAACGCCTGTTTACAGACAAGCGTTGAGGAATTGCGCTGGGATGAATCCTCGACCCGATGGATCATCAAGACGGACCGGGGCGATCGCATCAAGGCGCGGTACGTCGCCATGGCCAACGGTCCCCTCAGCCGACCGAAACTACCCGGTATTGCGGGCATCAATGAGTTCACGGGTTATACCTTCCACACCAGTCGCTGGGACTATGGTTACACCGGTGGCGACTCGAATGGCAATCTCACCGGTCTCGTTGGTAAGCGGGTCGGCATTATCGGCACCGGCGCCACCGCCGTTCAATGTATTCCCCACCTGGGAGAGTGGGCCGAACAACTTTACGTTTTCCAGCGAACCCCGTCTTCAATCGATGTACGTAACAACGCCGAGACGGACCCGGCCTGGGTTCAGTCTCTCGAGTCGGGTTGGCAACAGCAGCGCATGGATAACTTCAACATCCTGGTCAACGGTGGAGATCAGGAAGAAGATCTTGTCGGGGACGGGTGGACCGACATATTCCGCAACCTTACGGGCATCGCAGTAAAACAGGCCGGCCGCAAGCTCGGACGGCGACTCAACAGCCAAGAGCGGGCTCAACTCCTGGAATTATCCGACTATCGGAAAATGAATCAGATCCGCGATCGCGCAGAATCCATCGTCGACGATCCGACGTTGGCTGAAGCCCTGAAGCCCTGGTACCGTCAATTCTGCAAACGACCCTGCTTCCACGACGAATACCTGCCAACTTACAACCGGCCAAACGTCACCCTGGTGGATACTCACGGCAGGGGTGTCGAGCGTCTGAGCGAGAATGCTGTTGTGGTCGACGGCAAGGCCTATGAGGTTGACTGTCTTGTTTTTGCCACCGGGTTCGAAGTGGGAACTTCCTATACGCGTAGAGCCGGTTACGACATCATCGGGCGGGGCGGAAAACGCTTGAGTGAACATTGGTCCGAGGGATTGCGCACATACCATGGCCTGCAGAGCCACGGCTTCCCGAACTGCTTTTTCCTCGGTTTCACCCAGACGGCTATCACCGTCAACGTGCCGCATGCGCTGAATGAACAGGCGAAACATGTGGCCTATATTTTGAGCGAATCCCGTGCTCGGGGTAAGCAAACCGTTGAGGTGACAGCCTCGGCTGAGCAGGAATATGTTGACGAGATACACGACCTGGCAAGGCTGGGAACCCGGTTTTACGCCGAGTGCACGCCGGGGTACTACAACAGCGAAGGTAAGCCTGGGAATCGCAGCGGGTTCTTTTCGGACATGTATGGCGCCGGACCAATCCGTTTTTTCGAAGTTCTGCAAGCCTGGCGTGACGAGGGTAGTTTGGCGGGGCTGGATCTGCGTTAGTCAAACCCCTCAGTCCGACCCGAAGCTCGAGCACTCACCGTGGACATAAAGACCCTGACAAACGGCAGCCTGAAATTCACGGCATATTGCTGTGGGTTCGATACCAATCCGGCAGGGCGAGTGGTGATTTGCCTGCACGGTTTTCCCGACAATGCCGGTTCCTTTCGGTTCCAGTTACCGGCCTTGGCGGAAGCTGGTTATCGAGCGATTGCACCCACGCTGCGGGGTTATGAGCCTTCTTCTCAGCCTGCCAATGGAGATTATTCCTTAGTCGCGCTTGCCCGTGACGTTGTGGCATGGATTGATGATCTGGGCGAAGCCAGAGTCCATCTTGTCGGGCACGACTGGGGCGCGGGTATTGTCTATGTTGCGGGTGCGCTTGCGCCAGAGCGATTTCATTCGCTCACGACCATCGCCGTTCCCCATGCCGCCCGCTTTGCAGACGGTATTCGCAAGGTGCCGGGGCAGGTCGCCAAATCCTGGTACATGATGTTTTTTCAACTTCGCGGAATCGCAGAGATTGCCCTGGAACTGAACGACTGGTCGTTGATTAAAAAACTGTGGAGAGACTGGTCACCCGGCTACGACTTAACGGAAGAAACATGGGCCGACCTGCGTTCGACGTTCGCCGCTGCTGGTGTTAAAAAAGCAATGCTGGGTTACTACCGGCACAACGCATCACTCGGCGTATTGATGGGGTGGAAAAAAACTGCGGCGAGCACTCTAACGACGGTTCCCGTTCGTACGCTTGCCATTACCGGAGCCGATGATGGCTGTATCGACACGCGACTGTTTGATCACGTGTTTCTAGACGAAGACTTCCCCAACGGCTTCCGCGTAGAACGCATTCAGCATGCCGGACATTTCACCCATCAGGAAAAACCCGAGGAGATCAACCGCCTGTTGTTGGATTGGTTGAAAGATCCCAGTGAAAACGAGGAGTCGGCGCGGTAGAAAGATTACTACTACGCAAGCACCACAGCGGGGGAAACCGCACCACCTATGGTCATCGGTACTTCCGTGAATGTTGTGCCGCAAATATTGCCTGCACCAATTCAGCCAGCTATGTTGAACTGAGGCATTGGTCAGGCGATATTGCCGGTTAGGATGGTCAGATCGACCCGTTAGCCTCTGTCTTCGCTGGTTTTAGCACGTTCGGGTAGTTTGCAGAGCCGCTTCATTTTTGTGTTGCCAAAACCCGGGTAATCCCATTGGTAAACACCGTCTTTTATGTAGCGTGAAACAACATGTGGCCCGCCGAGGGCATAAAACTCCAGTTTCTCATCCTTCCAGGCAGTTGTGGCAGACGTACGTATGCATAGCTTGAAGGGGCCAAGATTGATAGGACTTACGTCATTCGATGCACCGGACAGACTGCCATCTGTCGTCATGTCGTGAATCAGGCCGCTCGAAGTGACGACGATGCGATTACCGCATTGCTCAATACGTTCTAAATGATTGACCCGTCCGCCGGTACCGACCGCTTCCCACAAGCCGCGTAAATCCTGCGAACCTTCCGATAGTGGTTCCGTACAGCCTTTCAGAATGGGTTGCGGAAATTTGCTATAGCCACAGCCCGGCGTGTGCCCTTGCGGTATGTCTTTGGCCATCAGGCCTGATCCATCGAGAATCGGCAGTTCGCAGTAATCTATGTCAGAGCTGTCACCTTCAAAAACCCACGCTGGTGTGTTGTCCACGGGGCGCGGGTATAGCCATAGGGTAAGCAACAACAAAATTGGCAGGGAGATAATGACGCCTGATGTGATGAGTATTTTTCGTATCATGGTCAAGCGAGTCCTCGTGTTTGCCAATTTTCTCTTGCGAACGCAACGTAGGGTCACACGAGTTGATTCGGTTCCCCTCGATGGGCACGGACCTATGGGTCCGTCTAGAATTGCGGTCTGGTAATTCCCGATAGGAACACGCGATCGATCGCATCGGTCGCGCACAATCGCCTTTTTGTGGATTAGTGTCGCTTATCTTATCGCATTGACCGTGGCGATCACCGTCGCCAGCTTCAGCGATTCGACTCAACCCCTGTACCTCGCCGGGTTGGCGGATCTGCTGGCAACGGTTGTCGTGTTTTCGTTCAGCCTCGCTTTTCGTAATTCGAGTTTCTACGATGCCTATTGGAGCGGCGCGCTTGCGCGCGTGCTCGTCGTTTTTGTGATCGCGCCGACCCGGACCATCCGCCTCACTGGGAACTGGGCAGGCTTCGTTGTCATGGTGGTTCTGTTTCTCGGCCTGAGTATTTTTCTGATCGATGCGCAACTGCTTGACAACAAGCCGGAATACGCCGACTGCAGGCGGCGCGTTTGGAGTCTTGTTCCAGGCGCCGGAAGCCTATTCACGAGCAACAACTCGATTGAAGGAGTTCCAGGTATCTCGGGCTAAAAAGGTTACCATCGCGCTTGCGCGATGGTTCCGCATTGGTCGTTCATGGCTGATAGAACAACAGTTCCGGCTCGACTTCGAATTCGCTAGCGTATTTGATTTCTTAGTTGTAATCGGACATAGACACAAGGGAACTTTCGGCAAACCCGCGACAAGTATTGCTACAAAAGAAGCACTATGCTATATATGTAGCACTATGCTACTAAATTAGCAGTAAGATGCGTTGGCTCTGAACAATGATGCACAAGGCGGCGGACGTAAGCGTAGCTGAATCATCAATGGTATGTGAGCGACGGTTGCGGAGAAGATCATGGGTAAACTCGTGATAGGCGCACTGCTGGTTACCGTGTGCACTTGTTTGGTATATGCAGCGGAGCCCGACCTGTCGGTGCACACTCCGGAAAGCCCGGCACAATCAGTCGACCGAATTGGACTCGAACATCGAGCGCTGCAACTAATGATAGAAGAGCGAATGCTGCGGCGGCGCAGAACAGCGCTTTACCAGGCGATTGAAGAGGAGTTCGACCCGGAGATGCGGGCGCGTTTTTTCTCCGGAAAGGGCATTCATACTGGAGCCTATGTGGATGGAGGTGGTATTCGCATAACACGCGTCGAGCCGGGTTCACCAGCGCACGCGGCTGGCTTGCGGACAAACGATCGCGTTTTGGAAATCAACGATACCGTGGGTGGGGATGGGATGGATGCCGGTGCGCGACTCTCATGGGCCTTCCGGCGTATGAATCCAGGCGATCTCGTCAGCGTCACATTTCTGCGAAACGACGAACGGCACACGGTACAGGTGCCTGTCATCAGCCGTAAGGAGTTGCGAAAGATCCAAATTAATGAAATGGGTGTTACCGCACAATTGAGTAAATCCGACAGGTACGAACAAAAGCATGAATACTGGATATTGCAACGCCAACGTCATGGCGTACGCGCGGCGCTTGATGCGGATAGCCTGGGCTTCTGGGATGGGCTGATGCTGATGAACGTTGACGGCGAGCTAGGTAAGCGGCTGCAGACCCAGATTGGAGTGTTGGTGCTGGAGTCTGAGGACCCCGATCATCCGTTGCGTGCGGGTGACGTGCTTACGCAGATTGGTCACAACAGGCCAACCGACGCGCAGCACGCGGTGCGGTTATTATACGACTACGAAAATCAGCCGCTGATTCCGCTATCGGTCGAACGGGCAGGGATCTGGCTGGAGCTTGAATTGCCCTATCCCGAGAATGAAAGGATGAGCTGTTCGCACTGTTAGTTGCTCCCCGGAGAAGTTTCCATTCGACGGGGCACGGTCGATGTTGAGTTTGTTACTGGCGTTTCGAGATTTCATTTGCAATAGTCTCGGACAAACCCGCCAATCAGCAAAGGCATGCTTATCGCCCTGATGACATCAAGAAATTCAAAAACGTCTTCCATTCTATCGATCCTCAATCCGGTCGATCCGATCACTCTGTCTTTGTTTCGATGAGTTTTACGCCAAGCTGAATTGGTCGAGGCCCGTCTGTGGTCAGCAGCCGGTCGGTGATGCGTACACAAAATGCAGCCCTTCGGACAGTCCCCGTACCTGCCGGCCGATGACAAACGCTGCGAAAAAAAGTGGGTAGCGGTCTCAGTGGAGGCAGAAGTTCGTAATTTTTCGATACTATGTATAATGACGGTCTAGTTCATCGAGGATGGATTTGATGCTCAGAAGGACAATCCTGTTTCTTGTTTCTCTAGTGTATGCAAACTTTGTCAATGCGGCTCCCGGTGTTGGTGATATGGCGCCAGATTGGACGCTGCCGGGCTCTGACGGAAATCAATACACGCTGTCAGAACTACGCGGCAAACATGTTGTCATCGCGTTTTTTCCGAAAGCCTTCACCGGCGGCTGAACCCTCGAATGTAAGGCGCTGCGTGACAGTGACCGGGAAATCAGAAACTACGATGTTGTCTACTTCATGGCGAGCGCAGACTCACCGGAGGATAATCGCGGATTTGCGGAGAAAAACGAAGCCAGCTTCCCGATTCTCTCGGACCCCAGCAAAGAAATGTGCAACGCGTACGGCGTGATCGCGGGTCACGGGTTCCCTAACAGGTGGACGTACTACATCGGCCCTGATGGGGTGATTCAGATGATCGACAAAGACGTAAAACCGCGTAATGCCGGTGCGGATCTGGTAAAGAATCTAAAAGCTCTGGGTGTACCCGCGGCAAATTGAGTCGGATTCTGCCCTGGTCGGCAGGTATCCCGATCAATCACATTTGTTCAGCGATTGACCGATCGATTTTCTGATTAGCTGGGTCGTTGTCCCGCGATCGACCCTTGGAGATCTCGACGATCAACGGCTCGAATTTGTATCACAAGAAGTATAAAGCGCTATAGCTATAAGAAGGTGCGAAGCGGTTTGTCGATATGTCAGAGTTGAGTTGTAGCTGACCTGACAGCGCTAATCAACGCAGAATACCAGATTGCGCCGCCACGCGCTCGTGTCCGAATTCTTCGTTTGTAGTATGATGGTCTGTTACTTTCGCACCTTGCCCGCCGTACCCCCCTTATCCGGCGCTGACGGAGCGACTTCTGTTCAGCCATCGGTGAAGGGATAGCTCGTCAGTGCTACCCGCCGGATGCGCTGTGTCACGCATAACGCGAGGAGGCCATAAGTGCCACGCACCATCAGGGATCTCATGCCGAAAGATCTCGAATTTCAAATGTTCGTTCTGGACGAGTTGGCTGATGAATTGATCGCTCAGGGTCGTGATGTCCTGAAACTCACGATTGGAGTATCGGAGTTGGCCATGCCGCAGAACGTGCTCGAACGGATGATCGACAGACTCAAGGACCGAGATTTCGTCCGCCGGGTTTATCCGGAGGGACTTCCTGAACTTCGCGAGGCGATCGCTGGATTTTACAATCGCCGACACAAGACGGATGTCCGAGCCGCAAATGTAATCGTCAATACTGGTAGTTCTCCGATCTTCCGAAATATCTTTCAGCTGCTGTCCGGGTCGAATTACGAGATCATGATTCCGCGTCCGTACTACGCACTGTATTTGTACTGCGCCAAGTTGGCTGGCGCAAAAGTCAAATTCTACGACATTGACATCAATACGAAGCGCGTCGACATGGATTCGTTCCGGCGAAATTTTTCCCCGGAACGTACTTCACTCGTCGTGATCAATTCTCCGGGTAACCCTGTCGGAAACATCGTGAATATCGACGAAATGCGCGAGATTTACGATATCGTCGATCGTCAGGCCTATATTCTGAATGACGAGATCTACAACAACACCCTGTTTTATGACGAATTCCATTCCCCTCTGGCGGTACTGCCCGAACAAAAAGACATCACGATCGTAACTAACAGCTTTTCAAAGGGGTATCGGATGTACACGAAGCGTGTTGGTTACGCGCTCTTGCCTGAGGAGCTGCAGATTAATTTGCGGGTCATTCAACAACATACACTGCTCTGCACCGACCCTTGTTACCAGGACGGGATGATCGCCGCACTCGAAGATGAAGAGAGTCCCCGTGAACTCACCAGCATCTATCGGTCTCGTGCTGAATACACTTCAGCACAGCTTGCCGGTACAGGATGCGAACCAATCGCCGCCGAAGGTGGATTCTACGCGATACTACGATGTGCGCAGTGGTGTCGTGCCCGAGGATTTGCTTCATCGAAGGAGTTGGCACGCGACATCCTGAACAAAGCTCACGTTGCCGTGGTACCAGGTACCGATTTCGGCGTACCAAACGACCTGCGTCTTGCTTTCTGCAACGACCGTTACAACGAAGGCATCGATAGACTGCGTAAGTATTTCACGGTCTCAGTCGTGGCCAAGAAATCCTCCGCATTGGCAGATACCGCTTTGGCGACGGCGGGTGCGGAAGAGTGACGAGCGACATACTGGCCGAGCCGCTTCGTGCGCCCCTCGACGACGCGGTACCAAACGTTTCCAGGGGGGGCGAAACGAGGACCGTTCGACGAGCGCTCATTCTTGCGGCTGGACGGGGAAACCGGCTTCAGCCGCTGACCGCGAATATTCCGAAATGTCTGGTGGAAATAGGTGGCGAATCTCTACTTGAACGCGCTTTGCGAGCGCTTGCTTCTCAAGATGTTGTCGAAGCGGTAATAGTCGTTGGTTACAAAGGCGGTGTGATTCGCGATCGCCTGGGCTTACGTTTTGCGGGGATCGATATCCGTTATGTTGAAGCCCCGGACTATGCCACGACGAACAACATCCGCTCGCTGTGGGATGCGAGGGACTACCTCGATCAGGACCTTCTGCTGCTCGAAGCCGATATTGCATTTGAGCCTACCGTCATTGCTTCGCTACTCAATAATCCTGGCAGCAGCATTGCCGTCGCGCCCTACCATCGCACGCTTTCCGGCACGGTGGTGCGCCGCGACAGCCATGGGCGAGTGACGGAATTTACCCTTGGCGCCGACCAGGACAAACGGTTCAATACCAACCACACATTCAAAACCGTCAACATCTATCTGCTTCGCGAGAAATTGTTGCGCAAGGAGATACTCCCGCGCTTGTGCAGGGCAATCGACGCCGGCCAGGTGCAGGACTATTACGAAAGCATAATCCGAGACTGCGTGGACGACAAAACCCTCGTCGATCTTGCTGCCATTGATGTGTCCGCTAGTCGTTGGTGCGAGATCGATGATGATCGCGATCGTGATGCGGCCGAGTTCCTCTTCATGGAACGCGACGCTCAATTCGATCATATTCAGCAGTTGCATGGCGCATATTGGCGCTACGGCTTTACCGACCATTCGTACCTTTACAACATGCATTTTCCTCCGGCGGAAATGTTCGACGTTTTCCAGGCCAACCTTCGGGAGATCGTCACCAATTACCCCGTTGCTCAATCCCAGCTTGCGCGCCTGGTTGCCGATTGGACAGGTGCCGATCCGGAGCACCTTGCGGTGGCAAACGGTGCGGCTGAACTGATCAAGGTTATTGGCAACCAGTTTGCGCAGCGACTCACGATTCCCACACCCTCGTTCAATGAATATGAGGAAGTGATTGCGGAGGATAGGCTGAACCGGTTCCCGCTGGACCCGATGACGTTCGAGTTGGACGTCGATGCGTTTGCCGAGTCTGCTATTCGCTGGAAATCGGATGCGGCGGTGATCGTAACCCCAAACAACCCGACTGCCGTCTCGGTGTCGTCTGATGACGTGCTCCGATTGGCTTGCCGGTTACAAGAGCGGGACTGCCGGTTGTTCGTTGACGAATCTTTCATCGAGTTCTCTCGGGCGGGAACCGCCGCAAGTGTCGAAACGATGGTCGAGGCGCATCCCAATCTCGTCGTGATCAAGAGTATGAGTAAGGTGTTTGGGATCGCAGGTCTGCGGCTTGGTTATCTGCTCAGCGCCGACCGCGAGTTCATCGATGCGGTCCGGGGCTGTCTACCCATCTGGAATATCAACGGGCTTGCCGAAGAGTTTCTACGCACGGTGGGACGTTATCGAAAAGAATTCTCCGAGAGCTGCGACATGACTCGTGCCGCCTGCTACGAGTTGTATGTGGACCTGCGTAGCTTGGCCGGTATTGAGCCGATAGAACCGGACGCAAATTTCGTCCTCTGCAAGTTGGTAGGATCTTCCGTCACCGGACCGGAAATAGCGCGTCGTCTTTACGTCGAACATAACATCCTGATTAAGGATTGTGCGGCCAAGAGTATGCCCGAAGCCGATCGTTATCTAAGGATCGCGTCTCGCACGTTGGATGAGAATCATCGGCTCGTACAGGCGCTCGCAGCGCTGTTATAAGGTTAACCAGCTGCTGAACGACGAGCCCGAGGAATAGACGATGGCGGAAGTAAGCGACGACGCGGCTCTTATGAAGCTTGTGGAGAGGACGATTCCCCCGATGGATCTGGGGAATGCCGAAAAGCTGCTCCGCGAAGCGAAACAGATCTTCGACAAACACGACGTAGTTTTTTTTCTTCGGCAAGGTACGTGCCTGGGTGCGGTAAGAGATCACGCGTTGATTCCGTGGGATGATGATCTGGATCTTGGCTCGATCATCGATTTGCATGGCTTTACCGAGGGTGCGATTGAACCCACGGTCGCATCGTTCCGTGCAATCGGTTGTTATGTCGAAGTCCACCCGGAAGGTCTGTACACTTCGGTCAAGATCATGAAATATCGTATCAGGATCGACTGGCAATGTTACCGCGTGGTCAAAGGGACGATTGCTCATTATCCGGGAGTGCCGTTTCCTGTCAGCCTGTTCACCGAACTCGCTGAGGTCGACTTCATTGGCGACACCTATCTCGTTCCGAGCCCACCGGAGGAATATCTCCTCTACAAGTACGGACCGAACTGGCGTACGCCGAAACAGGCAGGATACGAGAAGGACGTTCTCGACAATATGCCGGAAGGAGTCGTGCCGGGACGGGCGGGGAAGCTCAGCCAGTTTCTTGCCGTTCATTTCTCCCCGAGTCGAACTGCCAGGTTGCTGGTGCTCGATCAAAATGACCATCCGGTTTCCGGCGCGAAGGTGTTCATCGCAGGGCTGGGTCGATGCAGAACCAATCGCCAGGGTTATGCAAAATTCTATTTGCCTGGAACAGACACCTACGCGTTGGCCATCACGGTGGGTGAACGTGAGGAAGTACTCTATGAAGAGGAGATGAGCCCGGGCAAGCGGTACGTTTACCGACCGGATGCCGACAAGTCGGCCGGGAGATACTTCGTACTTGCACCGGAGTGATCCACCCGTCCTGGTCATATAAGTTGCCGAGTTGGCGATGGGACGCTTCTGGCCCCGTTCAGGCCGTCCTCGATGGATCTTTGCGCAGTAACCGGCTGAGATCTGATTGGATCCAGTACCGGTAGAGCTTATTCCTTCCTGGTGAGAGATACCCGGTACGGATACCGGGATTGCAAGCAATACCTGTAACACCAACTGCTCCGTCAGGCCGGGAGCACTCGACTGTTTTTGATTTCCTTGAGGCTGAAGCTCGATTCTACATGCTGTACGCCGGGAAATTTGAGTATCCGCTGCATACACAACTCGGAGAAGTCGTCCATGTTGTGCACAACCACTTTCATCAGATAGTCGTGGGATCCACTCATCGCATGACATTCGGTTATTTTCGGTTCGTCTCGAACGGCGGAGTGAAATGCCTCTGTGGCGGAGTCGGGCTGTTTTGCCATGGTCACCTGCACGAAGGCCGTGACGTCCAGACCGAGTTTGCGCTGGTCGACGAGGGCTGCGTAACCTTCGATGATCCCCGAGCGCTCTAACTGTTTGACCCGGCGAAAGCAGGGGGATTCCGATAGACCGATCAGTTGTGCGAGTTCCACGTTGGACATCCGTCCGTTGGCTTGCAACAGCGCGAGAATCTGGCGTTCGGTGGGATCGAGTTTCATGGCGGGGTGTTTTCGTGAGTCGAAAGGAAGATAAATTCTCTTATTTGAATAATGTAGCAAGAATACACCATTATACGATCAGTATTAGCTGAAATAGCAGTATTCCGCCTGATTTTGGGGCATACAATAGTGGGAACTATTGATTCTCGAGATGCTGAATGCCGCAGACGTTGGAAAATCCCATGGGCCTCGATGGTTTCGAGTTTGTCGAGTTTGCGGCCACCCAACCGGGTCACCTTGAACCGGTATTCGAAACCCTTGGATTCGTGCGTGTCGCCCAACACCGCTCAAAGAATGCTCATCTATGGCGCCAGGGGGACATCAATTTCATCATCAATTACGAGCCGAAAAGCGTCGCGTGGTATTACGCTGAAGAGCACGGTCCTTCGGCGTGCGGGTTGGCGTTTCGGGTGAAGGATGCTCAATACGCGTACCATCGAGCGATCGAACTTGGCGCACAGCCAGTCGATATCCCGACGGGTCCGATGGAACTTCGTTTGCCCGCTATCCGAGGCATTGGCGGCACACCGCTTTACCTGATCGATCGTTATGAGGAAGGCAGCAGCATCTACGATATCGATTTCGACTATGTCGAGGACGTCGATCGACATCCTGAAGGAGTGGGCCTCAAATACATCGATCATCTGACTCATAACGTATATCGGGGCCGAATGGATCACTGGGCGGGGTTTTACGAATCGATTTTCAATTTCAGGGAAATCCGCCAGTTCGCTATCCGCGGCCAACATACCGGACTTCTGTCGCGGGCGATGACGGCACCTGACAACAAGATTCGCATCCCGTTGAACGAAGAAGCGCGCGGCGTGGGTGGCGGTCAAATCGAAGAATTTCTGATGGACTACAACGGTGAAGGCATTCAGCACATCGCTTTCGCGTGCGAAGATCTTCCGGCCACCTGGGATCGGCTCAAAGCCTGTGGCGTGCAGTTTATCGCGCCGCCGCCAGACTCCTACTACGAGATGCTCGAGGATCGCCTGCCCGGACACGGCGAGCCAGTGGGAGAACTCAAAAAACGCGGCATTTTGTTGGACGGCTCCACGGAGGAAGGCGAACCGAAATTGTTGTTGCAGATATTCTCGGAGGCGGCTATCGGGCCGATATTTTTCGAGTTCATCGAACGCAAACGCGATGAAGGTTTTGGGGAAGGAAATTTTCAGGCGTTGTTCGAGTCCCTGGAACGCGATCAGATGACGCGCGGCATCGAGGGGGCTGCATGAGTCTACAAGGCATACATCACGTGGCGTATCGCTGCAACGATGCAAAAGAAACGGTCGACTTTTATCGATCCATGTTGGGGATGGATTTCAAACTGGCGATTGCGGAAGATCGGGTGCCTTCCACCCAGGCGCCGGATCCCTATATGCATGTTTTTTTAGATGCAGGTATGGGCAACGTGTTGGCCTTCTTCGAACTGCCAAACTCTCCGGCGATGGGTCGAGATCCGGGTACGCCCGCCTGGGTTCAACACATCGCATTCAAGGTTGAGACGCTGGATGAGCTACTGGCGACTCAGGCGCGCCTCGAAGAGGCAGGCCTCGAAGTGGTTGGACCGATCGACCATGGAATTTTTGATTCCATCTATTTTTTAGACCCCAATGGTCACCGGCTGGAATTGACCGTCGATAAAGGCACGGCCGAAGAACTGAACCGACTCCGCACTGTGGCGCAAGAGATGCTGGACGAGTGGAGCCGCACCAAACGTGCTCCGAATCACGCGGCCTGGCTGCACGAGAAGGCTCAAAAAGAGGTTAGATCAGGTTGATTTTGCGAGGCGATGATCAATGCGGCAGTTCCTTCCCGCAAAAGTCGAATTGACCGTGACCTGACGCCATTTATTTTGGCTCCAGTACCACCACCGGTATTTCACGATCCCCCGCGGATTTTTGGTAATCGGCGTAAGGCGGGTAAACCTTGACGAGTTGTGACCAGAGGTCTTCGCGTTCGGTGTCGCTTGCCGTGCGAGCCGTTGCGTCCATCTCATCCCTGGCAACCTGAACGTGGCAGTTGGGTTCGGCGATGAGGTTGAGATACCAGGCAGGATGCGTCGGTGCGCCGCCTTTGGAGGCGATGACCACGTAGTTGTCGCCAACCTTTTTATAAATCAGCGGCAGTGGGCGCGGTTCGCCGGACCTGCGTCCCGTACTCGTTAGTAGCAGGGTCGCCAACAAGCCATTCCCGCCTGCAACGGTTGCGTCCCACATGTGAGCGCTATCGGGATCCTCCCGATACATTCTGACGTGATCGGCGATCCATTTTGGCAGCGCGGTTGGTAGGTTGCTCATGACTTGTTTCCGTCGATTATCTTGTCCGAGATCATTGAAGCCTATATTGGGCTTTTCGCCCCTCAATAGCACGGTACCCTCAGCGCCAAGCGATGGTGCGGCGTCATGTGACGATATTTCGGGGTACGTCGCGAAAAGGTCCCGTATCGAATCTGGGTTCCTTCGGCATGCCCAACACCCGCTCGGAGATGATGTTGCGTTGAATTTCGTCGGTACCTCCGGCGATGGAAGTGGCCGGTACAGACACCAGGATTTCGGCGATTGTCCCTCCTAGGGGACTCTCCTGTCCGGTGAGCATCACATCGGTTTGGGTGATGAGAGTATGCACGTGGGCACAGGCTCTTGCGATGTTGCTTGCAGCCAACTTGCCAAGCGATCCTTCCGGACCTTGCGGCCGCCCGTGTTGTTGAGCAGCGCGGGCACGGCGCGCCGTCCACTCTGCCGATTTTGCGAGGATGAGCAACTTGGCAATTTCCTGACGGATATGCGGATCGTCGATTGTGCCTGTTGCCTTTGCGCGCTCAACGATGAGATCTACCCGTCCGGCGCGTTGTGGATACCATTTGTAGGGCTCCATCACCGTTTCGATTTCAGCGCGTTCCTCCTCGTAGATGGTTCCTTCGCGAGGTCCGTCATTCGAGGCGCCACGCAGCCCGTCGGCACCGCGCCGTTCGTGCGCCAGCGTAGTCATTGCGACCTGCCAGCCGTTTCCTTCAGTTGAGATGAGATACTCGGGTGGAATTTTGGCGTCGGTAAAAAACACCTGATTAAAGGAAGCGTGGCCATTCATTTGCTTTAGCGGCTGTACTTCGACCCCAGATTGATCCATCGCCAACACAAAGTAGGAAAGCCCTTTATGTTTAGGCTCGTCCCAGTCGGTACGTGCCAGCAGCAGTCCGAATTGGGCATGATGAGCGCTTGTCGTCCAGAGTTTTTGTCCGTTGATGATCCAGTTCTCGCCATCGAAATCGGCGCGTGTCGTGGCACCAGCCAGGTCCGACCCGCTTCCAGGTTCACTGAAAAGCTGACACCAGACATCTTCACCCGTGAGGATACGGCGCAGGAAACGATCTTTGTGAAGGTCGTTGCCATGTTCCAGCAGCGTGGCGGCAGCCAACATGCGGATGCCCGTTTTCGCAACACCAACGGCGTTGGCGTGGGCGAATTCTTCGTCAACCACGCTTCCCAGGCTCAATGGTAGTCCTTTACCGTACCATTCGACCGGCCAGTGAGGCACCCCCCAGCCGGAGTCTGCTAGTTTGTTATGCCAGGCAATGAGGTTCGCGTTCGGATCCCAATTGGTTTTCAGCCAGGCTCGTACTTCGCTGCGTACCGACTGCTCGTCAAAGTTCTCCATCTTCTAGCTGCCCCACTGTTGCATAAGGAGTTCGCGGTGATAGTCCGGCAACCCGAGAAACGCTTCCGAACTCTTAGCGCGCTTGTACCAGAGGTGGGTATCGTTGTCCCAGGTAAAGCCGATACCGCCATGGATCTGGATACAGTTCGCGGCAGTGCGAACGTAGGCGTCAGATGCACAAGCTTTAGCCAGCGACGCAAGCGCGGAGGTGTCTGAATCGTCAACCGCGGCGGCTTGTGCAGCATGGTAGGCAGCCGACTTTGCCAACTCCACATCGATCAACATGTCAGCACATTTATGTTTGATGGCTTGAAATGAACCGATGGCTCGACCGAACTGCATGCGCATCTTGGCGTATTCGACAGCGGCGTCTAACAATGCCTGCGCACCGCCAACCATTTCGTTGGCCAGAGCAACTGCTGCCTGGTCGAGGGTTTTTCTCAGAGGTGCAAAACCGGCGCCGAGTTCGCCTATGAGTGTGGCCTGGGCGTTGTTGAATTCGATACGGGCCAGCTTGCGAGTTGCATCCATTGGCTCGAGTGCGCGACGAT
>SMVB01217016.1_pt1 | contig 15873 bp, 13 predicted proteins | sample 2456461 | NCBI WGS metagenome assembly SMVB01 (sample SAMN11095934, study PRJNA526329) | marine sediment metagenome | biome: Marine sediment; feature: Surficial sediment; material: Deep marine sediment; isolation source: Hadal surficial sediment | place: Pacific Ocean | collected 2014-05 | depth... | reverse complement strand
TCACTCGCTGCCTGGTTCATGACCTCGACTGTCATCGGGGGTGCGCTGGCGCAATGGCCGCTGGGATACTTGTCCGACAAGATCGGGCGTCGCAGGGTTCTCGCCGCTGCGGCATTGGCAGGCACAGCCGTCAGCGTGTTTATAGTGCTGACGGTTGATGATATGTCTTTCATCGGCATCAATTTGCTTGGCGCCGCCTGGGGCGCTGCGGCGTTTCCCATGTATGCGATATCGGTTGCCCACGCCAATGATTACGCCGACCCAAGTGAGTATGTAATGGTGTCCGGCGGGCTTCTTCTCATGTTCGGCATCGGCGCCATCGTCGGCCCGTTCGCAGCATCGGCGGTAATGACGATATTCGGTGCGCCCGGCCTGTACTTGTTTACAGGCCTGGTGCAACTGCTACTCGTGATATACACAATCCAACGCATATTCCGCCGTACAAGCGCACCAATCGATCAACACATCGCATTCGGCGACGCACTTGCGACGGCGCATACGGCCTCCCAGGTATACGAAGAAGAAATTCACCACCAGGCGGACGAATAACAAAACCGGCAAAACCGGGGTCGAACCGAGGTTTTCACGAAAACGAGGTGGTCCCTCCATCTTGTGAAAACCTCGGTTCGTCCCCGGTTTTGCCTTTTTGGATCCGACCCCTTTTTTAGGTTTGTCGTTCGACACTGGGCGAATGTCCGTAGTATTCCTTGTAGCTTTTGCTGAAGTGGGAACTGGACACGAAGCCGGTTGACGCGGATATCTCGACGAGGCTCATGCTGGTCTGGCGCAGGAGTTGCCGTGCCCGTTGCAATCTTGTCTGCAGATAATAGCGAGACGGCGTGCACAGCAAGTAGCGTTGAAACAGCCTTTGCAATTGTCGTCTCGAAAGATCCACATAGGACGCCAGCTCTTCCTGGCTGATAGGCTCTTTGATGTTTGCCTCCATCAGTTCAGCCGCAATAACCAGCTTTTCCGATTGATGACCAATGACGTGCTGCAGCGGGATTCGCTGTTCGTCATCCGATCGGCGGATTCTTTCATAAATGAACTGCTCCGCCACGCCGGTACTGATCTCCGTCCCACACTGCGCCTTGATGAAATGCAGCATCATATCGACCGGAGTAGTGCCGCCCGAGCTGGTGTAACGGTTTCTGTCAATCGTGAATACGTTTCGACTCACTGCAATGCCTGGGAATGCGTCTGTCAGGACCGCCATGTTCTCCCAGTGGATACTGCAGCGGTAGCCGTCAAGCAGGCCGGCTTCTGCCAATACAAAGCTGCCCGTACATACCGCACCAAGGCTGATTCTTTTTTGAGCCGCGGATCGCAGCCACTTCGATAACGGCCTGCTCGTATTCTTCTCGATCCGCCGGCCACCACACACGATAATGCAGTCAACGTCACGCAGCGCGCCGGCGTCGCCAATGCCGCAATCAACATTGATGCTAAGACCATCGCTGGCCATGACGGCCTCGCCACTTTCAGAAATGGTCTTCCACAAGTAAGTCTCAGCCCTGCCCAGTCTGTTTGCCATCCGCAACGGTTCGATGGCAGATGAAAGCGAAATCAGCGTGAAGTCGTTTACGAGCAGGAATCCGAATCGTGTCGGCAGCTTTTTGCGTGTTGTTGTGTTCATAGGCCATAGAACGCCAATAGGGTAGGCGCAGTATGAATCGCGACTGCACGGATAACAATCCCATCGGGAATGAGTTGGCTGCTTAGCCTACGGAGAATTCAACACCATATTCTGCGCCTGCATCCTGCAGCCAGAGACACAGGTACTCCGAGAAAGTTCGGCGCACGACGATTTCGTAGGTTGGTTGGTTGTCAATGTAGCCGATCAACATGTTCGCCTTCGCCAGGCCACTTTGCGCGCAATGACCAACTGGCAGTGCGTCCGGATGAAAGTCCAGCGTGCAACCTTTAGCAAGAACATCACGAGCATTTTCGCCGACAAGACGTAAGAGAATGTTGCCGCCACTGACGTCCGTGACAGCAACATGCTGGTCTTCCCGCAAACGACTGATCTGATCGACCAGGCCACGCGTGTTTTCATGTGCCGTTACGATCAACCACTCATCCGGGCCCAACCAGTAAACACGATGACTATCGAGGGTCATTGTGTTGGCGTTGACAGGCAAGTCCTGTCCCAGTACTGACCGAATCGCTGCAACGAATTCAGAGTTGTTCACGTTGCCACGCAGATTGATATGACCCATTGCGGGCACCACGCAAACCAGAAGATCGCCGCTACGACCCACCGCGTTTGCTATTGACGCGACGAACGGATCAAGCCCTGTTTCACGTGCCATCAACTCAGACATTCTGGCGTTCCCCCTTCGGATCATAGAAAACCGGCGACACCACTTTCACCGGCACCCTTGAACCATCTGACGCGACCGCCAGCAGTTCATCGCCTTTTCGTGCGCGGCCACTCTGCAAAATCGCCAATGCGATCGGGTGCCCAAGACACGCACTGGCATAACTCGATGTGACATGACCGTGCATCCGGACTGGCGTCGTCGTTTCCGAGCTCTCGATCAACTGTGCGCCCTCGGCAAGCACGCTATTGCCGTCCACGGAAAGAAGCCCGACCAACTGTTTTCGGTCATCCCGTTTGGCATCGGGCCGCGTCAAAGATCGTTTGCCGAGAAAGTCCTTATCCCTGGACAACAACCAGTTCATACCGAGGTCGACCGGATTGACTGAGCCATCGGTATCCTGCCCCAGGATGACGAAGCCTTTTTCCGCCCGCAAAACGTGCATTGTTTCCGTGCCATACGGTGTGATTTCGAATTCTTCACCGGCCTCCATCAGCAGTTGCCACATATGCAATGCATAACTGCTGTCAACATTAACCTCGAACGCCAACTCGCCACTGAAACTGATGCGAAACAGCTGTACCGGCACGCCCGCCAACTCGGCAGACTGTACAGACATGAATGGGAAACTGTCTTTGTCAATATTGATACTGCAACCGAGCTTCTGCAGCACCCGTCGGCTGTTTGGCCCGACCACTGCAATGGTCGAGAAGTGATCTGTAACCGACGTCAAATAAACATCGAACTCCGGCCACTCCGTTTGCAACCACGACTCAAGCCAGGACAGAACGAGCGCTGCTCCACCCGTAGTAGTGGTCAGGTAAAATTGCCGCTCACCGATCCTCGCCATCACGCCATCGTCTTTAACCATGCCGTCCTCGCCCAGCATGATCCCGTAGGCGCACCGGCCGATCTTCATCTTGCCAACGTTATGGGTGTAAATGCGCTCCAGGAATTCGACGGCATCAGGCCCTTGCACGTCAATTTTGCCAAGGGTCGATGCGTCCATAATGCCGAGGGAGTTGCGCGTCGCAAGACACTCTCTTGCTACCGCCGCATGCAAGTCTTCCGTGCCCTGCGGGAAGTACCATGGCCGCAACCACTGGCCGACGACTTCGAATGGTGCCTGGGCCGCCTCGTGCCATTCGTGAACAGCAGTTTTGCGAACCGGATCGAACAGGTCACCAACACCCTCGCCCGCACAGACACCAAAGGTCACCGGCGTATACGCCGGACGAAATGTCGTCGTCCCGACATCCGGTATGGATGTACCCAGACACTCGGCCAATACCGCCATGCCATTTATGTTGCCGAGTTTGCCCTGGTCTGTGCCAAAACCCAGAGCCGTGTAGCGCTTGACGTGTTCGACGTTTCGATATCCTTCGCGTACTGCGAGGCGAACGTCGGCTACGCTGGTGTCATTTTGAAAATCAAGAAACTGTTTCGGACACGCGTCCGGATCCTTCGCGGCCGGTACCCGCCACAAAGGCTCGAGCGCATTTGCCGAAGCGTGTTCGGTACCGGGCAACTTCGCGTCAGCAACCTTGTAACCACACTGGCCTGAGGCGTGACGGCCGGCGTCTGCACCGTCTTGCAGACAATCTCGCAATGCCCATTTGCCATTACCGGCGCCCGCCGAAATACAGGCCTGCGCGGCATCACCCGGAACAAAACAATGCAGACTGTCATCCCAAACGTTTCTGCCGCCCGATTGCGAATGCAAATGCACCGCCGGGCTCCATCCCCCCGACATTGCAACGAGGTCACAATCGATTTTAATTGAGTTGCTGACCGACTCTGACGCGACACCGGTCCATTTCGCGATGCGCACACCGCGCACGCGGCGCTTGCCAACAACGTCTGTCACGATGTAGCCTCTGAATACGGGAATGCCAACGGCTTCTGCCGCCTCCCCGAGGTCCGCTGCACCCCCTGCCCGGCTGTCGACGATTGCCGCGACCGCGGCACCGCGTTGCGACAGGTCGATTGCAGTCTGATACGCCGAGTCATTGTTTGTAAATACGATAACGCGTTTGCCAGGCACCACCGCGTAGCGATTGACGTAGCTCGATAATGCAGAGGCCAGCATCACACCCGGCCGATCGTTATTGCAAAAAACCAGCGGGCGTTCGAACGCCCCTTGCGCCAGTACGACCTGACTCGCTCGCACTCGCCACAGACGTTGCCTGACCTGATCGTGATTATGTTCGCCGATATGATCTGTACACCGTTGTGCAATCGCCACAAAATTATGATCGTAATAACCGAATACCGTGCTGCGTGACAACAAGGTCACGTTTTCGAACGCTGACAGCGTCGCCAACGACGCTTCCAGCCATTCGGTCGCCGGTTTCCCATCCAACGATTGCGTTGACGACAACAAGCTGCCACCAAATTCATTTTGCTCATCGGCAATAATGACACGCGCGCCAGAGCGTGCAGCAACGAGGGCCGCCATTATTCCTGCCGGACCTCCTCCGGCCACCAGAACGTCGCAGTGCGCGTTGCGATGTTCGTAATTGTCCGGATCGGGTTCACGTGGCGACTTGCCAATGCCCGCCGAGTGTCGGATGAAGCGCTCGTAATATTTCCACAGCGCCTTTGGCCGCATGAAGGTTTTGTAATAAAAACCGGCCGCGAGCGCTGGGCTGAGCAGATCGTTTATTGCTGCAATGTCGAAATTGACACTGGGCCAGCCCTTGGTCGATCGCGCTTCCAACCCTTCGTACAACTCGACCTGAGTCGCGCGTTGATTCGGGATGGTGGTGCTACCTGTGCCAATCTGCAGAATCGCATTCGGTTCCTCGGCTCCGCAGCCGACAATGCCGCGCGGCCGATGCAGTTTAAAACTGCGACTGACTATGGATACGCCGTTGGCCAGCAATGCCGAGGCCAGCGTGTCGCCTGCAAAACCCCCATATTGCTTGCCGTTGAAGCGAAAATGGATCGGTTTCGACCGATCGATACGTCCGTCTGTTGCAAGTCGATTTGGCTGCATGACGCGCTACGACCCACTCTTCGTGTTGTTGAGCTCATACGAGCACTCAATCTTGTAGGTAAGCGTGTCGCGTTTGACGCCGAACCAGCGACGACAACCCTGACTGTGGTTCCACAGCTCGTCATGCGCCCCGCGCGGGTTGCTGCGCATGAATAAATAGTCGGCCCACTCTTCGTCACTGAGGGAATCGGGATTCAGCGGGCGGGTGATCCCGCCTTCGCCGCCATAACTGAATTCCGTTTCCGCGCGGTCTCCGCACCAGGGGCAATTGATCAAAAACACTAGTGCGCCACCCCGGCAGCGCCATGCTCATCGATCAGGGCACCGGTCGAAAACCGCTGCAGATCGAACGCGGCATTAAGTTCGTGTGGCCGATCCTCAGCAATCGTATGCGCGAACGCCCAACCCGATCCCGGCGTCGCCTTGAACCCGCCGGTGCCCCAGCCGCAATTGAAATAGAGACCATCAACCGGTGTTTTGCTGACGATAGGACAGGCGTCCGGGCAGACATCGACAATGCCGCCCCACATTCGCAACATTCGAACGCGACTGAACATCGGAAACAACTCGATGATCGCCGCCATTGCGTGTTCTATCGTATGGAAACTGCCGCGCTGACCATAGCCGTTATACGCATCGATGCCGGCGCCGATAACCAGTTCGCCCTTGTCCGACTGACTGATATAGCTGTGCACTGCATTCGACATCACCACGGTATCCAGCACGGGCTTCATCGGTTCCGACACGAATGCTTGCAGCGGGTGACTTTCGATCGGAAAACGCAGTCCCGCCATGGTCGCCAATACGCTGGCATTTCCTGCCACGACGACGCCGACTTTTCTGGCAAGGATACTGCCGCGCGTAGTTTCGACGCCGGTGATTCGTCCGCCATTGCGATTGAGCCCGGTCACTTCGCATTGCTGGATGATATCCACGCCATAGGCATCCGCGGCACGCGCGAAACCCCAGGCAACAGCATCGTGCCGGGCAACGCCGCCACGCTGCTGAAAGGAAGCACCCAGGATTGGATAACGCGCATTTGGCGATGTATTGATGAGTGGAATCGCTTTCTTGATTTGTGTTGCATCGACAACGACGCTATCGATACCGTTGAGCCGATTCGCGCTTACACGCCGCTCGATATCCCGCATGTCCTGCAGACTGTGGCCCAGGTTATATACGCCACGTTGACTGAACATGACGTTGTAATTCAACTCCTGGCTGAGATCCTCCCAGAGTTGCAACGATTTCTCATACAAAAGTGTTGATTCCGTCCAGAGATAATTGGATCGAACAATCGTCGTGTTGCGGCCCGTATTACCGCCACCAATCCAGCCCTTCTCAAGCACCGCGATGTTGCGAACACCATGTTCCTTCGCCAGGTAGTAGGCAGTCGCAAGACCATGCCCGCCACCGCCAACAATAACGACATCGTATTCGCGTCTGGGCTCGGGGCTGCGCCACGCCTGTTGCCAGTTTCGATTGTAGCTAATGGCATTGCGCAGCAAACTGACTACTGAGTAATTCTTCACAGACCTGATGCTCTAGTCATTCGCGCCGTTTACATCGCGCAGTCTTTCGTTCTTTGGGTCGAATGGACTGTCGGGCACGACGATTGCCGGGTAAGTCTTGCCAAGGATGTCTATCTCCAGCGCCGTGCCCGTTTCAGCAAATTCCGGTCGAACCATTCCGAGGGCCAATGATTTGTTAACCCGGAATCCGAAACCACCGCCGGTAGCACGGCCGACAACGTCACCACCGCTTAAGAGCGCGTTATTGCCCAGGGCATCGGCGTCATCAACATCTTTGACTTCCATCGTCACCAGGAGATTGTTAAGACCTGCCACTTTTGAGGCCAGCAACGCATCGCGTCCGATAAAATCACCCTTGTCCGGATGTACAAAGCGATCCATCGCAGACTCGTAAGCAGAATACTCAATGGACAACTCCGTGCCGACCATGCGATAGGACTTCTCGAGTCGCATCGAGTCCATTGCCCTGATTCCAAATGGCTTCAATCCGAGGTCTTCCCCGGCAGCAAACAATGCGTCGAATATATGGTTTTGGTATTCGATTCCGTGGTGTAATTCCCAACCCAGTTCGCCTACATAGTTAACGCGCATCGCATTCACCGGGGCCATTGCGATATTGATGTTTTGCGCAGTCAGCCAACGGAACGACTCGTTGGAGAAATCCGCGCGAGAAACACGTTGCAACAACTCCCTGGACTTCGGTCCCGCGATCACAAGGACGCCGGTGCCGCCCGTCAATTGCGTAAACTGTACCGAACCGCCTTTTGGCATACGCTTTTGCAAGTAGTCGTGGTCGAGTCGCTGCAGCGCTCCCGCTGAAACCAGGTAAAACGATTCATCGGACTCCCGTAAAATAGTAAATTCCGAGTGCACGCCGCCGTTCGTGTTCAGCGCATGGCAGAGTCCGACACTGCCAATCTTTTTCGGCAAACGATTTGCAACAAAAAAGTCAAGAAACGACTCGGCGCCCGGACCTGAAACGCGGCATTTGGCAAACGCTGTCATGTCGAGCAAACCCACGTTCGCGGTCACGTTTGCCGCCTCTTTGCGTATCGCTTCGAACCACTTTGAACGTCGAAACGACCAGTCATCTACCTGCGCCATGCCGTCAGTCGCAAACCAGTTTGCGCGCTCCCAACCAAACTTCTGGCCGAAAACCGCACCCATGTTCTTCAATCGTTCGTAACACGGCGCCGTGCGCAAAGGCCTGCCAGCGGGTCTCTCTTCGTCCGGATAATGAATGACGAAAACGTTTGCATAGGTTTCTTCGTTCTTTTCTATCAGGTAATTCTTGGTCGCATAGTCGCCGAATCGGCGTGGATCGACTCCAAGCATATCGATGGTCGGTTCGCCCTCGACAATCCATTCTGCCAGTTGCCAGCCAGCGCCCCCGGCGGCGGTTATGCCGAAGCTATGGCCTTCGTTCAACCAAAAATTGTCCAAACCCCAGGCGGGCCCGATGATCGGATTGCCATCCGGGGTATAGGCGATCGCTCCGTTGTAGATCTTTTTCATACCGACTTCGCCGAACGCCGGAACGCGTGCCATCGCCGCCTCGATATACGGTTCCAGGCGATCAATGTCTTCCTGGAACAATTCGTACTCCGCACGCGGATCGGGTCCATCTACGTAGCAACAAGGTGCACCTTTTTCATATGGCCCGAGAATGAATCCACCCGCTTCTTCTCGCAGATACCAGGAACCGTCGGACTCTCTCAACACCGCCATTTCCGGTTCACCGTTCTGGTGGCGTTTTACGACCTCCGGATGCGGCTCGGTGACTATGTATTGGTGTTCGACCGGTATAACCGGAATATCGAGACCAACCATGTCGCCGGTTTGGCGAGCGTAATTGCCGGTGGCGGAAATGATATGTTCGCAACTGATGTCGCCCTTGGTCGTGTTGACCAGCCAATTGCCGGAGGGTGACTGTTCGATGTCCAGGACCTGGGTATTTCGATAAATTGTCGCACCCCGGCCGCGAGCGCCCTTGGCCAGCGCCTGAGTCAGGTCCGCAGATTGAATATAGCCATCGTCGGGATGCAGGATGCCGCCGACGAGACCATCGATGTCACACAACGGCCAGATCTTTTTGATCTCTGCAGGTGTTAGAAATTGAACGTCCACGCCGATCGTTCGTGCTGTCGCCGCGTATTGGTAATACTCATCCATTCGATCCTGATTCATTGCCAGGCGCAAATTTCCAACTTGATTAAAACCAACGGACTGGCCGGTTTCGAGCTCGAGTTCCTGGTACATCTCCACCGAGTATTTATGGATCTGACCCACGCTGTAGCTCATGTTGAACAAAGGCAACAGCCCGGCCGCATGCCAGGTAGAGCCCGATGTCAGCTCCGCTTTTTCCAGCAAAACGACATCATCACCCCAGCCTTTTTTGGCCAGGTGATAAAGTGCGCTGACACCTACAACACCACCGCCGATTACAACTACTCGTGCCTCTGACTTCATTTAGCCTCTTCCTGGTATCGATAAAAGTGCTGTTGATTGCTTAGAAAAATTCTGCCGGTTTTTTGGCAAAAAGATCCCGAACCAAAGGCGCGAAGTGTTCCAACGGCAGCGTCTTGAAGTCCGGATCGAAGGACGTTTGGTCCCACTTTTCGCAAAACTCGACGCACGCATCAAAATATTCGTGATCCAGGTATTTGTCACGAGCATTGCGGTCCAGCTCGTAGCGATGAAACCAGTAATAGCCCTGGAATAATCCATGATGTTCGACGATCCAGTGGTTTTTTTTGCTGACGTAGGGCGCCAGTAATACGGCCGCAGCCTGCGAATGATTTGCTGGCGCCAGCACGTCGCCGATGTCATGCAGCAACGCACAAGCAATGGTTTCATCATCGGCACCGTCCAGTTCTGCGCGCGTTGCCGTCTGCAGGCAATGTGCAAGACGACTGATCTTGTAGGGGGACTCACCCTCCATGGACTGAAGCCAACCAAGAACCCGATCTGCCAGATCAGCTGCGTTCGCATCATGATGTGCAAACACAAGGTCGTAATCGGACTTCGTTCCGTGCTCCATCGCCGTAAACCCAACTTCTTTACTCACATTGATCCTTCGTTCTTGCGCCGCAAGACGACCAGGTGATTCTTCACGTTGTCCAACTCGTAGTAGGCATCCTGCAGATGGCGCCTGGCAATCGGCTCGAATGCGTTTCTGCCATGCAAGACGCGATGACCGGCAACCAGCAATATTTCCCCGGCCTCCAGGCGAAACGTCACTTTGGCAGCCGGGTCCGTTAGCCGATGACAAAGTTCATGGTATGCCTTGTAGAACAGCCCAACCCCTGGCTTTTCGGGGTTCATCGCCTGCATGAGCTGGTTGGAGAAGCGCAACGAGATGATTTCGCCGTCGGTATTACAACGGACCAATGGCTCAACCGCGTAGGTCTCTTCATTTTCATCAAACTGCCGAAATGGCACCGGCATTGTGCAAAGAGAATCAAACAACTCCGGCTGCTCTGCCCGATACGCCTGCAGCACACTCCAGCCATCGACGATGACCGACTCGCCGCCGGGAGTGTCATTCGCAAGCATGTGCAGCGCCTGCACGCTCGGCTGCCAGGTGTAGCTCGCGAAGTCATTGTGCGGCGGTACTTCAAGGGACGTATGCGCAACGTTATAGCCGTCTGCATAGACTTCGACATTGTGTATGCGCTCGAACAGGACTTCTCGTACCGGGCCGAGCCGCCGCGCCAGCTCTTCGAGCGTCCCGGGCACCACAGGTGCGTGCGAAAGAATGCAGGTACCGTGGTCAAGAAACTGCTCAATGGCATCAGCCGCTACATGGTCGTCAGTCAAAAAAGACTGATAGTCCGTTCTGTGCGGTTGAAAGTCGGCATCCCAGGACGTCCAGGTTGAAGCGGTTTCCGAAACCACTGCGATTAACTCATCAGCGTCGTAAACGGACTCATGACCGTCCGGCCATGTCACTTGCAATTGGTCATTGACCACGACCACAGCCACCGGCTTCAAATCAACCGGTACGCTGGAAACAAGGAATATTTTTTCGGTTGTTTGCGGAAATCGGCATTGGTCACAACTGCAATTGTCTCTTAGCCACAGATTCGGCAGCGTTGAAACGACGCCACCAGCCCAATGAACCTTAATGGAATCCGTGTGTAGTGTGACGCTTGATGAATCGATCGTTGGCATAACTTATGCTCGACGACGGCGGCGACGTGATGACCTTGCATCGTTTTTCCTGTCGCCCATTTTTTGAACCGGCCTGGACACTTCCGAAAAAAGATTCGGAAATGCGTCTTTCTTGTTCGGCAATGCCATAGCATCGACGAAGTACTCCTGAAACTTTGGCTCAACCGCAGTTTCGATTTTTTCAATGCCGCGAACGAGCTTTTCAAGCTCGCGCCGGGCGGCGACGTTCAGCAGCGCTATTCGAGCACCCGTTCCCGCAGCATTGCCTGCTGATTCCACATTTTTTAACGCACAGTCGGGAATCAGTCCCAACACCATTGCATACTTTGGATCAATATGGCTGCCAAAAGCCCCTGCAAGACGAATTCGGTCGACCGACTCGATGCCGGCATGATCCATAAGCAATTTCGCACCGGCATACAACGCCGCTTTGGCAAGCTGAATTTGCCGAACGTCATTTTGCGTCACGACAATTCTCTGCTTGCCTTCGTGAAGCACGAACGACCAGGTGCGATCTTCCGGAATCACTTTCGAACTTCGATCCTTCATTGATCCGTCAATGACACCGTCTTCGCTAATGAGGCCGCACAAATACATTTCCGCGACGGCTTCGATGATGCCAGACCCGCATATGCCGGTAACACCAATATCCTGAGTAGCATCGTCAAATCCCGGCTCGTCCGACCACTTCTCGGAGCCGATGACGCTGAATCGAACCTCAAGCGTTTGCGGGTCGATGCGAACACGTTCGATAGCTCCCGGCGCTGCTCGCTGTCCGCAGGAAATTTGTGCACCTTCGAATGCAGGACCGGTAGGACTCGAACAAGCCAGCAAACGCTCGCTATTGCCCAGAATGATTTCGGCATTGGTGCCAACGTCGATGAGCAATGTCATTTCGTCAAACAAATGTGGCTCTTCTGCCAGCACCATGGCCGCGGCGTCGGCGCCAACATGCCCTGCTATGCAGGGCAGCACGTAAACCATGGCGCCACTATTTACATTTATGTCGAGTTCTTTGGCAGTCAGGTTCAACGCAGTATCGACCGCCAGGGAAAAAGGGGCTCCGCCGAGCTCTATCGGGCTGATCCCGAGAAACAAGTGATGCATGATCGGGTTACCGGCGATCGTGATATCAAGAATATCATCGGCGGAAATATCGCCTTCTCGCACAACTTCCTGCACAAGCTCATTGATACCTGCTCGTACGACGCTGGTCATTTCCGCAGCGCCCTCGGGATGCATCATCACATAGGAGACGCGACTCATGAGGTCTTCACCAAAACGGATCTGCGGATTCATGATGCCGCCCGTAGCGACGACTTCACCGCTAGTCAGGTTGCACAGATGTGCCGCGATAGTGGTTGACCCAATATCGACTGCGAGGCCAAAAGCGTCTCGTTTGAATCCAGGCCATACAGCAATAATTCGCGACTGGCGGTATACAGCAACCGTCACTTTCCATTTTCCCTTGCGCAATGCAGATTGCAGATCTGGCAATACCGCATGGTCGCATTCGAGGTCGTCCAATTGCCACTCGGCAGACAGCGCATCGAACAAACGTTGCAGATCGCCGCTGGCCTCTCGCATATCTGCTGCCTGCACCTCGACGAAGTACAGATGCACAGATGCATCCAGCGTGATGTCGCGATGTTCCGCTTTTTTGCGGACGACCTGCCGATGCATCTGGCTTTCCGGCGGCACGTCGATGACAAGGTCACCCTGGATCAAGGCCTGGCAGCTCAGGCGCCGGTCTTGCGCCAACGGTTTTCGTCGTTCACCGTAGCGATGCTCTACATCGCCAGCCGGAGACAGATGATCGGCCGCGGACTTTATTGCGTGTTTCGTGAAATCTCCTTCTACACAAACAACCTGGCAGCGACCACAAAGACCACGGCCGCCACAAACCGAATCAACGTCCACGCCCAGGCTACGCGCAGCGTCAAGCACCGGCGTGCCGTGCGGAAACGAACCGCGCTTGCCGGATGGCGTAAATACGATTTTTGCGTCTTTGTTGTTCAATGGATTCTCATAGCCCGGGATCGCGGATCAGGCGGACCGCCGCCTGCGTCGCCTTAATCCTCGAGCACCTTCTCCCTCGGCGCTCGGGTCCCGGTATTTCTTGATCCAGTTCCTGCAATCCGGGTCATTGCCCATCATGACATCTGCTCCGAGGACGGCTTGCATCACTTCAGCGTGTAGCGGGCTTGTAATCGCAGATGTCATTCCAGCCGCCATCGCCATTGTCAGAAACGCACTATTGATGCCATTGCGATTGGGTAATCCAAAACTGACATTCGATGCACCGCAAGTCGTATTGACTTTCAACTCTTCGCGCAATCGCCGCACCAGGTGCATGACCTGCTTGCCGGACGAGTTGATGGCCCCTATTGGCATCACCAGCGGATCCACGACAACATCGCTGTGCGGAATTCCATAATCAGCGGCACGCTCGACGATTTTTTTCGCAACCTCGAAACGCACATCCGGATCTTCCGAGATTCCGGTCTCGTCGTTGGAAATAGCGACGACTGCGGCACCGTATTTGGCGACCAATGGCAACACCACTTCCAGTCGTTCTTCCTCGCCAGTAACCGAGTTCACCAGCGCTTTCCCCTGGTACACCGCCAGCCCGGCTTCGAGTGCCGCAACAATAGATGAATCGATCGATATCGGCACATCCGTTACTGACTGCACCAGCTTGATCGCTTCCGCGAGTATTGCAGGCTCGTCGGCAAGCGGGATACCCGCATTAACATCCAGCATTTGCGCGCCGGCCTCAACCTGCGCGATGGCATCCGCTTGCACGCGACTATAGTCGCCCCGCTTCATTTCTTCCGCGAGTATTTTTCGACCGGTCGGATTGATGCGTTCCCCGATGATGACGAACGGCCGATCAAATCCGATTATTACTTCCTTGCTGGCCGAGCTAAGCAAAGTGTCTGTCATTTTCGCGTTCTCCGTAGCGACTGTCGCCGCTCGTTAGTTGCTTTTACGTTGTGATTCATTAGTCGCAGTAACTCCCGGGTGCCAGGGTATGCGGCCACCCAATACGCCCGATCGCTCGACAATTTCGCCCACGCGATGCTCCTGGCGAAACGCCATAATATGCACACCGTGCACGCCTTCAATCTCTCGCATCTCCGCGATCAAGTCGATGCAAATCTGAACGCCTTCCTCTTTTTGATCGTCGGCTCCTTTCAATCGGCGAATTACTGCATCGGGAATGTGCACGCCGGGTACGTTGCTGCGAATCCACTCAGCCGAGCGTGCCGAAGCAAGCGGTCCGACGCCCGCGAGAATAAACGCTTTCTCGTGCGATCCGGAATCGCGTACAACGCTCATGTACTTCGTGAATTGTTCAATATCAAAGCAGTATTGAGTCTGCACAAACTGCGCACCAGCCGCGATTTTCTTCGCCAGCCGATGCGGCCTGTAGTCAAGCGGTGGTGCGAACGGATTTGCCGCGGCACCGAGGAACACTTTGGGCGGACATGATAGCTCGCGTCCACTCAGGAACCGATGGTCGTCTCGCATGCCGCGAAGCATTTTCAGCATCGACATGCTGTCGAGATCGAAAACCGCTTTTGCCTCCGGGTGGTCGCCTGTCTGCACTCCATCCCCGGTGAGGCAAAGTATGTTTGAGACGCCCATGGCGGCCGCACCAAGCACGTCGCCCTGAATCGCAATGCGATTTTTGTCACGGCAAGACACCTGCATAACCATTGCATAGCCGCGCCGCGTCAATAATCCGCACATGCCGACGCTGGACATATGACAATTGGCGCCGGAACCGTCTGTGGCGTTAATGGCGTCAACATAACCGTCAAACAATGCCGCTCGCTCATACACCTCGTTCGGGTCTGCAGAATCCGGCGGCGCAATTTCGGCCGTTACGGCAAAACCACCCGCCCGCAGAACACGCTCCAGCCGTCCTGGCGACGAATGACCGGGACGAATCGGCAGGTTTTCGCCAGGAACAAGCGGCTCGTCGTCAAATCGCATCGCCAGCACTCTCATCGACAGCATTCAACCCTGCTCGCAGACGTACTTCCCGCAACCACGCAGACTGACCGAGTAGTCGGTTATCGACCGCCGGCTGCACAAACTGAATCGGGTATTCGTTTGAACGCATGCGCTTGTTGCCCTCCCACGCCAGCACCCACACACAATCCATATCGGGCTCAATCTCGCATTTGCCGTTTGCGCGAACACCGCCGCACGGCCCGTTACGCAGAGACTTCGGACAATTCATCGGACATGACAGTCCCGTTGAGCCGACAATACACTGTCCACAATTTTGTGAATCCAACAGAAAACCCTTGGTTAGATTTTCGATCGCCACGAATGGTTTCTCCAATCGGGCGTAGCCGATTCGCTGCAACAAAGGGTGTAATCTCACTAGCAATGACTCGAAACTCCTGTAGAAAGAGTCCAGGCCTCGCGCATGGCGCACTGACCACGATCGCATTCGATACACGGCTACTCTCCCGCCGATCCGTGATTGCGAATCAACTGCAACAATCGCTCGTCGGAATATTCGTCTTCAAATCGTTGGGCTTCGCTTTCGGCCACGTCTCTCAGGTCGCCGTCGAATTTGACAACCGAGGATTCCCGACGCCACTCCGATAGATAGGCATCACTACTACCCTTTCCCGCACGCATCGCGGCGCGGTCGATCGCTTTCTGAAAGCGCGAACCCAGCAGTACCTTTTCGCGCTTTCGACCGGACTGCACGATGACCTGCGCGGGGATGTCACGCCAATAGACGAGTATTTTCTTGGCCATCGCCCCACTTCTCCAGCTGCACGGAGAGCATCGTCTCCAGTTCACCGTATCCGCAATGAACGTG
>SMVB01065831.1_pt1 | contig 15874 bp, 13 predicted proteins | sample 2456461 | NCBI WGS metagenome assembly SMVB01 (sample SAMN11095934, study PRJNA526329) | marine sediment metagenome | biome: Marine sediment; feature: Surficial sediment; material: Deep marine sediment; isolation source: Hadal surficial sediment | place: Pacific Ocean | collected 2014-05 | depth... | reverse complement strand
TTTTTTTGAAAATTTATTGGCTTAATTGGAAACCGTCTGAGCTTGGAACTCAGGCGGTTTTCTTGTTCAGAGTAACGCGAAACTCGCTTGCACGAGGAATACCATTGTAAATTGTTCTTTGAAACAATAAAACCTAACGAATCAATAAAATGTTGCAAACAACTCGACCTGATTTCCAAAGTAACTCTTTAAGCTGTTTTGTTGATGCGGGATTTCGTGAGAGAAATTCGTATTCTTCGCCTATTTTAGAACCGGTTGATTTTGAGTTTCCTTAGATGCCTGAGTGGCAGAGGCAAAGTCCCGCGTCTTCGGTGTCGACACTCTCCGCTTTGAAAAGCTGAAGCACCTGCCTGGCTATCTTTTCACTTATTTCCTCAAACTGGCGCTTAGTTTTTCTCTGCGTCAGCTAGTGCGGGTCTTGCCTTAATTAATTCAACGATTTCTTCACTGCCATTAAGCGCAATCTCGTTGTCTTGCAACCAGATTTTAACACGCCTTTTGCGATACCCGCGCCGATACCAAGGGTCAGCATTTCTAAGAGCCATTGAAACACCTTTATTTTCAAGGGGAGACCTTTTTTTATATTAGATGAAAAATAAAATTAAAATATTCAAGCAAAGAAATATCCTGTTAGCGATTCTTTTTACGGAACTCGGGCGGTTTTTTTGTGTTTGTTTTATCAATTTTGTTTTTTAGATTCTAAAAGTCGGCACATACTATCGTAACGTCATGCCCGCGGCAGGCGGGCATCCAGCAAAATGAACAGCTTATGGACTCCCGCCTTGGCGGGAGTGACACAAGGGACGCACGCTGATAAGAGACAGCTGGTTACAGAACACAGAAATAAGAGGAGAAAAGAATAGTTTGGAATCACTCGATGGCTGGAAACGAACCCACACCTGCGGTGAGTTAAACGCAAAAAACGCCGGGGAAGAAATCATTTTAATGGGCTGGGTGCATCGTTGGCGGGATCATGGCGGCCTGATTTTCATCGATTTGAGAGATCGCTACGGTATGACCCAAATCGTCTTTGACCCGAAGTGCAGTGGAGAAGATTACGCCAAATCGAAAGAGCTGCGCACGGAGTTTGTCATTGCGGTAAAAGGCGAAGTTAGAAAACGGCCGGAAGGAATGGTCAACCCGAATTTGAGCACCGGTGACATTGAGATTTCGGTGACCAGGCTGAAGATTCTGAATCCCGCAAAAACCACTCCCTTTGAAATCGACGGAGACAAAGAAGTTTCTGAGGAGTTGCGTTTCAAGTACCGCTACCTTGATCTCAGAAACTCGAATATGCAGAAGAATATGCTCATCCGGCATCAAACGTACCAGGTGGTCAGAAACTTTTTTAATCAAAATAATTTTGTGGAAATTGAAACGCCTTTTTTGATGCGCAGCACTCCCGAAGGCGCCAGGGATTTCCTGGTGCCAAGCAGAGTTCACCAGGGCAAGTTTTATGCGCTGCCGCAAAGCCCGCAGACCTATAAGCAGATTCTCATGGTCGCCGGATTCGACCGCTATTATCAAATAGTGCGCTGCTTCCGGGATGAAGCCCTGCGCGCAGACCGCCAGCTTGAATTCACCCAGATAGATGTGGAGATGTCGTTCGTCGAAAAGGATGATATCCTGGAAATGGTTGAAAAGCTCATGGTCGATATTTTTAAGCATGTGCGGGATATTGAAATAAAAACACCTTTTCCCCGCTTGTCTTATGAAGAGGCCTTGAACACCTACGGCAGCGATAAACCGGACACTCGCTTCGACATGAAAATTATCGATATGGGTGAGCTGGTCAAAGATTGTGATTTCAAAGTTTTTACAGGGAGTCTGAAAGCAGGCGGAATTATCTGCGGAATTAATTTGAAAAACGGCGCCGGTTACTCTCGCAAGCAGATCGATGTATTAACCAAGTTTTCGGTCGATGAAGGCGCTAAAGGATTGGTTGCAATCAAAGTCTCGGAAGAAGGCTGGAATTCCTCCCTGGCAAAGTTTTTTTCTGCAGCAGCGATAAAAAACATAAACGAAGCCTTTGAGGCTCATGCTGGCGATCTACTTTTGATTTTCGCAGATGAAAAAGAAAAAGCACTCACCTTGACCGGATCGCTCAGGTTGAAGCTTGCCAAGGATGAAAATCTAATTCCGGAAAATAGGTTTGAGCACGTTTGGATTGTCGATTTTCCACTTCTGGAATTTGACCCGGATGAAAAAAGATACGTGGCGCGCCATCACCCGTTTACATCACCGATGGATGAGGATATTTCTTTAATGGCAGAAAAACCGGGTGAAGTGCGAGCCAAAGCCTATGATTTGGTTTTGAACGGCTATGAAATAGCCGGCGGCAGCATTAGAATTCACGTGCAGGATTTGCAGAATAAGATCTTTCGCTTGCTCAAGATTTCCGACGAGGAAGCACGGGATAAATTCGGATTTTTGCTGGACGCTTTCGAGTTTGGCGCGCCCCCGCATGGCGGCATTGCTTTTGGTTTCGATCGCCTGGTGATGCTGCTGGCTAACGAAAGTTCAATTCGTGAAGTGATTGCTTTTCCAAAAACCAACCGCGCGCTTTCCTTGATGGACGGCTCTCCCTCCGAAGTCGGCCAGGAACAGCTTCAGGAGCTGGGTCTGAAAGTTATCTAAATCGTTTTTTTTCTTGACAATTAGTTTTTTTTTTGTTATACTTGATTCCAATATTCCAAACAAGAGTTAAATAGCGGTTTTTATTGTCTCTTAGATTTATTTCCGAGATTAAAGTTTATTGAGAAATGACGACTTGGAAGGAGGTGAAATAATGAAAAGATTGTATAAGACTGTATCATTGTTAATTGTTGCGTTATTTGTTTTTTCTTCAATGTCTTTTATGGGATGTACGAAGCGTCCTAACGCCGAGCACTTACAAAGCTTGGATGAACAAAAAAATGCTGCTCTATCAGCAGAAAATACTTTGGAGGAGAGAAGAAGAGAAAAGAACGAGCTTGAAAGCAAGCTGAATCAAAAAAGAAACGAATTACAAGCAGCAAAAGAAGAATTAGAAACAGTCAAACAAAGAGTAGGACAGTAATTATTTTTTTATAGAATTAGGAGGGTAACATGAAAGCTGTGGCAAAAATTCTATTTGCCGGCTCTTTAGTAATTGTACTTTCAATGGTTCTGGGCGTGTCCACCGGATTCGCGCAAGAGATGACCATGAAGGAGTACAAAGCTCAGTTGCAAGAGTGGGCGGATAGAGAAATGGCAGCTAAAACCGAAATAGCTAAATGTGACAACGAAATTACATCCTTGAATTCTCAGATAGCAGACCTCGATGGTCAAATTGCTAGTGTTTGGGGAGATATTTACGCAGTTCTCGGCGTTTCCGAGAGTGATGTTAATGACTACCGTGCGCAACTCGACGACATGGATCAAGAATTAAGCGCTTTAGGTGGTTTGTCTCCTGAAGATTTGTTTAAAAGAAGAAAAGAACTCGATGCGATGGAAGAAAAGTTAGGCGGGATGAAGTCAAGTCCGATATACGCACTAACTGAAATGCGCGACAGAATTGCGGGTCTTGAAGGCAAGATTGCCACACTCAGGGCCAGTATGCCAAAAGGTATGTATGACGAGTACACAGTCATCCGTGGTGATTACCTGTGGAAAATTTCACGCAATCAATATGGTGAAGGAATCCAGTGGTACCGGATCTATTCCTACAACCGTGATCAAATTGGTGATAATCCGGATTTGATTTACTCGGACCGGGTTCTTAAAATTCATCGGGATAATGCACCAGGTGAATACATGGTTGGCAACGGTGACAATTTAGCGAAAATCGCCGGAAGCATGGACGTGATGGGCGATCCAACCAAGTGGCGTCAATTGTATGAAGCAAACAAAGACGTTATTGGTGATGATTCGAGTTTGATCTACCCACATACAGTTTTAAAAATACCGGGTAGATAGGCTCATTCACCGCAAAAAAAATCGCAGGGGACACTTTCAAGTATTAGGGAAGTGTTCGATTATATTGTTCTATATAGAAATTTTACTTAAATATCTCTAAAGTTGATGTTAACAAGCTCTTGAATCGATGGCTGATATTTGCCGTTGACTCAAGAGCTTTTTTTATTAAGCGGGAAATAGAGTGAGTGATCCGACCAGAATTATTCAGAAAAAAATATCAATCAAAGGCGTTGATCAATTAAAACTTTTTGGCCTGCAGGATAAAAATCTACGCCGTCTCGAGGAGAGGTTTAAAATCACAATTGTTGCGCGCGGTACTGAGATACATTTGTCAGGCCAAGCCGATGTAGTGGAAAGACTCGAAAAGGTTCTTCTAGAACTAATATTGATGACAACCCGGGAGCAAACCATAACCGAAAAGGACCTGCAAACAGTGCTCGATTTGGTAAATGGAACAGGCTCACCTGCCGTTATGAATGACAATTTGGATACAGTCATTCTTTACACAAAAGATGGGGTGATCAAGCCTAAGAGTTCGGGTCAAAACGCGTTTTATCAGAAATCTTTTCAAAATGATATTTTATTTGCAATTGGTCCGGCCGGTACGGGAAAGACTTTTCTGGCGGTTGCGATGGCGGTGGCAGCTTTACGTGATAAGTTGGTCAATAGAATTGTGTTGACCCGGCCGGCGGTAGAAGCGGGTGAAAATTTGGGATTTTTGCCCGGTGATTTTAAGGAAAAGATAGACCCGTATCTCAGGCCCTTGTATGATGCTCTGAACGATATGATACCGGCGGATAAACTAAAACGATATCTCGAATCCCGTGTGATAGAGATAGTTCCTTTGGCCTATATGCGCGGGCGTACACTGAATGATGCCTTTGCCATCCTGGACGAAGCTCAAAACACTTCCTTTAACCAGATGAAAATGTTTCTAACTCGGCTGGGGCTGAATTCCAAAGCGATCATCACTGGAGATATCACTCAGATCGATTTACCTGATACCGGATCATCCGGGTTGGTGCAGGTACGATCTATTGTGTCCGATATTGAGGGTATTGAAATTATCTATTTAACCGAGCGAGATGTGGTTCGTCATCGCTTAGTGCGTGATATAATCAAAGCCTATGAAGTTTACGAAACCAATAATAATAAGAGCAGCCATACCTGATCGAATTTAATTTAAACTTTTCACTTGCAAAAATTTCTGAAAATTTTTTCTGAGTTTACTAAACCTTTTAGAGAGAACCTAAAGGCCCTGCAGGAACATGAACAGTGGCGGTACACACCGCAATTTGTTATGGCTTTGGTTATTGTAATTACGGTCACTTTTATATTTCCCTCAAGCCAATCTTATCAGTTTGCAAATTTGAAGGATGGCGATGTTTACACCGGTGAGGAAATAATCGCCCCTTTTACATTTTTTGTAAACAAAACCGCAGAAGAAATAGCCAGTGACAGAAAGTCGGCTATTGAAAAAGTCCCCCTGGTTTTTGTCCGCGTTGATAGTATCGAGTTGAAACAGATCAGCAGATTTGATGAATTTTTTAAGGAAATCAGTGCCATTCGAAATGCAGGATCGACCGATTCGACAAAATTGACCGATCTACACACTGTGGTAAACAATTTGCCAGTTATTATTGACCAGGCCAACATTCTGATTTTGTTGCGCGGCGCAGAAACTTCACTCAGCAGTAATTCCGAAGAAACGGTAAACAAAAAATTTAATTTTGTCTTCTTAAGACAGAACTTCAGGAGAATTCTTCTCGATCTATATTCAAAAGGAATTTTAAATTTGCAGCCTGAGAAGATACCCGGGTATGTTACAAAAATCACCTTGATTTCTACCGAAAAGGAAACCATAGAAGAGTTAAAAAACTATTTAACTAAAAAAAATTATGAGGACACTCTTCTTGAAAATTTGACCCAGACCTTCCCGGATTTGATTTCAACCACAGTGAAATTAGGGTACCAAATTATCAGTACCTTTTTGAAACCCAATTTAGTTTATAATGAAATTGAGACTGAGCAACGGCTCGAGAGTGCGGTTACGACCGTGCCTCTTTCAAAGGGTATTGTTCTTGAAAACGAAAGAATTGTAAATACCCATGAACGTATCACAAGCGAAACGCTGGATAAATTAAATTCGTTGGCAACAGCAAAGGCCGAAAGAGAGATAAGTGAAGGCGGCTTAAAGATTGTCTTACCCTATATAGGGAAAATGTTATTAGTTTCTCTTGCGCTGTCATTTACAGCTATGTTTCTGACTGTTTCCCGAAAAGAGATATTGTATGATTTAAAAAAGATGGTTTTGATATTTATCATCTTTATGATGATAATTGGTACTACCTTTCTGATTAACCAATTTGGTTTTTCGTCAAACCTGAAATATCTGATCCCTATTTCCATTGCTTCAATGCTGTTTACCATATTTTATGACTCAAGGGTTGCTTTTGTTGGAACAGTAACCTTGAGCATCATTATCGGAGGGCTGAGGGGCAATGAATTCGGCATAATGATAATCTGCCTTTTTGTAGGAACGGTCTCCACATTTGCGGTACGTGAAATTCAAACCCGATCCTGGATAATAAAAGGGTTTTTATCGATCTCTGTCGCATATATTTTATCGATCGCTGCAATTGAGTTTCTACAGAATACCGACTTCAAAGATCTGTGGAATATGTGGCTATACGGCTTAATCAACGGCCTGCTGTCGCCGATCTTGGCTTACGGGTTAATGATAATTTTTGAAGCCGTCTTCAGCTTCACAACAAATTGGACTTTGTTGGAGTTGTCGGATCTGAATAAACCCTTGCTTCGCCAGTTGGCGATACGTGCCCCGGGAACTTATCATCACAGCATTATGGTCGGAAATCTCTCGGAAGCGGCGACTGAGTCTGTCGGCGGCAATGCTTTGCTGGCGCGGGTGGCATCCTATTATCACGATATTGGGAAAATGGAAAAGGCGGAATATTTCGTTGAGAATCAAAAGGGCGGGAAGAACCCACATGAGAAGCTGACTCCCAGTATGAGCTGCCTAATTCTGATTAATCATGTGAAGCGAGGGCTAGATCTTGCCCATGAATACAAATTGCCAAAGGAAATCTGTGATTTTATTTCCGAGCATCATGGTACTAATATCATTCGTTTTTTTTATGAAAAGGCCAAGGAAAATAGCGATAGTTTTGAAGTAAATGAAACTGATTTCCGCTATCCTGGTCCAAAACCGCAAACCAAAGAAACCGGGATCGTTATGCTGGCGGACTCGGTCGAGGCAGGCTCGCGGAGCCTGAAAGATCCGTCGGTCAGCAGAATCCGCGGTATGGTGAATTCATTTGTTCATGAACGCTTACTGGATTCTGAGTTGGATGAGTGTCCACTGACAACCCGCGACTTAAACTTTATCAAAGAAAGTTTCGTGAACACTTTAACCGGAATGTTCCACGGCAGAATTGAATATCCTGATCAGGACAAAAAACTTTTTCGCAAGGGTCATAAGAAACCTACGGTGAAACCGGTTGAAATTCCAGGTTAGGATCCATAACAGTCAAACTCATGAAATCCCGGTAAATGGGATTAAAGAACTTATTAAAAAAATTTGGCAAGCTGAAACCAAAAGCAGTGCAAATTTAACTGTAATTTTGGTTGACGACATTTGTATAAAAGAACTGAACAAGGATTACCTCAATAAAAATTCTGTAACGGATGTCATTGCTTTTCCCTTGTCTAATGAAACTGGGAATGTGTTTGAAGGAGAAATTTACATAAGTGTGGATCGTGTTCTGGAGAATAGGAGTATATACAATGTGGAATTGGGCCTTGAATTAAAGCGAATGGCGGTACACGGGGTTTTGCATTTTCTCGGCTACAAAGATAAATCTGACACTGAAAAGCACGAAATGACCGCACGAGAGGACTATTATCTCTCACTTTAAGAATCGCTAATAATAACTTTCATGGAGGTGAATATACCAGTTTGGACCTCGAGTCGTATTTACTATTAATAACTTTTATTCCTCTACTTTTTCTTTCAGCTTTTTTTTCAAGCGCCGAGGTTGCTTTTTTATCTCTATCCGAACTCGATCTTAAGGAACTTAGAAAAAAAGCCTTAAAGCGTTCCAAACGAGTGGCGCAGCTTTTGGACAATCATCATACTTTTTTTATAGCAATACGGTTTGCTTCATTGGTTGCTCAAATTGCATTAGTCTGTACCGTCATTTTGTTATCTAAGAGTGTTGCCGTTTTTTTGGATGTTTCTCATACACTGGTATTAATTTTAATGCTGAGTTTCTTTGCCGTAGCGGTATTCATGATAAATGAAATTTTGGCAAAGTTTGTCCTTACAAAAAATCGCCTTGTTGCTGAATTCCTCTCTTTGCCCGCTATGGTTTACTTTACTTTAATTAGCCCATTTATAGGACTCCTGGCCAGGCTCTTCCAGTTTTTTTCAAACATGTTGGATGTTTCCCGGAAGAGCACGGTTTTCGAGCACCACAAAATTATGGCATTGGTGGAAGATAGGGAAGAAAACGGCGGTCTGGAAGACAACGAACGTGCTATGATTGATTCGATTTTTGAGTTTGGCGAAACCGAGGTTCACGAAATTATGATACCACGAATTGACATCGTAGGTGTTGAGGAAAACATTTCTCTTGAGAATTTAACCAAGTTAATTAAAAGCAAGGGGCATTCCAGAATTCCGCTCTACAATGAAGGACTTGATAATATTTTAGGCATTATTCATGCAAAAGACCTTTTGCCGATTATTATTAATGGTAAAGCAGACATACCGGATTTGAAAAAATTGGCGCGTCCCGCTTCCTTTGTACCCGAAAGCAAAAAACTGCATCATTTGCTGAAAGAGTTCCAGAAGAAACGACAGCACATGACCATCGTTGTGGACGAATACGGCGGTACCGCAGGCCTGGTGACACTGGAAGATGTCCTCGAGGAAATCGTTGGCGAAATTCAGGATGAATACGATAAGGAGCCGCCGCTGTATAAAAAAATAGACGAAAATAGCTTTCTCGTCGATGCGAAAATCGACTTGGATGAGCTAAATGAAGAGCTCGAAATGGACTTACCCACCGAAGGCGAATACGAAAGCCTGGGTGGTTTTATTTTTAGTTTAACAGATTATGTTCCGGAACAAAATGAAGTTGTGAAATATAACAACTACAGATTTCTTATTAAAAAGATAGATAAAAACCGAATAATTCAAGTTGAACTGACGAGAAGCAAGGATGTTGAAGACGGAAAGAAGGGTTCCGGGGGAGTTTAAAACTTTGAACTGGATTTTAAAATGGCGATGAATCAATTTCGGCGGGACCCGATCACCGGGCGCTGGTCGATTATTTTTCAAGAGGAATATAAGATCGAGGATCTGATTTCAAATACTACGCCTCGCCGGAAAAAAAAGTCTAATGGGAAATGTCAACTTTGCGGCGGTTTCGAGGCTGAGACACCTTCAGAAATTTTTGCGATACGAGACGACAATTCGAAAAAAAATGAATCGGGGTGGAAAGTGCGAGTCGTGCCGGATAAACAACCTTTTTTGCAAATCTATGGCGATCTCGATAATCGCGGCGTGGGCATGTATGATGTTTTGAACGGCATTGGCGCTCACGAGTTGGTGATAGAATCGCCAAAACACAACGAGCAAATCTATGATATGGACTTAGATCAGGTTCAGAATGTGTTGTTTGCTTACCGTGAGCGTTTTATTGATCTTAAACGTGATACCCGTTTTCGGTATGTGTTGCTGCACAAAAATTATGGCGACGGCAATGACCAATTGAAGAACCACTCGCATTCACACATCATTGCGACTCCTATTACTCCGGCGCGGGTTAAATATGAATTGATGAACACCCGCGAACATTATCAATATAAAGAGAGGTGTTTATTTTGCGACATCATCAATCAAGAGCTTGAGGATGATGAAAGAATTATCCTGCAAAATGATAAATTCGTCGCGCTGACTCCTTTCGCATCCCGAGCTCCTTTTGAAATTTCCATATTGCCGAAACAGCACGAGACATTCTTTGAATGGAACAATGAGTATAGCCAACTGGCTTTTATACTCAAGGAAGTTTTACGAAAATTAAGCAGCACTTTGAATGATCCGAATTTTGTTATGGTATTGCATTCCGGACCAAATGTCGCTGCCGGGAAACAACGGGGTTACTGGAAAACAATTGAACGAGATTATCATTGGCATATCGATATTACGCCGCAATTTCGCGGCTTCACAAGTTTTGAGATCGGCTCCGGATTTCAAATCAATGTCATATCTCCTGAAACGGCCGCAAGAATTTTGAGGGAAGAAAAATATAATTAACCTGAATAAACCACAAAGAAACAAAGTTCATTTAATAAATACTCACCTTTATCTTTATCATTTCTTTGTGTTCTCTGTGCCTCTGTGGCAAGTGCTTAAGGTTAGCGAGGACAAATGATCAAAAACTCTTCTGAAAAAGCAATGAACAAACTCGTGGCGCTCTGCAAGCGACGCGGCTACATTTTTCAATCCAGCGAAATCTATGGCGGTCTGGACAGCTCCTACGATTACGGACCTTTGGGTGTTGAGTTGAAAAAGAATATCAAGGAATTCTGGTGGCAAAGTATGGTGCAGACCCGGGAAGACATTGTCGGGCTCGATTCTGCCATTTTAATGCACCCGAAAATCTGGGAGGCCTCCGGACACGTCGAAGGCTTCAACGATCCAATGATTGACTGCAAGAACTGCAAGCGCCGGTTTCGCGAGGACGATGAAAGGGTTAAAGATAAATGCCCGGTCTGCGCCGGCGAGCTTACTGAAGTCCGGCAGTTCAACCTGATGTTTAAGACTCAGATGGGTGCAGTTGCGGAAGATGCCTCGATTGTCTACTTGCGACCTGAGACCGCCCAGGGTATTTATGTCAACTTCGTCAATGTCATGCAGTCTTCCCGTCAGAAAATTCCTTTCGGCATTGCTCAGATCGGTAAAGCCTTTCGCAACGAAATCACCCCTCGAAATTTTATCTTCCGGACCCGTGAATTCGAACAGATGGAAATGCAGTTTTTTGTCAAACCCGGCTCAGATGGTGAATGGTTTGAATATTGGAAAGAACAACGAATTAACTGGTACGACGATCTCGGCATCAAAAAGGAAAACTTGCGATTTCGCCAGCACGGCAAAGATGAACTTGCCCATTACGCAGCGGCGGCGTTTGACATCGAGTTTAAATATCCGTTCGGCTGGAAGGAGTTGGAAGGCGTTCATAACCGCACGGATTTTGACCTCAAGCGGCATACGGAGTACTCCGGCAAAGATTTGCAATACTTTGACGACGCCACGCGCGAACGTTACACTCCTTATATCATTGAAACCTCGGCCGGGTGTGACCGGACTCTGCTCACCTGTCTCGTCGATGCTTACGACGAAGAAGAGCTTGAAAAGGACACCCGAACCGTGTTGCGTCTTTCCCCCAAAATTGCGCCCATTAAAGCCGGTATTTTCCCCCTGGTCAAAAAAGACGGTATGCCGGAAATTGGCCACAAAATCACCGATGACTTGAAAAAGCACATGCCGGTCTTTTACGATGAAAGTGGCGCAGTCGGTCGCCGCTACCGCCGCCAGGATGAAGCCGGTACACCTTTCTGCATCACCGTGGATTCCCAGACTTTAGAGGATGACACAGTGACCGTTCGCGAACGGGATTCGATGCAGCAGGATCGAGTTGCGAGTGATAAGCTTTTGGAGTTTTTGAAAGACAGGATCTAAACATGATCAATAAAGATCGATTACAATGGATTGTTGAGCAACACTACAGGACGATTGACAGGCACTACAACCAGCGAGTCATCACCAAAAGTTGGTGTCTCACCGTTTGGGCTACTCTCAATGATATTTACGGCTTCTAATAAGGCCATTCTGCTAAACTATCAGGGTATCGTCTTAACAATGATTCCGGTGATTATGTTTTGGATAATCGAAGGATTACAGGCAAGTCATATGAAAATAATGGAGCTTCGTGTTGCTGAACTGGAAAAGTTATGGTTATCGAATGAATCGGAGGTCTCAAATTCCACGGATTTACTATTTTATGGCAGCCATCAATATCAATCATCCAAAGTAAAATTCAATTTATTTGTCTATGCCCTCTTCAAAATGGAGACCGTATTTCCTTTTTATTTGCTGCTCGCAATCTTTAACGCAATAGTTGTTCTGATCTTTATGGTGACATTTCAAATGTAGGATATTCACCCTTTATCTCTCTCTTACCGGACAATCTGGCACGCAAGTAGCGCGACGACGCCCACCTCAACCAGATAAAATCCAGATTCTTTTTTTTACAAATTCATGCGACTTCACACTGAGCAGAGTCGATGTGTGAAAACAGAATAATAGACCCAAGGCAATCATGAAAAAAACAACGCTCTTTTTACTGCTATTTTTGACTGCATGCCAAACGCAATTCGAAAAAACTAAACTGGACGAGTACCTGGCGCAATATCAGCCATACGAGATGCATTTTGATGCCAGCCAATACAATGACACCGATAAAACCATTTTAAGGAAATTAGTAAAAGCAGCGGCTTACATCGATACCGTTTATTGGATGCAAACCTCAAAATACGGCCTGAGTCTGCGGCGAAACTTACAGGCCATAACTGACGAGCCCGAAGCCCAAAAGCAGCTCACGCTCATCAAGCGAAATGCCGGTCCGTTTGAAATGCTGAAAGACCACGAGACTTTTGTCGGTAATCAGCAGTACTATCCTGGCGATGAACTCTATCCGCGCGGCATGACCGTTCAACAATTTGACACATATTATGAAACACTTGCCCCGGAAAAACAACAGCAGTTCATGTCGCCATATACTGTCATTCGCAGAACGGGCAGCGGCGGGTATAAAGCCGTGCCATATTATAAAGAGTACAAAAAATGGATTACACCCATCGTGCAACTGCTGAACGAATGCGCTGACCTGACCGATAACGCCTCGTTTGCGATATTCCTGCGCCTCAAGGCAAAGGCCCTGACCACCGACGATTATTTTGCTGCGGATGTCGCCTGGATCGACGTGGAAGGCAGCAAATTTGATATTGTGTTCGGGCCGTTTGAAACCTACTCCGACGGCATCAAAGGTGTGAAGGCAAAATACGAGGCGTCCATCGAAATTGTGGATCAAAAGGAATCAGAAAACCTGGAAATTTACACCAGGTATTTGCCGGAGCTGGAAAAAAATCTACCCATACCCGAGGAATATAAATCGGTGGTAAGCGGACTGACAGCCAAATTCGTAGTGGTGCGCGATATCATCCGGGCGGGCGAAGCTGCTGCCGGTTACCAGGCGGTCGCGACCAACCTTCCAAACGATCCCGCCGTCCACAAGCAAAAAGGCACGAAAAAGACTTTTTGGAAAAATATGTTTGAAGCGCGCTTTAATGCGATCATCACGCCGGTTAGCAAAAAACTCATTGATGAATCTCAGATCTCCTATCTTTCCGACGAAGGCTTTTTTCAATTTGTTTTAATGCACGAAATTTGTCACGCGATCGGCCCGCGCACCGTTAAGGTGGGCGACAAAAAGGGCATGGCTGTTAATGCCGCTATCGGACCGAACTACAGTGCGCTGGAAGAATGCAAAGCCGATGTTTCCGGGTTGTATTCCCTGGCCTACCTGATAGATCTCGGGGTTGTGGATGCAAGCAAGGAAAAGAATTTTTACGTTTCGTATCTCGGCAGCTTGTTCCGCTCCGTTCGTTTTGGGCTGCACCAAGCGCACGCCAAAGCTGCGGCCATTGCATTGAATTTTCTACGCGAAAACGGGGCGCTTTCTTATGATTCCAACAGTAACAGATGGGCTGTGAATTTTGATGAATTCCGCCAGGGTATTAAACTGCTCACCGCCGAATTGTTAATCCTGGAAGGCGACGGCCTCAATGAAAACGTGGTTGAATTTTTCAACAAATGGGCGGTGATGACGCCGCCCTTACAGGCGAGCCTGAAAAAGGTGAATGACCTGCCGATTGATGTGTTGCCGCAGTATTCTATTAAATGGGAATAATAGATTAGTTTGGCACCTGGGTTTGTTTTTTTGAATCCACCCTACTGGCAGTAAAGAAATTGAAATAAAAATCTTTAATATTGCAGAAATTGACTTAAAACTTTTAAGACGAAATATAGCCATATAGCAAAAGTTTGTTCAGGCCACGCGGCTTTTGCAAGAATGCTAAAGGCAGAAATAGTAATCTATTGATTTTAATTATTTGGAAGCGTGTCGAATTTCCTACTGGATTTTAACACCATCAAGGTTTTCTAACTTTGCCAACAAACCCCAGCCGCCAAAATCTTCTGAAACGGCCATCCAAATCTCATTTTCACCTTTTTTAAAGGGCAGATAAAGTTCGTCAAAGAATCCGATAGTGCCTAAGAAGCGAAAATCCCTTGAAGCGTAATTATTGTTTCCGCTGTAAAGAAGACGGTCGTTGAAGAAAACTCTAATTCGATCACTAAATCCGAACTGGATTTTTTTGATTTGTTCATGATCTGAGCGGATCACCACTTTTGCAAAAACGGTGTTTTTGCCGTCACGGGGGCTTTGCAATCGTGCCAGATTTGCTACTCCGGTTTCTTCGCAGGCGAATTTTTGCCAGCTGAGGCTTTCTTTGTCCTGCTTGGAAAGTTTGTGTTTCTGGTCGAGAAACGCTTCCGGAAAATTGTTCGAGACCTGCCATGACAGTATTGTGGTCTCAGAGGCTTTCTCAACTTTTGGCGGGACGCCTTTGAGCTCGGGATTATCGATATTCCGGAAACGGAAATTAGAAAAATGCGCCGGTGCAAGATTCCCTGCTTTTAATCCAATCTTCCCGGCGGCAATTTCACGTTTCAGATCATGAGTGACCAGCACCGGTGATTCCATATCCATAATATAGATTTCCGCCCGTTTGCCGGAGACGACAAGTTTCACCGGCATCCAATTGTTAAATTCGTATTTTATGGCAGCTCCATAACCCTCACCGTGATAGAGTTGCCATCCTGAATCACCATTGAAAACCGGGGTGTACTGGTTGGCATCGGGTTTTCCGGATTGATGCGGCCGCATGTAAAAGTCCTCAAAATTCCTGCTGTCCTGGACTCGAAAAATGACTCCCATAAATCCGCGTTCTCCGCTAAAGGCTATGTCGAACTCAATAACTCCGTTTTTAAAATCAGCATCCTTGAAGATGGCTTGTCCGCCTTTTAGATAAAGGCTTTCGCGGCCAAAATAATTTTCAACCCGGGTTTCTCTGGCGCTAATATCCCATTTATCAGAGCTAAAAGGAATGGATTGCGCCGAGCTGTTGGTGATACATGCAAGACTTAGAATAACTGTAAAAATACAAAGCCACATTTTTAACCTCCCGAGGAAGTTCATCGTCTCCTCTTTATAGTTTTATCTTTTTTTCGCGGGGCTGTCCCAAAAGCCGAAAAACGTCTTTGCGAGGAGCGTAGCGACGAAGCAATCCGCTGATTTTAGGCATAGTACTAGCAGATTGCTTCGCTTCGCTCGCAACGACATGTTACTTTTTGGACAGCTCCACCAAATGGCAGCGAGGGCAATATAACGAATTAAAGGTAAATAGTATTGTAAAAATGTGACAAACTTTGAGACGGATTAAAGTACTTCATCAATTTGGTTGGCGGCTTTCTGGAAAGTAGTTCCTGCGGTGAGAAGCCGGAAAATGCCTTTATTTCCTTTATAAAATGCGGCTGATCGCAATAGCCACATTCATCGGCGATTCTTGTCCAGCTAAGCCCCATTCGTTGGAAATAAATAGCTTTTTGAAAGCGGACGATATTTGCAAATTTCTTCGGACTGATACCGACAGAATTCTTGAATCGCCTGATGTACTGTCTCCTGCTTAAGCAAAAAACCTTTGATAATTTATTTACTTCAACATTGCCTTT
>SMVB01237175.1_pt1 | contig 15881 bp, 13 predicted proteins | sample 2456461 | NCBI WGS metagenome assembly SMVB01 (sample SAMN11095934, study PRJNA526329) | marine sediment metagenome | biome: Marine sediment; feature: Surficial sediment; material: Deep marine sediment; isolation source: Hadal surficial sediment | place: Pacific Ocean | collected 2014-05 | depth... | reverse complement strand
TGGAAGAAGGATCCGTTGGTCTATCCGGGATGGCCGGGCGGAAACCCCGTTGGCCTTCCGGAGTACCCGAAGGAAAGCTCCAGTCTCGTACCGGCAAATATGGTCACGATCAACTTCCACGACCCTCTGGGCGCAGACGAGTGCACCGTCAACCCCGGCCTCGACCTACCCGGCGGCTTCGGTTGGCTGGACACGACGGGAGGCTGTACAGCCGACGTGATAGTTCTCGGGTGGATTGGCGCCGACCCGGGTTCGTCGCCATCGAACGGCTGCAGCCCGAGCGACTTCCAGAAGCTCCTCGGCGAGGTCGTGGAGATCCCCTACTTTTCTGAAGTTCAGGGGTCGGGCAATATCGGCCAGTACCAGGTTGCAGGGCTGGGGGCGTTCGTCATCGCCGGATACCGCTTCGGCGGGCTGTACCAGGGTGGAGTGGCGTCGTGCGCTCCGCCAATCAGTTGCCTGGCCGGCTGGTTCGTCAATTACGTGTCAAACGCCGGCGCCCCCGGCGACCTGGGTGGCGAGGACCGGGGCTTCACCGTGATCAAGCTCATCGGGTAATTGGAAAAAGGAGATTCACCATGAACAAACGATGGATCGGGGTGATCGCTTCTGTCGCACTGGCGGTGGCTGGCGCCTTTCTCCTCGTGCGCTACGTCCAGGGTGCCGACGAGCGCGCCCTCGAGGGTGAGGAAACCGTAGAAGTGCTTGTGGTCACCGACCCGGTGCCACGAGGCACGGCTGCGGAGGACCTCGAGGGCTATGTCGAGTCAACGCTGGTCCAGGTAAAACTGCAGACGCCCGGCAGCGTCGGCGATCTGGCGACACTCCAGGGTTCCTACACCGCCGTCGATCTGGTCCCGGGTGAGCAGCTGTTGGCCAGCCGCTTCGTGACCGCCGACGACCTTGCCGCCCTCGACCAGTATCCACTCCCCGACGGCTTGCTCGAAATCACGCTCTCGTTGTCCCCGGAGCGAGCGCTGGGAGGCGCCCTGCGCCCCGGCGATGAGGTCGCGGTGATCGCTTCCTTCGCCCCGTTCGATCTCGCCGCAGAGGAGACGGTCAGCGTGCAGACCGAGGTGCCGACGGACGGCGCCGACGGGACCGAGACCGAGACGATCTCCTTGACCGAGACGAGAACCGTCGACAGCAGAACGGTGAGCTCCACGCATTTGATCATCCATATGGCGATCGTCACCAATATCCAGGTAGAGCGGCTGCCGACTACCACCGATGCGGAGACCGCCGAGCAATCCGGGGTCGACCTCGCACCCACTGGGAACCTGCTGGTGTCGCTGGCGATGGCGCCGGAGGACGTTGAGCGAACGGTTTTCACCGCCGAGTTCGGGACCGTGTGGCTGGCTCTGGAGACCGAGACCGCCGCCGGGAATCCGACCCAGATCCAGACCAGGGGCACCGTCTACTTGACTGAGACGAATGGCGTCAATCAGGCGAGCGTAAAGTGAGTAACGTCGTCCTCGCCACCTCGAGCGCCGCTTACGAGCAACGCGTCCGTCGAGCATTGGGCGGCGACCTCAATGGAACGCTGCGTCGCTGGCACGACGAGATCATGCTCACCGATCCCTCTCTCGCCGTCAAGGAGCTGGCCGCCGCGGGTGTCGAGGTCGTTGGGATCGGTCCCAATGTGGACCTGCAACTGGCGTTGAACCTCGCCCGCGCCTTCGATGCCGACCGCCCGGAGATACCGGTCATCGTCATCACCGAGTCGACGAGAGGCTTCTGGCAGAGGGCGATGCGCGCCGGGGTTCACGACGTGCTGACCGTCGACGCGCCGAATGACGAGATCAAGAGCGTCTTCCAGCGGGCAATCGAGACGTCGAAGCGGCGCCGATCCAACCTGCTCGACGAAATCGGAGAGCAAGGCGTGTCCGGACGGGTCATCACCTTGATTGCACCCAAGGGCGGTTCCGGCAAGACCGCCCTGGCCACCAACCTGGCGAGTGGTCTTGCCAATGGGGATGAGAAGGTCGTGCTCGTCGACCTCGACTTGCAGTTCGGTGACGTTGCCGGGGCTTTGAACCTGAAACCGGAGAATACGATCGCAGACCTGGCCGGCGCCCCTGGACATCTTTCCACGACGACACTCAAGGTCTTCCTCACCCCGAAAAACCCCAACCTGTTGGTGCTGTGTGCCCCCGACACACCCGCCGAAGGCGAGTTGGTCGACGAGCAGGCGGTTGAACGCGCGGTGCGGCTCCTCGCCGAGGAGTTCGCCTTCGTCGTCATCGATACCTCGGCGGGGCTCACCGAGACCACGCTCGCCGCGATGGAGCTATCCACCGACCTCGTCTTCATATGCGACCTCTCTGCTGCCGCAGTGAGGGCCACGCGGAAGGTTCTCGACGCCCTCGATCAACTTGGCATGGATCGGCAACGCCGCCATTTCGTGCTCAACAGGGCGGACAGCAAGGTGGGCATCGAGGTCGACGAGGCAAGCGCGGTCGTCGGGCTGCCGATCGCGGCCACGATACCGAGTGACCGCGCCGTGCCGCTATCGATGAACCAGGGCGTAGCGGTGGTTGAGTCGGCGCCCCGCTCGGCGGTGGGAAAGAGCTTCCTGGCCACCGCTGCCCTGTTCACCGAGGCACCGGCCAAGCGTTCTCGATGGTCGACCCTGAGGAGCAGCCCATGAAGCTGAACGAGCGACTCGAGCGAGCGGAAGCCAATGCCGAAGGCACGTCGCCAAGCGCTCGCCGCACAAGGGGCCAGACGGGCACCGATCCGCTGGTCCACCTGAAGCGGCGAGCCCAGGAGGCACTCTTTGCCAAACTGGGAGCCCGCCTGTACGACCCTTCCCTCTCCGAACAGGAGCTTCAGGAGTTCGTTACGACCGAGCTCAACGCGGCCATGGCCGAGGAAGCCGTCCAGCTGACGCCCGAGGAGGCTCGAGCATTGGCCTCACAGATCCGGGACGACATTCTCGGCTTCGGGCCCATCCAGATGTACCTCGACGATCCGACCGTCACCGAGATCATGGTCAATGCTGAGGAAGCCATCTACATCGAACGCGACGGCAAGCTCATCGAGACCGACACCCGATTCATGTCGCGCCAGCATCTGCGGCGCGTCATCGACCGCATCGTCGCCCAGGTCGGGCGCCGCATCGACGAATCATCGCCGATGGTGGACGCCAGGCTCCCCGACGGTTCACGGGTCAACGCGATCATCCCGCCCCTGGCGGTGGACGGTCCGATGGTGACGATTCGACTCTTTGCCAAGGACCCCTTCTCGATGGAGGATCTCGTCGACATGGGGACGATGACGCCGCTGGTTGCCGAGCTCCTCTGGGGTGCCGTCACCGGGAAACTCAACATCATCGTCAGCGGCGGCACCGGGACCGGGAAAACGACTCTGCTCAATGTCATCTCATCGTTCATTCCGGAGGGAGAGCGCGTCGTCACCATCGAAGACGCCGTCGAGCTGCAGCTGTCCCAGCGACACGTGGTTCGCCTGGAAAGCCGCCCGCCCAACGTCGAGCAGAAGGGTGAAATCACGATCAGGGATCTGGTGCGCAACGCGTTGCGAATGCGGCCCGATCGCATCATCGTCGGAGAGGCCAGGGGCGGTGAGGCCCTCGACATGATGCAGGCGATGAACACGGGCCACGAGGGCTCCCTGTCCACCGTTCACGCCAACAGCCCCCGCGACGCCCTGGCTCGGCTGGAGACAATGATCCTGATGGCCGGCATCGACCTTCCCTCGCGAGCCATCCGCGAACAGGTCTCATCCTCCCTCGACCTCATCGTGCACCTCACTCGAATGCGTGACGGCAGCCGTCGGGTCACCCAGGTGACGGAGATCGTTGGCATGGAGGGTGACACGATCACCACCCAGGACATCTTCGAATTCGACTACTCAGCCGGCGTCGATGGCCAGGGCAGGTCTCTTGGCACGATCGTGCCAACCGGAGTTCGTCCCCGGTTCACCGAGCGGCTCAAGGATCTCGGCATCGAGCTTCCCCCCCAGATCTTCGGCACCCCCGATCTCGCCTTCGTCAATGCAGGACTCAATGCTGGAGGGCGCGACAGGTGAAGCGGCGAGTCCGCACCACCGCGGCGACGCTCGTTCTGACGACAGGAGTGGCATTGATGACGAGCGCGCTCCCCGCGATGGCGCAAAACGCCGATCCCTTGCCGCTCCGCTTCGAAGACGTCGATACCAGGGACCATCCTCAGGTCACCATCACCGTCGGCGTACCAAGCGAGCTGGTTGGTACCGAGATTGCGTCAGAGGCCTTCACCGTCACCGAGAACGGCACGGTCGTCGACGCTGCCGTCGAAGCCGTCCCCTCCGACGACCTCGAGGTGGTTCTGGTGCTCGATGTATCAGGGAGCATGACCGGGGGCCCTCTCTCCGCAGCCCAATCCGCCGCGCTCAGCTTCATCGATGAGATGCCACCTGGAGTACGGGTAGCCGTGGTGACCTTCGCCGACAGGACGGCCGTCGCCAGCAGCTTCACGAGCGACGCGGACAACACGACGGCCGCGGTCTTGGGGCTCAACGCCGCTGGCGAGACCGCGCTCTACGACGGCCTCCTGATAGCCGCCGAGCAATTCGATCCCACAGCCCGGGCGCGACGAATCGTCATCCTGCTGTCCGACGGCGGCGACACAGTCAGCCAAACCACGCTGGAGACGGCGCTGGTGGCGATGCTGGGCCAAGAGGTGTCCTTCTATGCGATCGAGTTACAGACGGCCGAGAATGACTCTGAAGCCTTGGCGCGACTGGCGACTGCGACCAAGGGTACGGTCGTCCCTGCAACCGATCCCGCCGCTCTCCAGGGGATCTTCGCGGAAATCGCCGACCAATTGACCAACCAGTATCTGCTGTCCTACGTATCTGAAACCTTCGGGACGGTCGAGGTGACCGTAGCCGTAGAGGTCGAAGGATCGATCGCCTCGGGGTCCCAGACGTTGCGCTTGCCCCCGGCACCGGCTCCCGCTGTGGAAACGGAAACCGACCCGGTGGCGAGCTCCGGCGCCGTTACCGAGCCTGACCTGGCCGTCGTGCGGCCGGGCTCGCTCGTCCAACTCACCCTGTGGCAGGAAAGCATGGCGTTCTACCTCGGCACGGTGCTGATCCTCGCCGGGCTCGGCGGAGCCTTCTTTGCCGCACGTGGCGCCAGGGCCAGGGGCAGATCGGTCCTGGCCGAAGAGCACAGCGACCGTCCGACCGAAACCAGCACACCAGGCCTCAGGGTGCTGGCGGACCGAGCGATTGAGTTCGCAGACCGTTCACTTCAGGGCGAGCGCGGTGGTCGGCTGAACAAGCAACTGGACCAGGCTGGCGTTTCGATGCGCCCGGCAGAGTTCGCGGTGCTCACCGCGATCGGTGCAATCGTGGGTCTGGCGCTGGGCTATATCGTCTTCGGCATACCCGGGGGTGTGGTCGGAGCCATCGTCGCCCTGATCCTGATTCGCTTCGTCATCGGACGCAAGGCCGACAAGCGGAAGGCGGCCTTCGCCGAACAGCTACCCGATGCGCTCCACCTCATGGGAGGAAGCCTCCGTTCGGGCTTCGGACTTCTCCAGGCCATTGATGTCATCGCGGCCGAGTCTCCATCGCCCACAGCAGAGGAGTTCCAGCGGGTCAAGGTGGAGGTCCATCTGGGACGCGACATGGATGAGGCGCTGCACGCCATGGCAGAGCGCGTCGGTAGCGAAGACTTCAAGTGGGTCAGCGAAGGCATCCAGATCCACCGCGAGGTCGGCGGCAACATTGCCGAGATCATCGACTCGGTCACCGCCACGATTCGCAGCCGCAACCAGATCCGTCGTCGCATCCGCTCGTTGAGTGCCGAGGGTAGGATCTCCGCGATCATCCTGGTCGCCCTGCCCATTTTCCTCTTTGTGATGATCTCCCTGGTCAACCCCGCATACATCGGCGAGCTCACTACGTCGTCGCTGGGTCGCACCCTGATCATGGGAGGTGTGGTCGGACTGGTGGTGGGCACCGTGTGGATCAAGCGGATCATCAGACTCGAGTTCTAGGAGGAGTCATGTCGGTACAGGTTCTCTTGGGTGCTCTTGCGGTAGCGGCCGCAATCCCGCTGCTCTATTACTCCGTCGCCGGACCCGGCCACCGATGGCTCTTCGGTAGGCGGCACAGCGTGCTCGGGGAGGTGCAGGACGTTCGCCAGCTCGTCCTGCAGGAAGGCGCATGGGAACGGCTTGCTCGACCACTCACCCGGTCGTTTGGTGTGGCTCTCGTTGGAGTGTCACCAAAGGGATGGGTCGACAGAACGAATCGAAAGCTCGTCCTTGCTGGCCTCTCCTCTCGAGGCTCGGTCGAGCAGGTTGTGCTCGCCAAGTTCCTGGTTGCGGCGGGGCTATTCCTGGTCGGATGGCTGGTGCTCGTCCCTCGTTTGGATATGGGTTGGCTGGTCACGGCCCTCATCACCGGGGTCGGGTTCATGCTGCCCGACATCTTCGTTTCCCGACGGGGCCGGCAGCGTCAGTATCAGATACAGCTCGAGCTCCCCGATGTGATCGATCAGCTCACCATGAGCGTGGATGCCGGTTTGGGGTTCGAAGCCGCGTTGGCGCGGACGGCGCGAGTCGGCGAGGGGCCGATGACCGAGGAGCTGATTCGCACCGTGCGAGAGATGCAGCTTGGAGTATCCCGATCGGACGCGCTGCGCAACCTCGCCGATCGCACGGACGTTGCCGACCTGAAGAGCTTTGTCGTAACCGTCGTCCAATCGGAGGAGTACGGCCTCCCCATCACCAAGGTCCTCGGGCTTCAGGCCGAAGAGCTTCGCGATAAGCGAGCCCAGCGGGCCGAGGAGCGAGCACTGAAGATCCCGGTTCTTCTGATCTTCCCCCTGGCCTTCTGCATCTTTCCCACCATCTTCATCGTCATGCTCGGACCGGCAATGATGCGGATCTCCCGCGGCATGTCGCTGCTCAACCCGTGAGGTGAGAGCCATGATCGAAGCCACCCAGGGCTCGAAGGGGCCTCGCAGCGTTGCTGAGGTCCTCGCCGCCCTCGACGGGGGCGATCCGGGTCCGGTTCCGAGCGGTTTCGAGCCACTCGACACCGCCCTCGAGGGCGGGTTCAGAACGCGAGAGCTCGTCATCGTTGGCGGCCCACCCGGGATCGGCAAGACCTCAGTTGCGCTGCAATGGGCACGCCACGCTGCCGCCGCGGGGCGCGCCGTCGTATACGCGTGCTATGAACATGACGAGGCCACGCTGCTCGGCAGGTTGCTTGCCCAAGAGGTTGGCGAGCTCGGCATTGGAGATGCCCCTGCCTCACAACAGACGAGGTCCACGGTGCGGGCGGTGACCCGCGGGGAAGCACAACTCGAGGAAGAACTATCGGGCGACCTCCTCCTGCGTTCGGCTTACGAACGGCTCGATGATTACGCCCATCGGCTGTGGCTGGTTCGCGCCTCTGGTGTCGATACCGGCCTCACCGAACTTCGCGCAATGGCGGGAGACTTTGGGAAGGGCGCGGTGCTCTTCGTCGATTACCTACAAAAGATCCCGAGCGACGTCGAAACCGCCACCGAGGGCGAGCGGGTGGCCCACCTTGTCGAAGGACTGAAGGAACTCGCCCTCGACAGAGACATCGCTGTCATCGCCGTCGTCGTCGGCGACGATTCCGCACTGTCGGCACGGCGACTTCGCTTGCAGCATCTCAGAGGCGCCGCCGCGCTCGCCTACGAGGCAGACATCGTGTTGATGTTGAACGAAAAAGCGCTGGCGGTCTCGAAATCGCACTCAGCGTTCGACTCGGTGCGGGCACAGGAGTTCAACAGTCAGGTCGTGCTCAGCATCGACAAGAACCGAGGCGGCCCCGCACCGATCGACATGGAGTTCACCAAGGACCTTGCGCACTTTCGCCTGGAGCCACAAGGGGCAATTGTCGAAGACCGCCTCATCGACAACCTGCTCTATCCCGAGTGAGGTTTGAACCGCTCACCACGGACGCTGCTCGCCGCCCGATCTCGAACGCGACATGGTGCCGCGGTCTTGGCCGAGGCCGAAGGACGGTAGTGTGAGCGCCGGATTGCCCACGAGGCACCCAGGCGAGGAGGAGGAACGAACAATGAGATTTGCAAGATCAAAGGCGAAATGGACGGTTGCCCTGGTTGCCTTGGCGCTGCTGGCCGCGGCATGTGGCACCTCAGACGACACCACGACGACCGCAACGGCCACGGCCGGCGACGAGGCCACGACAACGACCGCAGCTGAAGCGACCACAACGACCGCGGTTGAATCGCTGGAAGGGGAGACGATCGAGGTGATGGCCTCCTGGGGCGGCGCGGAGCAGGCCGGGTTCCAAGAGGTGCTGGCCGCCTTCACCGCGGCGACGGGGGTGGAAGTCACCTACGTGTCGGAGCGTGAAATGTCCCAGGTGCTGCCGACGCGGATCGCCGGCGGCAACGCACCCGACGTTGCCATGATCCCCAGGCCGGGAGAAATCGCAGCGTTCGTCGAGGACGGGGTGGCCATCTCGTACGCCGATCTCGGCGTCGACATGGGTGCCATCAGCGGCAACTATTCCGACAGCGTGCTCGATCTCGGCACCTTCGGCGGTGACCTGTACGGTCTGATGACCGCGTCGAACTCGAAGAGCACGTTCTGGTACAAGCCCGCCTCGTTCGCCGAGCAGGGGTTCGATGTTCCCGAGACCTTTGACGAGCTGGTCGCCATCACCGATGCGTACGTGGCGGCTGGAAAGGTGCCGCTTTCGATCGGTGGCCTGGACGGGTGGACGCTGACCGACTGGTTCGAGAACATCTACGTGCGGGTGGCAGGACCGGACAACTACAACAAGCTGTTCGTCACCCAGGAGATCCCCTGGACCGATCCAACGGTGGTCACGGCGATGGAGTTGTTCCGCGACATCATCACCCCCACCGACGACAAGTTGATTGGCGGTGCCGCCGGTACCAACTCGACGGGCTTCATCGATGCATGGGACCTGGTGCTCGGCGGTGATGCCGAGATGTACTACGAAGGCGGGTTCATGGGGAACTTCGCCAGGGACAACTTCCCCGATCTCACCGGAGGGACGGATTACAGTTTCTTCAACTTCCCGGAGATCGACTCGCAGTACGGCAAGCCGGTGGTCGGTGGCGGCGACTTCGCTGTGGCCTTCACCAACACGCCTGGGAGCAGGGCGTTCATCGACTTCCTCGCCACCGAAGAGGCAAACGCCATCTGGGCAACCGCCTCCGAAGGCAGCCGGATCACGCCACATCAAGGCGTGTCGTCGACTCTGTTCGCTGACCCGTTGACGGCCCTGGAGGCAGGATTCATCAAGTCGGCCGACATCTTCGTGTTCGATGGCTCGGATCTCGCGCCTGCGGCCGTAGGCGGGGATGCCATGTTCACCGCGCTCCAGACGTTCATCCAGAATCCGGATGACATTCTGGGAGTCCTCGAGTTCATCGAGAGCGCTGCCGCCGGCACCCGCTAACAACAACCGAGGTCTGGGCGAGCGCATCCAGCGCTCGCCCAGACCCGCGTTCTGCCGTTTCCTCCCCTCTTGGGGGAGGTGGCAGCGGCGAGCCGCTGACGGAGGGGGCTCTTGCGGTACTCCCCCCAAGAGGGGGAGAAACGGAGGGAGAAACGGAGAGGCCACTTCGACAACACCCGGTGTCGCACTATCGCGAAACACGACCCCTCAGGGGAGGCAAGTTGGCTCGCGACCACGCCTTGACCCCCCTGAGGGGGAGAAAGGAGCAACGTATGGCGACTTGCGACTCGCCTAGTCCGTCTCGTTGCCGCTCAGCTCCACCGTTGAGTGGTAGGTGAGCTTGATCGGCTCGTCGGAGCCGCTGATCACATTCTCGGTGACCACTGCATGTGACATGTCATGAACCAGGATCCCGTAACGCGATGCCTCGGAGATTGCGTTCCCAGAAACTCGAGCATTCGACATCTCATTGATGGCGATGCCCGCTCGCTCTCCGCCAACCACGTCGTTGCCGTCGACGGTGACGTTGGCGAAGTTGACCGCGATGCCGTAACCGCCGGCATGGTCAATAACGTTGCCGGAGATGACCGACTCCGGCCAGGAGGTGGCATTGGCCACGCGGATCCCGATGACATATGGTCCCGGAGCGGGCTGAATCCGGTTCCCTGTCACCGTCGCCGCTCCATACACCACGTCGATGCCCCGGAAGCTGCTGCCGGTGATGATGTTGTCGGCGATGGTGATGTCGGAGCTCTCTATCACCGAGATGCCGATGTCACCACCAACAATGCCGAGCCCCCGGATGGTGACACCGGTCGTGCCGCGGATGCTGATGACTGCGCCTCCGGCCACCCCACCGACCTGAGCTGATCCGGGCTCCCCACCGATGATGCTGAGCGAGCGATTGATGACCACCTGCTCCACATAACGACCAGGAGCCAGCGTGATCGTCGCCCCGTCTGCGGCCTCGAGGATGGCGGTGGCCAGCGTCGGGTAGTCGCCTGGCACCTCGATCTCCTGATGTGTGGAGGATCCGACGCTGCACGACGTCAGGAACGTTGAAAAAACAACAATGAAAACCAGCCGCCGCACCTGGTCAGCCCTTGACCGCACCGGAGGTCAGGCCTCGGACGAAATAACGTTGCAGGGCGAAGAAGACGATGAGCGGAACGATCATCGACAGGAAGGCCCCAGCGGACAACAGGTTCCACTCGTTGCCGTATTGGCCGAGCAGGTTCCTGATCCCGACCGTGAGCGGGAACTTGTCCGGCGTCTGCAGGAAGATGAGCGCGTTCATCAGGTCGTTCCACACCCACACGAACTGGAAGATGGCCAGGGCTGCAATCGCAGGGAGGGAGAGTGGCAGCACGATCCTTGTGAATATTTTCACATTACCGGCGCCATCGATCCGCGCCGACTCGATCAGATCGTTTGGGATATCTGCCATGAAGTTGCGTAACAGGAAGATGGCAAAGGCCAGCCCGTAACCGGTATGAGCGAGCCAGATGCCGGGGAAGGTGCCGGTGAGATTCAATGTGTTGAAGATCTTCAGCACCGGCACCCAGGTGACCTGCAGAGGCACCACCAGCAGAGCAATCACCCCGAGGAAGATCCAGTTGCGGAAGGGGAAGTCGAGCCAGGCGAAGGCGTAGGCCGCCACCGCGGCGATGGCGATGGGAAGGATGGTGGCCGGGATGGTGATGATGATGGTGTTGATGAAGTTGTCGGCGAATCCGGGCGGGGGCAAACTGGGCGAGAACAGCACCTCGTTGTAGTTGTCGAGGGTCCAGCCGCCCTGCCAGACCTGCCACCAGCCGTACTGCGAGCTGGCAGCCCTGCTCTTGAATGAGGTGATGAACAACCCAAGGGTTGGGACCAGCCAGGTGATGGTGACCGCGATGAGCACGCCCGGCACCACCCAGCGCCTCACCCGGCCACCCTTTCGAGGACCACCAGCGGTGACGGGCGGGGACGTCGCGACCGTAGTCATCTCGCCTCCGCGGCCCGGATCTGGCGCATTTGCCACCACATCAGTGGGGCCATCATCACCAGGAGCACCACGGCCACCGCACTGCCGTAGCCGGCGGCATTGTTGTTGAAGATCTCCCAATACACGGTGAACCCGACGATGCGCGACGAAAAGCCGGGGCCACCCGTGGTCATGATCAGCACCAGGTCGACCGCCTTCAGGGCGTTGATGATCATCGTCACGGCCACCACGATGATCGGCCCCTTCATCTGCGGCAGCGACACCCTCCAGAACACCTGCCATTCGCTGGCGCCGTCAACGGCAGCGGCCTCGTGGGTCTCCTCGGGCAGTGCCTTGTAGGAGGCGGCGAGGATCGTCATCGACAACGCGGTCCACACCCAGATGCCGGCGCCGATGATGGCGAAGTTGACGAGGTTGGGCTCGCCGAGAAACGCCACCGGCCCGAACCCGATGAGCCCAAGCATGGCGTTGATGAGCCCGATGTTGGGGTCGGTGGAGTACACCAACCGGAACACGACGCTGGCGGCGGTGAAGGACACCACCAGGGGAAGGAAGACGATCGCCTTCGCTGTCTTCTCGTATTTGACCTTGTCGGCCAGAACCCCAACCAACAGCCCAAAGGCGATGACACCCAGAGTGAAGAGCACTACCCACAACGCGCTGTTGAACAGCGCCGACCACGGTGGCAAGTCGTATTTGATGAATGCCGGATCGTTGGTGAACAGCTCCTGATAGTTCTCCAGGCCGACGAACTCGCGCGTTGGATTGATGATCGAACCGGAGTGAAAGCTGATCCAGATGGTTCGGATAACCGGCCACACCAGGAACACTGCCAGCAGGATGAGCGCGGGGGCGAGCCACAACCAGGGACGCCAGCGTACGCGGCGTCTCCGCTTTCGTGCCTCACCACCGGCAGCAGGAGTTGTCGGCTTGGTAACGGTCGCCGTCATCGCCCTGCAATCCCTCCTAACCGGCAGCAGCCGTCGCCGACCGAGCACCGATGCGACCGCCGCTCTTCGGATCAAAGAAATAGAGCTTCCCGGTGTCGATCACCACGTCGAGCTGCTCGCCTTTGGTGACGTCCACGTCGCTGCTGATGCGGGCGACGAATTCCGTCGTATTCCCGAGCGACTCCGGCGTTTGACCGGCGTCGGCCAACAGCTCCTCCACGTCTGGCGTTATCACAGGACGGAGGTTGAGGGTGTGGTGCACAAAAACCTCTGCGCCCAGGTTCTCGTCGACCTCGGCGGTGATACGCATCGTCCGATCGGGATCGGGTCCCGCGATCACGGACGCCTCCATGGAGGTGGGGCGTACTCCCATCACCAGCTCCTCGTTGGTTCGATTCTCCAGACCGGGATGTCGCTCCAGGGTCCGTGGATCGACCTTGAGCCGGTAGTCGCCAAACACGACCCACACGTCCTCCCCTTCTGCCTCGAGCCTGGCGTAAATCATGTTCATCGCAGGGCTCCCGATGAAACCGGCGACGAAGAGGTTCTGCGGATCATTGAACAGCTCGTGCGGCGGCCCCACCTGTTGCAGGTTGTAGGGGCGAGCCGGTGATACGGCGCGGAGCACGGCGACGCGATCGCCGAGGGTCATCGCTTCCACTTGGTCATGTGTGACGTACACCGTCGTCGTCTCCAGGCGGCTGTGAATCCGTTCGAGCTCGGCTCTCATCTGCACCCGCAATTTGGCGTCCAGGTTCGACAGGGGCTCGTCCATGAGGAACGCAGCCGGCTCGCGGACAATCGCGCGACCCATGGCGACCCGCTGTCGCTGACCGCCTGACAATGCTTTCGGTTTCCGATCGAGGAGGTCGGTGATCTCCAGGATGCCTGCGGCCTCTGCCACGCGGCGCCTGATTTCGTCTCTGGGTGTCTTGCGCAGCTTGAGGCCGAAGGCCATGTTGTCGCGCACCGTCATATGCGGGTACAGCGCATAGTTCTGGAAGACCATCGCGATGTCGCGGTCCTTCGGCGTCACGTCGTTTACCAGGTTGTCACCGATATGCATCTCGCCGCGGGTGATGTCTTCCAAGCCGGCGATCATGCGCAGCACGGTGGATTTTCCGCAGCCCGAAGGGCCAACCAGCACCAAGAACTCCCCGTCCTCGATGGTGAGGGTGAACTCTCCGACCGCCAGGGTGCCGTCGTCGTAGATCTTGGTGAGGTCGTCCATCCGAATCTCAGCCATAACCCTCCGTCCCTCTGCAGTGACAACCTAGCGCGTTGAACCGTGGCCGCGCTCGAGGATGAGCCCTGACGGACGACGACACCTTTCTTTCGGGTCGACCGCCAACCCACCCTCGGCACGATCGGTGGGTTGGGAATCGGTGGTGGTCAGCACCACCTCAGCGGAACCAATGCGTATCGATCTCGGCTCCCACCGTCATCGGGCCGACGCGCGTCGTCTACGGAATCACCGCGATCGCCTCGACTTCGAATAGGAGGTCGTCGCGAGCCAGCCGCTCCACGCCGAGCAAGGTGCTCGCCGGCAAGCGGTCGCCGAACAGCATCCCAACCTGCTCTCGGAACGGCTCGAGCTTCGCCTCATCGTGATCAACGATGAACGAGGTGATCTTGGTTACGTGCTCTGGCCCGGCCCCGGCACCCTGCAGCGCTAAACGGAGGTTGGCAAAGGCTTTCTGAACCTGACCCGCAAATTCACTCGACACGATCTTGCCCTGCTCGTCCCAACCGACCTGGCCCGAGATGAACACAATCCGGCCCGGCTTCGCAGCGACCACCTGGGTGAAGAACTGCCGCGAGTCGAATATCCCATCGGGCTGAATGTGTTCAAGCGTCATACCACTCCCCACTGTCGCGCGATCTCGTCCTGCTAGGCGAACCCGTGCAGCTGTGGCTTGCGGGTCAGGCTAGCGTATGCGATCGTCGCCTAGCTGGGGCTTCTTCTGGCTCGCGACTGGTAGCTGTTGACTCGTTGCTCTACTGGCTCGATCCCTGGATGGCACCGAACACTGCACCTTGCGGATCGTGGATGACCGACATGCGCCCTGCCATCTCCACGTCAATGATGTCACCGGCCCTTGCGCCAAGCGCCGTAGCCTTCTCGACGGTGGCGTCGATGTCATCGACGGCGAAGTACACCAGCCAATGCGGTGGAACCTCGTCCGGCAGCACCCCGGTCTTGTCGTATCCGCCGGCAACCTGGTCTTCTCCGAGGGTGAACAACGTGTATTCACCGCTATCGCCCATGGGCACCGTTTGGGCTCCCCACCCAAAGACGTCCTTGTAAAACTTGGTCGCAGTGGCAATGTCTCCCGTGCCGAGCTCTACCCAGGTGAGTGACCCGGGTGCGTCCTTCAACTCGGCCCCGGTGTGGTTGCCGTCCTGCCACACCGCAAACGGCGCTCCGGTCGGGTCGGAGAAGATTGCCATCTTTCCGGCGTCCATCACTTCCATGGCCGGCAGCATGGTTGACCCACCCGACCCCTCTACCGCGGAGGCGCTGGTTTCGACATCCTCGACCGTGATGTACGGCATCCACGTCGGGGGCATCGGCCGCTCCGGGGGTGCCTCTCCCCCGCCGGCGACCAGCTTGCCGTCCTTGGAGAAGAGGGTGTAGACCTGCGACTCGCCTGCGGGTTGGTCCTCACCGGTCCATCCGAACAACCCGGCGTAGAACTCCTTGGCCGCTTTCGGATCGCTGGTGGTGAGGTCGGCCCAATTGAATTTGCCAACGGTCCCCACGATGACTCCTTTCGCTGGGGGCCCCACCATCTTGGCACAGGCGCGAACGGCGAGATCCGAGCCACCGGCCAGCAGCCACCAGCTACCAGCTACGAGCCAAGACACAAGACGGATGATCTGACTTGCGACTTGCGACTCAGTCTTCTTCCTTCATGCTGCGCATCGACCAGAGCAGGGTCCGCATGGACTGGGGTTGCTGCAATACGGTGACCACGGCCGCCGCCACGTCTTCGGCGTCCAGCATGTCGGCCAGCCCTGGCATGTCGGGGGTGCGGCCGGTGCCCATCGCGAACTCGGTGGCAGTTCCCCCCGGGGCGATGGTGCTCACCCGAATGGCCTTCGCTCTGAGTTCGCGATCGAGTGCTCCGGCCAGACCCACCTGGGCGTACTTGGTCGCCGCATAGACGGCTTCGTCCCCTGCACCTCGCAACCCGGCGACGGAGGCGACAATGACGATGTCACCGCCACCGTTCTCCAACAGCCGCGGCACTGCGGCCCGGATCGGCCAGATGGTCCCCGCCACGTTGGTGTCGATCATGGCGCGGATCTCGTCGTCCGTCTGATCCATGATCCCGCCATACATCCCGACCCCCGCGTTCACCACGATCGCATCGAGGTGGCCGAAGCTCTCCACCGCCTGATCGACCATCCGCTGTGAGTCCTCAGGCGAGCGGACGTCCATTTCGACGATGGCCACCTGTGAGCCCAACTCGTCGGCGAGCTCGGTGAGG
>SMVB01101690.1_pt1 | contig 15884 bp, 15 predicted proteins | sample 2456461 | NCBI WGS metagenome assembly SMVB01 (sample SAMN11095934, study PRJNA526329) | marine sediment metagenome | biome: Marine sediment; feature: Surficial sediment; material: Deep marine sediment; isolation source: Hadal surficial sediment | place: Pacific Ocean | collected 2014-05 | depth... | reverse complement strand
TGGGTTTTTCGGGTTTAACCTTCGGTCGATAAATATGCGCCTGGTCTTCGCGGTACAAATAAGAATTATTAAAGGCATCGCTGTTCAATACCCTGCCGACCAGGATCAATGCGGTACGTGTAAAACCCTTTTTACGTACCCTTTCGACAATATTTTTGAGTGTCCCTTCGACCTTATCTTGGTCCGGCCATGAAGTGCGATAACAAACGGCCACCGGACAATCTTCGCCATAATGCGGAATGATCTCCGCGACGATCTTATGTATATGCGCTACGCCCAAATGAATCACCAAGGTTGCACCGCTGCGTGCCAATTCTGCTAAACGCTCCTTTTCTGGGAACGGAGTTTTGCTGTCATAGCGGGTCATGATGATGGTTTGAGAAACACCGGAGAGCGTCAGTTCCTTGCCCAACCACGCCGCTGACGCCGAGGTCGCTGTTACACCGGGAATTATTTGATAGTCGATGCCTTGGTGTTCTAATAGACGGATCTGTTCGCCTATCGCGCCATAGACCGACGGGTCCCCTGAATGGATTCGGGCGACATCTTTGCCTTGGGCTTGTGCCTGGTTTATATGCGCCATGATTTGATGTAAATCAAGCGAGGCCGTGTCGATAATTTGCTCCGCGCTATTTTCTGCCGCGCCCAGTATTTCTCGAGGCACCAATGAACCGGCATAAAGGATGATTGGACATTGGCAAATTAGTCGCTGCCCTTTGACGGTGATCAATTCGGGATCGCCCGGGCCTGCACCGATAAAATAAACCGTCATATTTGTTTACTGTACCCACGTGGGGAATAAACCCAGTGTTGCTGCCCATTAACGATATGGCGGGATTCGCTATTACCTACCGAGATCAGCGTAAACATGTCCACATCTTTGGCATCTAAGTCTCCCAAGCAAACGATGTTTAATTTTTCGTCCTCACGGGTCACTTGACGTGCGATTAATACCGGTGTCGATGGCGCACGATATTCCAATAAAATGTCACGAGCTCTATTCAATTGCCAATGTCGTTTTTTCGATGCCGGATTATAAAATGACACGACAAAATCGCCAGCACCAATGCAATGGATACGTTTCTCAATAGTGTCCCATGGGGTTAATAGGTCCGACAAGGATATCGTACAAAAATCATGACCCAGTATTGCGCCGGCGCCGCTGGCCCCTGCTTGCATGGCTGAAATACCAGGGACCACCTCAATGTCTACGTCTAGCCATTCGGGGTGGGCTTCTTCTCCTTGTAATTGTCGATCCAATAATTCAAACACTACCGTTGCCATACCGTAGATACCAATGTCACCACTGGAGATCAATCCTGTGGTTTTGCCGGCAGCGGCGAGATCCAAGGCCAAACGCGCGCGAGCGATCTCCTCCCCCAACGGTAAGACGTGACGCTGTTTGCCATGGCATAGTTTCCCTAATATATCTAAATACAAACCGTAAGCCACCAAATCACTACAGCTCTCAATCGCTTCAATAGCCTTCGCCGTCATCCATCGTCTGTCGCCAGGGCCAATGCCGATGGCGTATAGTTTACTCACGCCGTTGAACTGCTATTCATTTTGAGATAAGAGAACATCGTAATTAATGGTCGCAATATCAATAATGACGGCTTAGTCGCTTCTGGCGATGGCGCAGGTCGCCTTAGTCGTTTTCTGTTTTGCTAAGAGCAATTGCGCAGGGTCGTTCGTTTGGACCTGCGCTGCATATAGCGCCGCCGATTCCGCTACGCCGTATAGTCCGACGATTTCAAATACCGCGTCCGAAGGTGTTCTTAGCTGGTCCTGCACGGTTTTAAGTTGTTCAATCGTCCATGTTCTAAACGGTATATTTAACGCCTTACCCAGCTGAACCAAGCCAATTTCATTGCCTTTAATATCGAGGCTATTGATACTCGTGATCTGATCGGGTTGCAGATCAACTTGCTCAAGGCAGCGGGTTAGCAATGATTGTAGTTCTTCCAATTCGCAATGGCGTTCACAGCCCATACCCACGGTATAGATCGGTTGGTAGGATTTGGCCGTTGTGACCACCAATTGCGCGTCCAGTATTTTCGCAATCTCCGCGCCCCAAAGATTGGCGCCACCTTCATGACCGGAAATTAAGGGGATCACATATTGGCCTCGTTCATCCAACACCAGTACTGGGGGATCTTCTCGCTTATTGTTTAGCACGGGGGCCAACGTTCGCACAACTATGCCAGCGGCGCAGATCATGACCAATTTGTCGCCCGCTTGAAAGGCGTGCTGCACGCGTTCGGCGAAGGGCTTGGGTTTAAACCAAATCTCCGAGTCGCCGATTTGGCGTTGCAGTTGTGCTGCCAAATCCTTACCTGGGTTGGTCAGTGCGACTATGCGGATCATGTGTTGTTACGGGCTTTGCGTAGGACGATAAAGATTGAAAAATATGGCCCTTCGCGTTCGCTTAAGGTAGTGACATCACGAACGATCACTTCATTCTTTCGCCCAATATATTCGAGATAGCGGGCGTCGCGGGATCGCCCCGTTTCCTGGAGCAAGCGTAATAAACGAGGACGCGAACGTCCGGCCTTCATTATCACCACAGTGTCGTAAGTCACCAACGCGTGGCGGACAGTGTCGTCATCGTGACGTCCACTGATCACCGCCAAAGATTCCTTTAGCAAGGCCAGCGGTTGGCATAGGGCCGATGAAGCCGCGTGCATCGAGGAGATCCCAGGTACGACGTGGCACGCATAGGTCTTTTCAATACGCTGTAATAAATAGGCGAAAGAAGCGAAAAATAACGGATCGCCTTCACACAAAAAGACAACGTTGCGCCCTTTGGCCAAGTGTTTTTCTAAGCTCTTAGCTGCTTCATCATAGATGGCATTGGCCAATATTCGATCGTCGCACATGGACATGACAATCGGGACCTCAAGTGTTTCATGACGAAGATCTTTTAAGGCTTCAATGGCGATATCCCTCGCTTGTGATGTCCCTTTATCGTTAGCGATATAACTAATCACGTCAGCCTGTTGAATGATGCGGTAAGCTTTGAGGGTGAGCAACTCCGGATCACCCGGCCCAACGCCGACGCCATAAAATACGGGTGGTTCAATATCAGCCATGATGCGGCTTGCTAAATTTGAATAACGTAACGGGAAGTTGCGGACGATAAATTATTTGTCCGGCCAAGTGTTCGCCTTTACTCACCGCCACTTGTACGGTCTCCATTTGGCCTCCACAGATTTCGGAAAAGGCGATTAGTCTATGTTTGGTCTGCTCCGTGACCGCGCTGGCGAGCAAAACGCCATTGCTTGAAAGGCGCTGCCAGGTAAGATCCAGTAGCGCTTCCAATTCCCCATCACTGCCGCCAATGAACACTTTGTCTGGGTGTGGCAGTTGATCCAATACCGCTAAGCCGCGCCCCGGAACGATGTGCAGATTACCGACCACCCCAAAGCGCGATCGATTGGCTTGCAGACAACTCAAGCGATCCGGATGATGTTCTACAGCGTGAATTTGTGAGCTCTCATTCCAATACGCCCACTCGACAGCAACACCTCCGCAGCCTGCGCCAATATCCCAGCCCACCTCTCCAGAGGAAGGTTGCAGCAAAGACAAAATAGCCAATCGGACCTCGCGTTTGCTAAGCATCCCACTGCCTTGTTTGCCATCGGTAACAAAACGCTCGTCTGGGATGCCGGGGAACTCCGGCAATACCCCGCCGGCACCTTGGATATGAATGACGGTGACATGTAGGGGATCAAAACACTGGTTGCTGTCGATCAAGTCACTCGCGAGAAAAACATGGGTTTGCTGCGTGTCATGACCGATATTTTCGCAAACCCAAAATTTCGAATCTGCAAAACCGGCCGCGAGACATTCCTTGGCCAATATTTGTGGTTGGCTATGCTGATCGGTAAGGATAACGAGATGACGATTCGCTTTCAGTTTGCGCCGGATCATATCCAGTGGCCGCCCATGCAAGCTGAGGACATCGACGTCTTGCAGCGAGAGACCCAATTGATGACAGGCCGATTGAATACTGGAAACGGCAGGATAAAACGCCAGTGCATCGGTCTCATAGTGTTGGGCAAACCAACCTCCGATGCCATAAAACAAAGGGTCCCCGGAGGCCAGCACGGCAATCGTTTGATTCTGTAATGCATCGGCTAAGGCGCGAAGCGCGTCAAGGGCTGGTAAAATCTGCTGGCGTTGTGCTTTCAGCAAGTGTTCAACGGTGGCCAATTGCCGCTTCGATCCCATGACAACTTGAGCGCCGGCCAAAGCACTCAGCGCCGCAGAACCGAGCTCCGCGGGTACCGTCGTGCCTAGACCGATGATATGGAACACAAATTGATAATCCTAATGGGTGTCGCCATGGTGACAACGCAATAGTGCATTACAAACGGCACAGGCAACTGCACTGCCCCCTTGACGACCCAATAAAGTAATACATTCAACGCCCAAGAGTTCATGGTGATCCCACAGCGTTTGCTTGGCCTCAGCGGCACCGACAAAACCAACCGGCATACCAATTATCAATGCCGGTTTGGGTGCGCCGCTTTGCAGCATTTCCAACAGCCGAAATAATGCCGTTGGGGCATTCCCAATGATCACAATACTGTCTTTAAGCTGTGGCGCCCATAGTTCTACTGCGGCCATCGCCCGAGTTTCGCCGTTTTCTTTCGCGCGCGGAGCGACCTGTTCATGATTGACATAACACAAAGGCTCTCGGCTAATCAGGCGCTTGGTAATACCGTGCTTGACCATTTCCACATCACACAACAGGGGGCCGGCTTGCGTTATCGCCTTTAACCCTTGTTCGCAGGCGTTGTTACTAAATCGCGCTTGACCAACGATCTCAGGCGTCCCCAGACTATGGACCATCCGCAGTAGCACTTGCTGTTGAACCGGATCAAAGTTTTCGATGGCGACCAGATCGCGGATGAGACGGAAGCTTTCCTGTTCTATGCGTTGGGGGTCGGCTTCATAGTTAAATGTCATCGCTTAGTGTTCCACTATTTCGTCGTGACAATGGCGTCGTAATGGCGGTGATGGCTGGCATCGGTACCAATTCCTTGCACATGGTGATGGTGGCCCGCCTGTGGAAGCCCCACTTTTTGCTCCGCACCAACGATTTGCACACGATATTGGCATAGCTGGCAATTCATGTTGGCATTACCTGCCTCTATTTCCTGCAACTTATCGACGAAGGTATCAATAACCTTGGGATGATCACTTAGATAAGAGGCCTTCACGACAATTACATCGCTATGTTTCGCTGCGTATGCGTCGACCCACGCATAGATCCGCTTGACCAGACGTCCAGTAAACAGGAAATAGGGAAATACGATGACTTTCTTAAATCCCAGTCCGTGAGCACGCGCCAACGCTTCGGGAACCAGCGGTGTCGTGACACCGCTGTAACAAGTCGTCCCCCAGCCAAAACCCATACCTTCTTGTAACATCCGGGTTATTTTGCTGATATTCGAATTGGCGTCCGCATCGGAGGCGCCGCGCCCCACCACCACCAGCAAGGTGTCACCACGCTGATAGCCAACACCAAAATCGGCTTCCGCTTCGACGATACGCGCTTGAGCGGCTTGGAGCATTTTTGCATTAACCCCTAAATGCGCGCCATATTCGATTTTGACGTCATATCGTTTTTGCAATGCATTTAGCTCACTTGGAATATCATTTTTTACATGGCCACCCGCCATTAACATGCCGGGGATCACTTGAATGTGGCTAGCACCTTGTTTTACCAGCGTTGCGACACCTTCGGCAATGATGGGACGGGCAAATTCAAGAAAACCCGTCTCGATCAATCGTTCGGGAAAGCGCAGCCGAAAGTGCTCAGCCAATTGATAGAATTCTTCAACTGCTTCGACGTCTCGCGAACCATGACCAACAAATAAGATCGCGGGTGTGTTTGGTTTAATCATATCGAATCATTCTTTCTCGTTGATATCCAATTCTTTTTCTTAATCGCGTAGACATTCATTAATCTAGTTGAGCGTCACCGCAACTAAACAATTCGCAGCAAGCCGCAATAGCTAACGAAGGGTCACGAAACTCCCGTTCGGAGATGGGCAATGTTGGGCGTTTCAGCATAAAAACTGGGATGTTTAATTCTCGCGCAGCAACCAACTTGGCGGAAGTCGCATTGCCACCGCTGTTTTTGCTGACGACAACGTCGATTTCATATTGACGCATAAGCGCAAGTTCATCATCTACCTTAAAAGGGCCAATGGCCTTAATCCAGGTGAACGTATTCGGCAACAATAGCTGCGGTTGGGCTGCCGTCCTGAGCACGGCGCTCTGATCTCGACCGAGACTATCAACCACGGCTTGCGTGATCTGCCCGGCACTAAAAAATATCTTCTTTTTACTACTTAGCTGTTTCAGCAGATCATCCCACGAGGGAAATGACTGCCAATTATCATTTTTGCCGGGCTGCCATTGAGGACGATAATACCGCCAACAGTTAATGCCGCATTGCTTGGCGACACTGATTGCCGTTGCGCTCATTTTTTCCGCGTAAGGGTGGGTAGCGTCCAAAATAGTGCTGATGCGTCTGTGCTTTACAAAAGATTCTAAGCCACCAAACTGACTAAACCCGCCACTGACCACCGTGCATGAGAGTTCAGGCTTTCTGACCAAACCCGCGATAGCGTACAACACGGGAACTCCTCGGCTATGGAGAGTTTCTGCAATGCGTCTTGCATCTGCTGTACCGCCTAATAAGAGTAGGCTCATTGCGGCGGGTCCAATGCCGACCCCACTTGTGCCCCTGCGCGATCAACCGCCCACACTTCAAGTCGTATATTGTCCGGCAAAATACGCCGTGCCTGTGCCAACGCTTTACGGCAGATCACGTCAGCCAAATCAACATCCGCCTGGTGACAGAGATCAAGCGCTTCAATACTGGTGTTAGCCTTTCGAATACGCTTAAAAAGATCAGCGTCCGCGCCGGCTTGGTCAGCACACTGAGCCAAATGCTCGAAATCGATTTGCGACGACTTGCTATTCAAATCCAAATGTCCGCAGGCCAATTTGCTGATTTTACCAAAGCCCCCGCACAGGATCAGTCGTTTCATGGATTGCCGTTTCAAGTACTTCAACACCGCACCCACGAAATCCCCCATCTCAACCAAAGCCATCTCCGGCAAATCGTAATGGTGTTTTATGAAGGCTTCACTGCGGTTACCCGTCGTGGCGGCGATATGTTCAATGCCATTGGCTTTTGCAACATCGATACCTTGATGGATCGAGGCAATAAAAGCGCTGCACGAAAATGGACGCACGATGCCAGTCGTGCCTAATATCGAAAGCCCGCCAACGATACCTAATCGCGCGTTCATGGTCTTCAAAGCGATCTCTTCCCCGTTTCGAATACCAATAGCGACTTCAAATCCGCCAACGTAGGCGAGATCACTGGCAATTTGGTTGAGATGATCGGTGATCATCTTTCGCGGCATGGGATTAATCGCGGCCTCCCCCACAGCAATAGGCAAGCCCGCTCGTGTTACAGTTCCCACGCCTTCGGCGGCTTTAAACCGAACACCGGGTTGCGTACTTAAACTCAACTCAACGAATACCGTTGCGCCATGGGTCACATCCGGGTCGTCTCCCGCATCTTTAATCGTTGCCGCGATCATACCAGCGGCAGACGCGCAACATTCGCTAATCACCAATTCCACGACCTTGCCGCGCGGTAATTTGACCTTGACCAATTCCGTTTTAGTGCCAGCCAATAAAGCCTGGGCGGCGGCGACGCTACACGCTGTCGCGCAGCAGCCGGTTGTAAGACCTGTTCGTAGTGGCCGCGGACGCTCGTCACTTTCGGGCCACATAAACTACACAGCTCGATCTAGCCACCGGGACTGGTCAACATTAGCCAACACTTGCGCTGGTTTGTGCTTGAGCGGAACCCTTGAAAAGATCACCGATGGCGTGCGGATTCGAGGGGAAGAATAAATGCAAGAATGTAGCGGTTAGACCCCGGTTTCGGTAGATCGCTTCCCCCGGTGCCCGATGGCGTTGCCGACGCGCAAAGGCAAGTGGCGAGGGTGTCTGAAAACTCTGAGCATGATGATGTGCATGCGCCCGCACTTCACCTTCGGGCAACAAGGCCGTCTGCATCCCCTGGCAGCCGCGCCCGCCGGTCATCGCACCCTGCCCGCTTAAGAGACCCAGCATGTCAAAAGATCGACCTTCGAGATCCAGTAAACTTTCTAGGCAATACAAAAAGCCCCCGCATTCTGCCAATATCGGTTTATCGTTGTCGAAGAAGGCCTGAATTTCCCGACACAGTCTTGTATTGTTAGCCAGGCGTTCGGCATGCAATTCAGGGTAGCCGCCCGGCAACCAGAGGGCGTCCACATGCGGTAAGGACTCGTCCGTCATGGGCGAGAAAAAAACCAATTCCGCACCCATTTCCTGCAATAAATTCAGGTTAGCCGCATAAATAAAACTAAACGCCGCATCTTTGGCGATGCCTAACCTCAACCCGGCCAAGGATTTGTCGACGACGGGTAGCGTCAAAGGTTCGAATGCAACCGGCCGTGGCAGATCGCACAAAGCGCTACCGGACAAGGAATTAGCCAGGACTTCAAAAACGGCCTCCAGTTCATCTTCGACTTCACTCGCTTGTACGAGTCCCAAATGTCGTTCGGGTAAACGCATCGTTGGATCGCGTTTAAACTTCGCTAATAGGGGCAAGCTAGCCGGTAAAGCATCTGCAATGATCTCGGCATGCCTGTCCGATCCGCAATTATTGGCAACGATACCGGCAACCAAATAGTCGCTACGGTAACTTGCCAGACCCGCCGCTACCGCCGCCGCGGTCTGCGCCATCCCTTTTACATCCATGACCAACGCAATCGGTATGTGATATGTGGCCGCCAAGTCGGCACTGGATGGTTCGCCGTCAAATAGTCCCATCGCGCCTTCAATTAAAATCAAATCGGCGACTTGTGCCGCGGCATAAAGTTTTTGCTGACAATAGGCCTCTCCGGCCATCCACATATCAAGCTGCTCTACCGGTCCACCAGAAGCCTGCTCCAAAATTTGCGGGTCGAGATAATCCGGCCCTGTTTTAAACACGCGAACGACTTTGCCCAAGCGCGAATGGTAACGGGCGATCGCAGCTGTGACGGTCGTCTTGCCCTGGCCAGAAGCAGGCGCAGATATAAATAGCGCAGGACACAGAGCCCGAGTACTCAAAACTCGATACCTGCTTGCGCTTTGACACCTAAGCGGAAGGCATGGCCTTCGTCCTTAACCGCACTGATCGTATCTGCGATATCCATCAATTCGGTGACCATCGTGCGTCCGGTGATAATGACATTCTGATGCCTTGGGCGATGCGTTAATGCTTCAATTACTGGTGCCACGTCCAAATATTTGTATTTGAACATGTAACTCATTTCATCAAATACCAACAAATTTTTTGCACTATCTTTTAATAACGCCGCGCTGATAGCCCAAGCCTTTTCTGCTGCCTCAATATCTTGATCGCGATCTTGAGTTTCCCAGGTAAAGCCATGACCCATGACATGCCAATCGATCAGCGGGTGATCTTTAAAAAACAAATATTCGCCAGTGTGCATCCTGCCTTTGATGAATTGAACAACGGAGCAGCGTTGACCGTGTCCGACGGCTCTTGCCAATGTGCCAAAGGCCGAACTGCTTTTGCCTTTACCCGCACCTTTCAACAGAATTAATACGCCCCGTTCTTCCGTGGCCTTGGCGATCCTTGCATCCACCGCGGCCTTTCTTCGGGCCATTCGTTCCAGATGTTTATCTGTCCTACTGGACATTATCTGATACCTGATAGGGGCAGGTATTGGGCATTGATATCTCGCGCAAACTCTCTGCCACGACCGCGCTTAACCGCGGATTGTTCGGTATCTATCAGTATCCATTCACCGGGCAATTGAATATCGGCAATGTGTTGGGTACTGCGTCCATCGGTGATCAAATAATTGCGGAGCTGCAACGCGGGAAAATGACGTTTGATCCGATCACAATAGGCCTTGGCCTCCAACAATCCTTCTCTAAGAGGGGTACCACCGCCGGCCGGCGTTGCATCCAATAGTTCTCGTATCTGTTTAGGCGCGCGCGATTGCGGCAGTAGCAATTGAGTTTTTTGATTGCCAAATACCAGGATCGCCACTCGCTCGCGCGCAAGATAGGCTTGTTCGGCGATCCCCAGCACCACCGCCTTGGCTTGGGAAAATAGACCCTTGGCTAATGTCGATGCTGAGGTGTCCAATAAAATGAAATGTAGACGCTGTCCGTTGCGATAGGCTTTTTTAAATATTAGGCGCGTCGGCGGCCACTGCCCTGAGTTGGCAATTAAGGTACGAAACCAATGGGGTCTTTTGCTTGCAAAACTGGAAATACTCGTTCTGGCGCTAAATGGCCCTTTGATGCCGCTCGCGTCAGTTTCCATTATCGAATTTGCGGGTTCTTTTAAGGTGCCGCGCGAAAGGTCCAAATAACGACTTTTTGCTGTGTTTTGTTGTATTGGCTCCATGCGCCCCCAATCGCCGGCCGATCGTTCGCTATGGTTGCTTTGTTGTTGCGGCGTTTTAGGGGCAGGTGAGTCCGACCTTGGCGGCGCGCCTGGACGTTGAGGCGCAATTGGCTTGCGACGATGACATAACACCAACTCTGCAACCGACTCAATATCGTTATCCTCAACCACCGCCCGCCCGCGCCAAGCGGCGTGAGCCAACGCCGCGCGATACCAAATAATGTCCGCGCGCAAACCGTCTACACATTCGGCATGGCAACGCTCTGCAATTTGTACGCGCAGTAACTCAGGAAAACCAATTTGCCTAAGACAAGTCCGCGCATGGCGAATAATCGTCAATAATTCATTTTGCTCCGGGGCGTATTCTTCTAAGAACGACCGTGGATTAAGGTCAAACGCTTCGCGGCGACGAACGATTTCGATCCGTTCTTCAATCGAGTACTGATTGTCCAATTCGACGGCGAGGCCGAATCGATCTTGCAATTGCGGCCTTAATTCGCCTTCGTCCGGGTTCATGGTGCCCACTAATAGAAAGCTGGCGTCATGAACATGGCTCACGCCATCACGCTCGATATAATTAACGCCGCTGGCAGCAACGTCTAATAAAAGATCCGCTAAGGGATCCGACAACAAATTCACCTCATCAACATACAGCACGCCGCCATGCGCTTTGGACAACAACCCGGGTTTAAACGTCACCTCTTGTTTATTGAGTACTTGTTGCAGATCCAGGGTACCGATCAGCATTTCCTCGCTGGTGCCTAAAGGCAAGGTTACAAAGGCTCTCGTTTCAGTCGATATAGACTCAGAGGCGCTTGGTGCGCTTGCTATTAATTCTGACAGGCCGCGCGCCAAGGTCGATTTGGCGGACCCGCGAGGGCCACTAATTAACACCCCACCAATGACCGGATTGATGGCCAGTAAAATCAGCGCCGCTTTAAACTGCGCCTGCCCGACGACTGCGGAAAAAGGGAAGTCAGGCTTCGGCCGGAGCTGAGACATCTTTTAGCACCCAACGATTAACCGCCCATGCGCACACCAGCCCTAGGCTCAACCATAAAACGAAATTCGCCACACCACTGGCAATAATAAATTGCTGATGCAATTCGCTCAGTACTGCGACCGCATTGGGATCGGGGTGATTGAATTTGGGCCCGGTCGTGTGTGGCGCACCCAGCACATGGGGTAGGCCGATGAATCCCACACCGGCAAGTTTTCTCAGCTTCGGTGCAAAGGCGATCAGCGCTAACCCGGCCGCGCTCGCGAGAACGGCAAATATCCACCACCATTGACGCAGTTCTAACGGCGCCACTTCAATACCCGGTATTTCCGGCGGTAATCCCAATCCAGGCGAAACAAAAAACACGACAAAGCCGGCAATACCCCAGACCAGGCCCTTCGCTAGGGTCACCTGAGAGAGGCCTTGCAGTTGTGACAAGCACATCATCGCGAGCAATATCGCGGCAAATCCGATGCCGGCCGAGATATTGGAGGCGATGCTATAAAGTAGGCGCTGCGCACCATCTTCCGGCGCCCAGGTCGTCTCGTCGTGCTGATGGGCAGCGTGGCCTGATGCGTGAGCATCGCTGCGAGTCGCCGTTATGGGTGTTTCGTCAACTAATTCATATTTTTCCGCCGCAAAGATAATCGGTGCGACCTGAAATTGCTGGAATAGCGTAAACAATAATCCAGTGGCAAAACCGATAATTATTGCGTTTAAAATAATTTGTCTAAATAACATCGAAGATACTCACTTACATGAGGAACTCAGCCGTTGTGTCCAACGCGCGACAATGCCGACGAAGCTCACCCACAATTGGTTTGTTTGGTGTCATTATCGCAGCTACCGGATCTTTGGCCTTACGGATCGATTCTACGGTGCCATAAAACCGAGATCACCGTGGCCGAACCCTAATTCGACTTCCCTATGCGCGCTGTTCGAGTCTCGATACACAAAGCCATTGCTGTCCCAGACAGCGCGCCCAGCGACGAAAATGCCGAACCTATTTAGATCAGTGACAAGGAAACGCCGCGGTGTGGCGCGTGTCGTGAGCTGCGTTGTGGACGACATCCATCGGCGCAAAACCCACGATAAAGATAATGGTGGCGCCAAATGCCAAAGCACCCATTATTTGCACCCACTGCGCTATGGCAGTTCGCGGGATGACGCGATGTGAAGAAAGAGTTTGTGCAGACATTGTGAGTACCCACCGTACATACGTTATTAAATTAAGCTTCCGAACAGGCCGGTCTTCGGGCTTAAAAGAGGATTTAACGTTTTATTTGCGCCTTCGCGTTGTCACAGTTGACGTTGCAAACTACTCTTTATTACCGTTGCGGGGGCAGCGACGGATTTGCTGCTAAATCCAGCTCACCATCTTCCCGATTCTCCCAAAATATGGGCACCTGTTTACCGGATCTGAATCTAACCAAACAAAGCGCAAAAGACAAGCCTAACGCCGAGGTCCAGATAGGCCGTCGAAAACTAGCGTCGAACGTGACTTGGCTGGCCGTTCAGGCCCATTTCGCGCGCTAACAGGGGTCGCCGCGCTATTGGCCACAGTCGACTTATTCGACAATGCGGCCGATTCAGCGCTAAAGATGCAGTTTTTCTATGGCTGTTCGCACCGCGAAATCGAATCTTGCCCACTGTTGACGGTTTTTCAGCAGTCCAACGCGGATATAGTCTTGACCATTCGCAGCGATATGTCTCACCAGAACACCGCGTCGCGCGAGGCTGACATAGAGTTCATTAGCAATCGATTTGTCGAGTTTCACTGACACGAATAGTGGCGTCGATTTGATGGTTATTGGTTCAATGGAAAAGCGCGCTCGCAGATAATCAAACAAGCGTTGCGATTCGATGGGTAAGCCAATGCGTGTTTCGTGTTGCCACGATTTATCTGACAATGCACGCTCGCCAATCCAACGTGCAGGAGTGTTAACCGCCCAGGGACCGAGGTATCGTCCCAGCTGGTTACGAATATCCGCACCCGCCAGTACGAACCCTAAACGCATTCCAGCAAGACCAAAAAACTTGCCCAGTGAACGCAGGATAATCAGATTCTCGCAGCTCAATGCATCCGTCATGCTGAGTTCCGGCGTGCCGTCAATGAAGGCCTCGTCGATGATAAGGTAGCCACCGTTATCCTTTAAACAGAGTAACCACGATTTTAATTTTTGCCTCGATATGACATCGCAACTGGGATTATTCGGATTTATCACCACGACAAAATCTAAATCATGTGCCCGAATTTTTTCGTCAAGTTTGTCCAACTCATGATCTGCGTAAGCGAAAATAGTATGGCCTGCCCGGTGCCAAGCCGCACGATGTTCCTCGTAGCCTATCGCGGGAATGGCCACCTTCGATGTTGCTGGAAATAGCATTGGCAGGGTTTGTATTGCGAATTGCGACCCGGGTATTGGCAATAGCGAATTGCAGCCATAATAGTTTTTAGCGGCTTGGCATAACCCATCCGATTCATTGGGTAACCGCGACCAAACCTGAATGGGTACTTGCGGCACCGGCCAGGGATTCGGGTTGATGCCGGTTGATAGATCCAGCCAGTCGTCAGGCTTTATGCCAAACGCCTTTTCTGCATCGCGCAGGTTGCCACCGTGGAAGATTTCTTCCGTTAATTTTGTCATCTATCGGTATTGTGTTGCCACAAGGGTGAGCAGCGCGATAGCGATTAACCAGCTCACTGCCGTTCGCTGAACGAGGGCAAGCGCTGCGCCAATATCCTCGATCTCTGCACTATGCCCCGCCCCCAGTATGGGGCGATGGCGTATTTGACCTTGATAGATTGCATCGCCGCCAATTTCAACATTAATCGCACCCGCGCCGGCTGCCATCACCGGCCCAGCATTGGGGCTTTCGCAGTTGCGCGCTTGTCGTCGCCAACACCGGATGGCGTTAGAAAAATTGCCCATCAATGCGTAGGACAACGCCGCCAATCTAGCCGGTAGCCAGTTGAGAAGATCATCCATGCGCGCCGCGGCCCAGCCGAAATAGCGGTAGCGGTCATTACGATAGCCCCACATAGCGTCCAAGGTATTGCTTAAACGATAGACCACCACGCCTGGGATACCTGCCACCGTAAACCAAAATATCGGGGCGAATAATGCGTCACTGCCGTTCTCAAGTATCGATTCAACCGTCGCCTTAACCACGCCGTTCTCGTCCATTGCGCCGGTATCACGGCTGACAATCCGTGCCGTACGGGTGCGGGCGGATCCGAGATCGCCGGCGGCGAGTGCGTGGCCGACGGTCTGGGCGTGTTCGACCAAAGAACGCGCTCCGATGGCGATATACAACACCACGATCGAAACAATAGCGCTCAACAGTGCACCGAAAAAATACCTTTCGAACGCGCCAAGTAAGACGGCGGGCACCATAACCATCAGCACCACGGCGACGGTTCCCGTCGTGCGTTGCCGCGACGCAGTGCTGTCGTTGTCGAGGATCCGATCCTCAACCCACAGCACCAAGCGACCATATCCGACCAGAGGATGCCATCGTGGCGGCTCCCCGGCGACCCAATCCAGCAAAAGGGCTAAGGCGATCACCAGCGCAATCACGGCTCTACAACCAATACGCGACGATGCTGAGCATGATTGCGAGTTCCTGTATTTCGATCAAGGCGCCGGCGCCGTCACCGGTAAAGCCTCCTAAGCGTGCCAGCGTCAAATGGCGCAAGCCGAACAAGATCAGCGCCGATGTAACCGCTAACAGGAGCCATAATGCCACCGGCACGAAGATTAAAGTTGCCAACCAACTCGCCGCGAAGACCTTGGTGGCATGGTGTCGCGGTAGTTGGTCGGCTAGCTCGGCGCCAAGTCCGTGCGCATTGACATAGCGCGTCACCAAAAACAACGAAAGCACCATAGTCCGTGAAAGCACCGGCGCCAACCATAGATGGGCCAGCAAATCGTGCCCGATCATGGTAATGATGAGACTAAATTTTAACAGTAGCGCAAGCGTGATCGCGACCACGGCCATCACGCCGCATCGCGGATCTTTAAGGATCTTCAAGGTGGCTTCGCGCGGCTCTTCGCGACCATGTGCGCCGACCCAGGCATCGGCACAATCGCCGAGACCATCCAAATGCAGGGCACCCGTAACCGCGACCCAAACAATGAGGGTTAACGTTGCGGCGATCATCGTTGGCAACACGGCCAGGCTGAGCACGGCGGTTACGGTAACGATGGCCGCAATGAGCAAACCGACTGCGGGATACCACAACAGCGAGTAGCCTAGCGCACGTCCATCGGCAACCGGACAACCGGCAACCGGTAGTCGCGTGAGAAACTGCACGGCGAGTCGCAGGCTATGGGTCACGTTGGTCGCCATGCGAGACAATCACGGGCA
>SMVB01402853.1_pt1 | contig 15886 bp, 19 predicted proteins | sample 2456461 | NCBI WGS metagenome assembly SMVB01 (sample SAMN11095934, study PRJNA526329) | marine sediment metagenome | biome: Marine sediment; feature: Surficial sediment; material: Deep marine sediment; isolation source: Hadal surficial sediment | place: Pacific Ocean | collected 2014-05 | depth... | reverse complement strand
CGCCAAAACCCTTTTAGCTCGGACCATCCAGCTTTTGGAATGGGGGAAACAGGTTGCACATGAGATGTCTGAGGCGAACGCCTAACCTTCAATTAAATCTCCGATTCCTTTTATTCAATAAATAATGTATGTTTGGCTGGTTGCGTTTCCTGGCAAGAATACGAATCTCTTGAAAATGTAACACTATGGCCCATTGTGTTACATGAGAATAAGGAAACGAAAAAAAGGAGGCAAAAGGAATGTGGAATGTCCGCTTACGACCCAAAGCGGACGTTTTCCAACAATGGAAACGCACAATTAAATATAGAAGGTAATTAGATGACCACTGTTAATAAGCGATATCCCCATGAAATGAAAGATAACGAGATAAACGATCTTATAAAAGAATATACCAATGCTATTGTTGATGCTAGGGGGAGTCCCAATGCAGTTCTACAGTTTGCACCTTTGATACAACTTGGTCAAAATGGACTTCAAGGAAGACATACAAAGAAAGCTGCTTATCTTTCAATTGGTGTTAGTGTTCTTTCTCTTTTGATTGCAGGTTCAGCACTCTTTGTTTCATGGACATCATCCGTATCAAACACCAAATGGGAAGAAAATCAATTAAGTTTAATAAGCGAATTGAAAATGGAGGCCCAATTTATATCTCCAGGATTGGAAAAAGTGGTAAGTGAAAATACTAAGAACATTCAAGCTTCCATAAAATCTTCCGAAAAACTATTATCGCTTATTGAAAAGCTAGAGCTCAAAGCTGATAACAAACCAATCAATCCGGCAAAATAAATTTTTGTTTTTGGAAGTAGTGAATGTCCGCTTTTGGCCGGTCTAAGTCCTGATATCAATCGGTATAAGAAATATATGGGTGACGGAAGGCCATATATTTCTTATGATGCTAGTCTATTGTTTTATAGGAGCTATACTGTGGTCCGTACCATACTCATATTCGTATTTTTAGGTTTGTTTTCTCAGCCAGCATTAGCAGGTAAGGCAGAAGAGCGCGCTAGTGTTTTGGAAATGCGTAAGGAAACTCTGACAAGACTCTATAAGGAAGAGCCCCATGCACGTGAAGAAATCAAAAAAGCTTTTGGTTATGCTGTGTTTTCTGATTTAGGAGTTAATGTAATATTTTTTTCTGCGGGTTACGGTAGTGGTGTTGCTCACAACAATAAAACCGGCAAGGATATTTTCATGGAAATGGCTACCGCTGGAGTTGGGCTTGGGCTCGGTGTAAAGGATTACCGTGCTATATATATTTTCAGCAATCAGAAGGCTTATAATCAGTTTGTTAAGCATGGCTGGGATTTTTCTGGCCAAGCTGATGCTGCTGCAAAAACAGGTGAAAAAGGCGGGGAGCTGAGTGAAGCTCTTGATGTTATGCCGGGCGTAAAAATCTACCAGCTGACAGAAACAGGTCTTGCCCTACAAGCAACGATACAAGGTACTAAATACTGGCAGGATGATGATTTAAATTAATAGAACATGCCCTTAATAATTGTATTCAATACAGTAAAATCCATACATAATTCCCCAAAAATACCATTATCTAGAATGTCCGCTTGTGGCCGAAAGCGGACATTCAGTAGACGGTAATTGCTGCTGGCCCTTCTATTCCTTCAACCGATTTTGAATACTTGAGAATTCCTGGCCCGTATGGTTAAAACGGTAAGGTCAACTTTAAACAGATGTGGCCAATTAGACATATAGCGCGCACCAGATCATCCCTGATCACTCAATGGAGTATAGCCAGGTGGATTGGGTGCTAGGAGTGGGGTTTTCCTTAAGTTGACAATACCTCTTCAATAGCATCCATTTTTTCTTTATAAAAGGCGAGGTGTTCTTTGATTTCAGCCACGGCTGGAAGGGGTGACTCGTAGGTCCAGACAGCATTCTCTGCCGTTTTGTTGTTCGCGCGCAGGGTAAAGTAAGACGCATCACCTTTAAAGGGGCAATGAGTGAAGTGGGCAGTAGGTTGAAGGTAGGACATGGTGACATCTTCACGTGGGATGTAGAGCACTGGAGGTAAGGAGCCTTCACGAAGCACCAGTGCGTGTGTGGTATCGGCAATGACCGTCCCGTTATAGGTCACCTTCACAGGATTTGGAATCTTCTCAATGGTAATAGCATGAGCACCGCTGGGTGATTTCATGACATTCGCTCCTTTTCTGGCTCAATGAATGCAGCATAGGCTTTCATCATTATTACGGCACCATACATCGTATCCATAAATAACTCCATCTGGCCAGGTCAACCCCCCAAGGAGAAAGTTTTCGCTCTGTCAAAATCTTCAAAATTGTCGTCAATGGAAGACGTTGGAAAGGTATTGTCAACTTACCCTGCTTTGACCAAAATGAGCCGCGTTCGCCACACAATGCCATCGCCTCTTACGCGCATACCGCTGCCTGCCAAACCTGAAACGCCTGAGTCCGTAAGAGTCGATAGTTGACCGCCTGCAAGAGGTGACGGCCGACACGAAAAAGATTTTGAGTGAGTCCATGGAGTGTCAGGAATCGTTGCGCCTGAGTCGGGGAGGTGAACCCTCGCATCGCCCGTTCTCGCTGGCGCGTCGGCTCGTGCGAGACTTCGGCGCGGTTATTCGCATAGACGTGGTTGATATGATTGACTGAGGGCATGATCGTACGATGCGCCGCATCATAACTTCGGAGTTTATCGGTGACCAACCATCGAGGTTCACCTCCTTGGCCTTTGAGAAGACGGCGAAAAAAACGTTCAGCCGCACGCTGATTGCGACGGCGTTGCACGAGAATGTCTATGGTATCCCCATCTTGATCAACCGCACGCCAGAGATACTGGCGCTACCCCTGAATGGTGATAAAGACTTCGTCGATATGCCACGTATCGCCCAGGCGGCCTTGCCGTTTTTTGAGTTTTCGAGCATAGTCTGGCCCAAACTTTTGGCACCATTGCCGAATGGTCTCATAGGTCACAGAGATGCCCCGTGTGGCCAGTAATTCTTCGACTTCACGGAAACTGAGGCAGAACCGATGGTAGAGCCACACGGCATGACTGATAATTTCAGAGGGAAAACGGTGACGTTGGTAGCTGGGTGTTGGCATTTTCATGCTGCCCAGTCTGCCAAACCCGGGTTAAAATGACAATACTATTCTTTATGGTCAATATGTTATCAATCCCAAACTGGTCCGCTGATGTCTCGTTAGAACATATTTTTACACGAATAGGGGCAGTACCTAAATAACCCCGATGCAAATGGAGACCAGGAATAAGAAGATGACGGCCTTGTTGAGATAGAGGCTTAAATTTTTTATATCACGAAATACTGGAATCACTTGTAGCAATACGGTATAAAGGCTTACGTCCTTTAACCATGGAAGAGGTATAATCCTACTTTCGTGTACTTTACGATGTTGACCACTAAACCGGGACAAGGTCAGGTCGAACATTGAACATCAGGCAAAGGAGGGGTGAGTAAGGGAATCGTGTTTGCTGCTGACGTTCCTGATAAGCGACTTGCTCTTCAGGTCGTGGGACGTCGCACCGAAATCACTGAATTGGATGAGTGGGGCGGGATTACCCCGCGCACACAGATTGTCGCCATCGGGTCACACGGAAACCTTGATGCTCAAGAGTTGGGCAACAAGTTCGATGCCTGTATCGCGAAATTCTAGATCCTACCAAAGGAGAACACATGAACCCAATGAATCAATCTCCTCCACCCAATATGCCATTCGAAACCAACCGTCGTACCGTCATACAAGCAGCCGTCGCCGGTTTTCTAGGTTTGGGCCTCGAAGCCATACCAGCTTTTTCGGCTACGCCAACCAAGAGTCAGGAAGAACAGGCAGAACTGCTTTTCGTTCAAACGGCCAAGAATGTGACGTTGGAAAAGAGTATTCTGACACTTCAAGATGTCAGCCTAACCACCCTGTTTTTTTCGGATAGACCGAAACGGATGGCAGGCCATATGACCACGAAAGAATTTCTTCTTGATTGGGGAGAAGGGAAAAACAGTTTTGCGGTAAATCCCCCGAATGCCAACTTGTCTATCTTCGGAGGGGAGGAAATCGTCGATATCATTTTGGAAATCAAAAATCCCAGATTAGAGGGAACAAATCTTATTTATGAGGTCAGTGTGCTTTTGGAAGATTTTCCGATGATATCGGGGCCATGTTCGTTATTTATTGATCCTGTTCGCCGAGTGGTTCGACGTCGACACCGCCGCCACCGTCGACGGGTTCGTCGTCACGTCATTATTCATTAATTCACTATTAACACTTTGGGCCCTTGCCTAGGAGCAAGTGTAGGGCGTGGCCCCAAAATCTTTCATCGCTTTTAACAGAGGTTTTATACAGACTTGTCTGCAAGGAGGGGGGAAATGCCACATCAACGTTCTAAGATCCAGCCCTGGGCTTTCATACCTTTTTTTCTGTCTCGTTTGGCGTCTGCTTCAATGTGTCGAGGTAAAGCCTGCCTGTTGCCGAGCGTTGTCATCTGTCTGGCGATTGGGTATTCAATCGAATCAGCATTGGCAGCCCCCACGGCAGACGACATCATGAAGGCTCTTCCGATTTCGGATTCCCAAAAACAGGATGTGCTCAATGGTGAAGTGGTCAAGTGGACCACCGTGGAAGCCGGCGAGCGGGAACTGGCCGTAGGGATCATCATGCTCATGAAGGCACCCCCAGAGAAAGCCGCCCAACTGTTCCGAGGAGCTCAAGGATACAAGCTCACTGAGGCCATCACCGCACATGGCAGTATTTCGGGAAACGGCACGGAAGCAGATTTTTCCAACATGGTCTTAGAACCAAACGGAGCGAAAGAGGCCGGCCGTTATCTCGACGCTGAACCCGGTGAGGATTTCAATCTGGACAACAAGGAAATTGCGGCCTTTCAGGCACTCAAGGTCAAATCCGAAGATGGGGGTGGGCAACAAAAAGCTGTGGAAGCACTCATTAGAAAAAATTTCCTGGCGCGCCTTCAGGCCTACCAAGCCAAGGGATTAGCGGGAGTGAGTCCCTACGCGCGAGGAGACAACGAGGAACGCATATCGAGTCAAGAAATTCTTTTATCCGTGGATGCCAATAAAATTCTGTCGACATTCTATCCGAAATTCAGCGAGGTCCTTCACAACTATCCCAACACGGATATGACGGGAGTTGAGGAATCATTTATGTGGTTGAATATCGAGGTCTTCAGTCGTCCGCTGCTTGTCCTGACTCACCGCATGTTATACCAGGATGGGGAGACGTATGTGGCCTCTGATCGCCATTTCTACGCGAGCCACGAATACAATAGTTTGCAGGCCGTTGGAGGGGTGTGGCCCAAGGATGGAGGTTCGCTCCTCGTCTATCTCTACCGTGTCTCAACCGATCAGGTTGGAGGATTTGGATCTGCAATGAAACATCCTATATCCCGGGCATTGATGGGTCCTTATATCGAAGAGTTATTCGAAAAAATTCGTGCGCAATAAAAGGACACCAACGAGAATTCGACGTTCCGTTCGACTCGGAGAAGTAGCAATAGGCACCTGCGAGCAGTTTGTTGTGTGCCGAAATCTTGTACTTTGGCCTGGGTTCGACTGCCAATACGGCTCTGCTTGACCGTTTGTTTTCCATAGCCACAACAAAAAAGGAAAGGAACCAACCATGATACCGAGGATCAAGACCGTTTGGAGTGTATTGCTAGGTGTAGGCATGGCCATGGGAATCGTCATCACGGGCATACTGGGTCATCCGGCCCAGGCCCAGGACAATACTCCGCTGGGACGCACGCCCGTGGCGATCGTCGATGGCCACTACCCAGCCAGCTATTTCCCGAATACTGAGTTGCTCGGCTCCGCTGAAATGAGGATCACGGCGCTCGGTACCGGCATGCCAAACCAGACCAAGGCCGCCGTATCCATCTCGTTTCTCGTTGAGTTGGGTAATGGGGACAAGTTCCTGTTCGATATAGGAGCCGGCTCGCTGGGGAACCTGTTCTCTCTGCGGCCTGATTTTTCGAAGATCGACAAGGTGTTTGTCAGTCACCTGCACGTGGACCACGTGGGCGATTTCATCGGGTTTCATATCGGTGGCTGGCTTTCAGGGCGCTATACACCGCTCCACCTCTACGGACCGAGCGGGTCCAGCCCGGAAATGGGCACCAAGGCCTTTGCTGAAGCCATGAAGACAGGCTACGCCTGGGACATAGCCACCCGTAGTGGGGCGCTGCCCGACGCTGGCGGGCACATCGCGGTGCACGAGTTCGATTACAAGCAAGTCAACGAGATTGTCTATCAGAAGAACGGCGTGACGATCCGATCCTGGCCGGCCATTCATGCTTTGGACGGCCCGGTGAGCTTCAGTCTCGAATGGAACGGGCTCAAGTACGTCTTCGGCGGCGATACGTACCCGAACAAGTGGTACATAAAGTACGCTGTCGATGCGGACGTCGCCTCCCACGAGGCGTTTCTTCCGCCGAAGGCCCTGGCGAAATATTTCGGCTGGGGCTTGGCCCAGGCCACCTGGGTTTCGACGAGAATCCACACCGAGCCTCAAGCCTTTGGCAAGGTCATGTCGGCCGTCAAACCGCGCCTGGCCGTTGGCTACCATTCGGTGCAATCGCCGGAGAACAACGCTGCGATCATGGACGGTGTCCGCAAGACCTACGACGGCCCGCTGGTCTTGGCGCGTGACCTGATGGTCATTAACGTCACCAAAGAAACAATCACGGTGCGCATGGCCGTCGTGGATGACTATGTTCTGCCGCCCAACGTCACCAAGGCGTACATGGCTGCGGATCGCTCAAAAAATAAGGAAACGTCCGAGTACATCTTGAGCGGTAAGTGGAAAGGCTACACCCCGCCGCCGATGCCGAAAAAGAAGTAGCGGCAATATGACAAGGAACGGGCTTGACAGGCCGGGAACTTATACATAACGGTGCAGACGGCCGACGCCTGATTACCGCAGTAGATGGGAATGTGCCGCACCCCATGTCATGGGCGAATTGTCTCATGGCCGCCAAATGCAGTATGAAATCCGTGACGGCCAGTATAGAGTCGAGGTCGCGGCACACCGTTCCAAGTGACCGTCTACTAGATGGGCGACAAATACATGGCGGCGCGCAGCAATGAGTTCGGTTATGCCAACTACGAGATCGAGGTGGCCGGCCAGTGATCGGTCGGGGTTTGGATTGAGAGGTTGCAGGGTGGAGGGACGCGTTGACCTGAATGATGATGAGCCCGCCGGCGGCGGGCGGAGGGCATCGCTTCTCACAGGATGTGCGTTGATCGCCTGATGACACAGCCAAATGGCAGTCCTGAACAGCGTTGTGGACTGACTGTGCCTTTGGAGACCTATACAACCAAGGAAGGTTTGGTTACAGCTTCGTGCAAGAAATCAATAAGTGCAGATGCCAGGAATCATTTCATCATAGGAGGTCTGTCATGAAATCCTTTTCGCGTTTTGCATTATGTATGTTGGCGTTACTGGTGGCTGTCGGATGTGCCTCAACCAAGTCCACCAGCCATCCGGTGGTCATGAACGAAAAGTTTCCTCGGCCCGGTCACATCTGGGTGTACGACTTCGCCGCCACGTCCGCCGAGATTCCGGCCGACTCCGCGCTCGCCGGCCAGCATGCCGAACACCCCTCTCCCCAAACTCCCGAGCATATCGCGACCGGCCGAAAAGTGGGCGCCGAACTTGCGATGGACCTCGTCGAGGAAATCCGTGGCATGGGACTGCCGGCGAAGCGGGCTTCAAGTGGGACAAAACCGGAGATCAACGACCTTGTGATCCGGGGCTATCTCCTCTCGTTCGACGAGGGCAGTGCGATCAAACGTGTCGCAATCGGATTTGGCGCCGGGGGGTCCGAGTTGGCTGTAGCGGCCGAAGGCTTCCGGGTGACGGCGCATGGGCTACGAAAATTCGGATCCGGCACCACGGAGTCCGGCGGCAGCAAAACCCCGGGGACCGCACTGGGGATTGCCGGCTTGATTGTCACGCACAACCCTGCGGGCCTCATTGTCGGCACCGGGGCGAAAGCGTATGGGGAATACAGCGGCAGCGCCAAGATTGAAGGCCGGGAAAAGGCGACTGCCAAGGAGATCGCGGACCATCTCAAGGCGAGATTCCAGCAACAGGGTTGGATTCAGTGATGAACATTTGACCAAAAGGACTATTGTTGGCCTCCCGAAGAACACTCACACGCTGGTGTTGATGGCGGGAGTGATCCTGGTCTTCATGGCGAGCCACATGGCCCATGCCGAAGAGATTAAACAACTGGCTGAGCAAGTGCAAAATCCCGTGTCCGATCTGGTGCGGGTGGGTTTTACGAACGGTACATTTTTCGGGGCCGGGTTCAATAACCATCTCTTTAATAACTTCGAATTCGAAGCGAGCACCACCAGAAGGTTCGGAGATTGGGCACTGCTCAACCGCCTGTCTATTCCCATCCCCTATTTGCCGGCCAATGCCATAGAAGATAAAACGGGAAGCATGACCGGGTTGGGAGATATCTCCTATACCGGATTTCTGGCGCGTGATGAGTCCAAGCGGCTACTGAAACTCATTGGTGGTCTGGGTCCGACCTTTATTTTCAATACGGCGACGGATGATCGTTTGGGATTGGGGAAATGGAGCGTCGGCCCCACCCTAGTGGTCGTCAGTGTACCGGACCCTTGGGTGGTGGGTGCTCTCGTCAGAAATCTCTGGTCGTTTGCGGGTGATGATCAACGTCCCGACGTCAATCTGTTTTTGGTCCAACCCTTCCTCAACTACAATTTTCCCAATGGCTGGTATCTGGCATCCACTCCGGGAATCACCGCGAACTGGGAAGCGGAGGACAAGCGCAATCGCTGGACCGTCCCGTATGGTCAAAAAACTCACGTGGCCTCGCGGGCCTAGTTGGCTGGCGGTGGCGTACAGAACGTCTAACCAACTAATCACCAATCAATAACATCTCTCTACAACGAGCCTGACTCCTCACGAGGTCGGGCTTTGTTGTTTTGTGTTCCTCCCCTGATTGGACATTTCCTTTATTCACCAGATTTTGTATGGTGTGTGCCTTGGCGATGAATAATGGCCGCAGCTGAAGAAGGAAAAGTCCCTGAGGCAATTGCTACTGGATTTGTCTGAAGCTCACCTGAAGGACTTGGAAAAGAAGGGGCTGCTGCCGAGAAGGGGAAGGGGTGAGACGCTAGCCCGTACTCGTCTGAGAATTGACAATTTCTTAGAGGAAGCAGATGCTATCACTCTAGGTAAAGACATATCAGGTTGGTTTAGGGACGAACCTTCTTGGCCGGATAATGGTTGAGGAGGTTTTTTAATATTTAACCAGATAGCACCTTGAGAGAATATTACTCTATGCGCAGATTTTTTGAGGTAATGAGCCTTTAGTTACCAAAAACTTCTTGGGGAGTATGTGAAATGCTAAGAATTGACCGGAAAAATAAATCGCTCAAGTTTTTACCTTCCAGGTCATTGATTGAAGCGGGCCTAAGGGAACGCACGGACATTCAGGAAATGATTTATCGTTGCCCAGAACATTTTTTTACCGAAATGGGCGAACCGTTATTCTTAGTGGGGCAGGAAGTTCGCCCGACTGATTTTGTTGAAGATCGCATTGACCTTTTGGCCATTGATCCACAAGGCAATAGTGTGGTGATTGAGATTAAGCGAGGAACTAATAAGTTACATCTTCTTCAGGGACTCACCTATGCCAGCATGATCGCTAAATGGGATGGAACCCGACTGCTTGAGGAGTGTAGCAAGCAGCATTCACAAACAATTGAAGAAGTGGAAGAAAAGATTGAAGGGTTTTTGGAGGTAGATCCAGACGATCTCAATCAATCTCAACGAGTCATCTTACTTGCTGATGCTTTCGATTATGAGGTTCTCATTGCGGCAGAATGGTTGAATGAACAGTATGACGTTGATATTAAGTGCTACCGACTAAGTTTATCAGTCGAGGGGGAAAATGAGTTTTTGGCCTGTACGTGTATTTATCCAGCCCCTGAATTAAGTGCTCATGCAGAAAAACGCGGAAGGGGAACTTCTCGCCCTCTAAAATGGACTGACTGGGAATCTGCGTTGGGAACTATTACCAATAGTGCAGTGTCCGATTTTTTTCGGGAGGAATTAGCGAACGGACAGCAAGGGTATCTTAGGAAAAGAGGACTCCACTATCGTGTTGATGGAAAAAGAAGATGGAATGTCCATGCTCGGCAAGATCGAGCCTACGTTTGGCAGATAGGAAGATTTGAGGAAGACCAAGAGTTTTGGAAAAAGAAAATCGGATCTCACATCGATGTGATCCCAGTCAAAAAAGATAAATGCCTTCGATTTTATCTGTCGTCAGCAGAGGATTTTGGGAATTTTTTGGATGCGGTCCAACGTGAGTTAACCAACCAGAAATTCACATACTCAACAGAAGTCATGGACGAAGAAGAGACCGAATGAATAACTTTGTAGTTTCTCCAACTCCCATCACTCTCCGCACGGGGTCGGGCTTTGGTGTTTGCATACTTTCAAGTAAAAAGTCAGGGGTGCGGGGCATCCTTTGGAACATATGGAAGGTGGGGCCGCATGAGTTGTTTGACCATAATTTAGCTACGATTATTGATGAATTCTGATGGTGCATATTCCTTTACCTTACATATAGAATAAATTTCAACGTATTTATTGAGAATACTCCTTCTGTCAACGGTAATAAAATAATTAACTCCGCTGCGATACGCCTGATAAATATGTTTGGCATCATCTCTATCATGTAGCAGAGAAAACAACGCTCCAAACTCCTTAGTTTGCTTTACCCGAAGCCCAGAAACGGAAAAGAAATCCAATCGCAAATAACCTACGGCAGGTATACCTTTTAATAAATCGTATACCTCCAAATGTCGAGATCTATAAATTTCTGGTATTCGATCTATTTCCTCTTTTGCTACAGGTGATGTAATAGTCTCTATAACTTTGTCTTTATGTAGTTTCAATATCTGTAACGATGCTGCCCATTCAGATTCATCTAAATCTTCTTTAGCCAGCCCACTTATAATGCATGTATCTAAATATACTTTCATCCTCTGGTCTTGCCCCATTTTCGTGGACAGGTTCGTAAAGAGTGAACAAGCTTTTTGAAAGGCATAACACATCTTCTTGCGGATCATCATGCTATTCAGGAGTGCCCACAATTTCGGGGATAGGCCAACCTAACGGAATACCAAGAAAATGGATCTTTAATCCTAAAAAAACAAGGAGGTAGTGTCATGTTTCAGTCATTGGGTTTTTACCTAAGAATAAGGACAATCCTCTTAGTCATAGGGAGCATCTTCCTTACCACAACGATAAGCTTGGCTGGCAGCCTCGAAGGCAAATTATTTATTCCAGTTTCCAAAGATCTTTCGACTAAGATGCGAACTGAGCTGCCAGCTCTTCGCGCAACAACAATACGCCAGCGTATCGTTCAACTTAATTTCGATTATTTTACATCACAAATTGTACCTAGTTCCAAAGAGCTTAAACGTCAACAATCAATTCCCGTAACCCTTTTTGACGATGTAGTCATTCAACTAGATTCGCGCGACATTGAAGAAAACCCAAAAGGAATTTATACTTGGACAAGTTCTGTGAAAGCAGATTTTTTTGGAAGTGCCTCAATCACCTTTGGAGGAGGTGTTGCAATTGGCATGGTACATATAGATGATAAAATCTATGAAATCCAACCTATCGGGGAAAACCTTCTCACCATTTCAGAAATTGATCAAAAAAAATTCCCCCCAGAAGCCATCCCCATCCGCCCCGATGAGGTGGCCTCTTCCACCATTAAAGTACTCGTTGTTCTCCCAGAACCTATTTATAAATTTATTTGTGGGTTCAAATTTCCATTCCCATTTAATTTTAACATTCTAGACTTAGTTGCAAAAAATTATGAAAAGAATCTGAATGGAGTGTTTAATAGATTGTTCCCAACAGGCGTTAAAGCCTCTGTAGTAGCACGTTGTCACGATCATCAACCAGTCGGTGGTGACCTCACTGAGGACCTTGATTGGGTAAGAACCGACACGAATATCGCGGCGCTCCGTGATGAATTGAAGGCGGATTTAGTAAGTTTCATCGTACCCGAAGCATCCTTCTGCGGAATGGCATATCAAAATTTTCCGGTCACGAATAGTTCCGCAGATTTTGGATTTTCAGTTGTTGTAGGTAGTTGTTCCCTTAGCAACTATTCCTTCGCACATGAGCTAGGGCATAACATAGGAATGGGACATGACCGCGTTGCTGATATTGCTGCAGGATCGAGCGATTGTAACTATGGGTATGTATTTACTAAACCTAAAGGAAGAACTGTTATGGCCTTTAGTAGTTCTTGCGATGGATGTACTCGATACGGGTTATACTCCACCCCTAAGAAATTTACACTCCCCTTCATTGGCACTCTAGGCCCTTTTGGTGTAGCCTGTGATGCACCAGCCAGTGGCAGCACTTACTCTCGCGCCAATAATCGTGGACAGCTCATTACAGCAGCTCCAGTCGTAAGCGCTTTTAGATAGTGGAATTATCTTTCTTTTTAAGTAACAGCTCTCGAATATTGGGAGTGGAGGATTAGCAGACCAGAAATTCAATAGGAGCGAGTGCTTGGTGAGATTGAGCCTGGAAGGAGAATTGGATCTCCCAGGAAAGCTTCCGTCGATCTTAGTACCCTCGTTGTTAAAGTCAGACTTCACCCACAGGCATCCAAATCATTCTTCGATTCGGTGATTCATCTGGTTAGGCTAAAGACTCCCAGTGCTGCTTGCGAACATTTAATGATGAAGGAAAATATCTAATAGCCAGTCGGTACCGACAGTGCAATAGCCGCGCTATCCGGGTGGTGATTGGAATGAAATGTAACCGATTGCCCTTTCCGTTGTCTTCCAGGATTCACCCACTTCCTCAATCCTAAATCATGTGCTTTATTCCCCTGCTTTTGTATGGTGTGGTCTGTCGGCTATTTCCTTTCGACTACTAACGATAGAGTTTCAACCTATTATGATCACCAAGATTATCTCAGGCGGGCAAACCGGCGCGGACCGTGGTGGACTCGATGCCGCCATCCATTGTGGGCTCCCGCATGGTGGCTATTGTCCCAAAGGCCGCAAAGCTGAAGACGGCGTGATTCCCGCTCAGTATCACCTCAAAGAGATGCTCACCGAGCAGTATGTACCCCGCACACAGGCCAATGTGATTGACTCCGATGCAACAGTGATCTTCACCTATGGACCGTTGAAGGGGGGCTCCCTGAAGACTGCCACCTATGTCCACCATTTGGAGAAGCCGTGGCATGAGGTAGATCTGTTACACACCACACCAAAGCAAGCTGTCATGGAGATTATGCTGTGGTTGGCCGGAGACGAGGAATTGAACGACTATGATGAGTACGTGGTTTATTCTCCACCGTTGGCGTGTATCCTCAATGTGGCAGGGTCACGGGAAAGCCATGCCCAGGGCATCCAGGAGGCAGTGTTTCGGCTCATGGTGGATGTGCTGATAAAGGTGAACATCACCTCCAAGCATTTCCAGCAGTTGCGGACAGGGAGGACCATTATTTAGGGAGTCATCGCAGAGCTTTCGATTATCCGTCCGCTTACGACCCATAGCGGACATTCCGAAGTCGCCGACTGCGAAGTCCACCGTATAGTCCCCTATTGACCTTTTCAGATCTGATACAGCTTAATATGCTGCTGAAAAAGAAATGTTTCAATATTTAATGACATCATGGAGAGCGAATCATGAGATTTAGTCTAATTTTCTTGGTATTGTTTCTGACGGCAGGTAACAGTTTTGCCCAGACGTGGGAGGAAAATCTCGCAAAAGGTGCTGCGACAACCAAACAGAATCACCTGAATGTTCCGTTCAATACGATCACGAACATGAAGACGGCCTACAGCCAGCCCGGTAACTGGCCGATATTTGAGAACCGAGGACCCATCGACCGTTCGCCGCAGGACAAGCCCTCTAAGGTTCTGGTGCTGGGTAGCGGTGATCCAAGCCCCAACCCCTATCGCTACGGTCCGGCCTTGGCCGTAATTGTGAATGACTATCCCTATTTCATCGATGCGGGAGAGGGATGGTGGCGAGCTGTCGGTTATTCAGTCCAGGCGCAACCTGCAATTGACCTAACAGCAGTCATGGACCTGAAGAACCTCAAGTATATGTTCCTTACTCATCTACATGAAGATCACACGGTAGGTCTGCCATCGTTTATCTCCAACCCCTTTAAGTTTGCTCTGAATTTAGGTGGTGTAGATAAGAAGGTCTATGGTCCTGAGGGTGTCGACGAAATGATGTCTAACATTAACAACGCATGGCGCATCGATCGTAACGAAATGGCCCAGGGTTCAATAGTGCAAAAGTTTGATGGCGCTACGGCTGTCGGCATACCCATCTGGCCACATGTGGATGTCAAAGGACGCAAGATCTTTGAAGATGCCAATGTGTTGGTCGAGGCATTTCCAACTAAGCACGGTTTCTTGGAACATACCCATGCTTACAGGTTCACGACTAAGCCAGACAATAGAGTTTTGGTATTTGGTGGTGACGGTCATTATTCCGAAGGCCTGGCAAATGCTGCCAAGGATGCTGATGTTCTGTTCATCGAAGGCATCACCCGGAAAAATATCATGCATGCCCCCTGGGGTGGTACGACCGAGGAAGAAAAACTCAAGATGATTGGCGCATATCACATGTTCCCAAGCGACATGAAAAAGCTTCAGAAGAAATCCGGTGTGAAGAACATTGTTATGGTGCATGTCCAGAACTATAATTCGCCCGAAAAATTTGACCGTCTCGGTGTCCTACAGGAGATGATCGACGAGGGTGTCACCAATATTTTACAGGCAGCGGATGGGGACCTCTACTGATCAATGATAGGAGCGTCGTAAAGCAGCTTAGCCGCTGTCCGTAATCGAATACTAAGAACCCGCTTCGGCGGGTTTCTTTTTGCCTGTTTTCTAGAGTCACGAATGTCCGCTAATGGCCGAATGCCGACATGTCGGTTACCGACACAAAGCGGACATAAAGCAGTGGCTAATGCCATGAACTACAATTGACTGTTAGGTGTCCATAAATATTTAATTGATCGAGGTCGATATGAGCTCTAAAGTTAAAGATGCGAGCGGCTGTTGCGATGAGACAAAGAACATGGATGATTCAGCGTGCTGTGGTCAATTGGTTATAGGGCAAGGTGTGTCAAATACACCCCTATATTGTTGAAGACCATCTATAATAAAATTGTCGCGAGGGACCGACGCGACGAGGAAGCTTAAATCGAACGCCTTTTATTTCCCGGGCCGAGCGTCGCCGGGAGGTGCTCGACAAGTACCCATCATCCAAGCGAGAGGAGGTGACAACCGTGCCGAAGTTCATCGATACCCATCCCATGAAGCCGTTCACGGCGGAGGCCCTGAACAAGTTGCAGAATGCGCCGCCGGACGAGTTCGGGGTCACGCACCACGACATCCTGTTCAGCGAGAAGGAAAACAAGATCTATTGCGTGCTGGACGCCCCGAACCTCGAAGCGATCGAAAAGCATCATGCGAAGGCCGGCATCAAGTGTGACTCTATCAACGAAGTGAAGTCGACGCGCGGGTGACGGATATCCCTTCAGAGAAATTCGGTTCAGTGGCCGTGAGCACATTATTGCTAACGCTTGTTGCGATGCTGGCCTTCGCAGCCAATTCTCTGCTATGCCGTCTCGCATTAGGACAGGAACTCATTGACGCCGCAAGTTTTGCCACTGTAAGAGTGATCTCGGGCGCGGCGGTGTTGATCGTCCTCGTGTTACCTCGCTGGCGAGTCCGCGGTCGCACTTCGACTGACTGGCGTTCTGTCGCCATGCTTTTTACCTACATGGTCTTTTTTTCCTTCGCGTATCTCTCACTGAGCGCCGGAACAGG
>SMVB01004404.1_pt1 | contig 15886 bp, 16 predicted proteins | sample 2456461 | NCBI WGS metagenome assembly SMVB01 (sample SAMN11095934, study PRJNA526329) | marine sediment metagenome | biome: Marine sediment; feature: Surficial sediment; material: Deep marine sediment; isolation source: Hadal surficial sediment | place: Pacific Ocean | collected 2014-05 | depth... | reverse complement strand
GAAGCTGTAAACAAAGTGATAGATAAATCGGCAAAATTAAACGTAGGCATAGTTCAGGGTAATTTCGATTTTACTGAGAAAAAAGAGGATAACTATTTAAGTATGGTTAATAAACATAAAGAGCTATCTTACGAATTAGCCGATTCAGACTTGATTATATGGCCCGAGACTGCCATACAAATATTTATTCCAACCAACTTACGATATCTCTCTGTAAAGGGTACAAACCTTATTCCTTATATTAAGGATAAATATTTTCTTGCAGGCGGTCTTTCATTTGACCCTGTAGACCCAATAGATGGTGATATAGAAAATGTTAATAAATACAATTCTGCCTTCCTCACAGATGCAAGGGGGAAAATACTTGGGAGATTTCATAAAATCAAACTTCTTGTTTTTGGAGAATATTTGCCCTTTTCAAAATATTTCCCATCAATAAAAAAGTTAAGCCCTGCCACAGGTAATTATATACCCGGAAGTGAGTTGAATTTAATGAATATTGACGAGTTGGGTGTAAAAATTGCGCCCTTAATATGTTATGAGGACATCATCCCCTTTTTTTCCAGAAATTTTAAAAATCAGGGGGCAAATCTACTTATCAATCTGACAAACGACGCATGGTTTGGAGAAACTATAGCGCCATATCAGCATCTGCTTTTGTCTGTGCCAAGAGCTGTGGAAAACAGAACCTATTTAATAAGGGCAACCAACACAGGGGTTAGCGCCATAATTGATCCACTTGGAAGAGTAGTTAAGAAAACAGATATATTCGTACAGCAGACACTTTCTGCAGAAATCAGATTAATGAATAATGGAAATACTTTTTATGTTAAGTACGGATATCATTTTTACTTAGTCTGTTTGATAATAACACTAATTTATTTAGCAGCCACACGCTTAAGGCGACACAATTGACACAAGTTGGTTAAGGGGTGACCTCGCGTTACTTTTCGATTTTAATATTAGTTGTAAGTTCTTCTATATTTACAAATGTATATATCCTTGGAGATATACCAATATAAATGACTAAAATGAATGCCAATATTATATATAGCAACTCTTTTCTTATATTCCTAGCCAATTTATATGTTAACCAGCCGAATATACAACTAATTATTAAAGAAATTATAATAAATATAGAAACCTCAATAACAAATTTACTTGTAACCGACAAAGAATCTGCTTCCATAGACATTACAATAAAGATAAGATATCCAAGAGAGAATAGTGGCACTAGGCAAATCAAGCCTATCAATATTGCCGTTACAATACTTATCCACTTAGGTGCAGTGTTTATCTTCTTCACGCTTATCTCTTAGATCCAATCAACAAAACAACAAAAGCCTGACCCCAATTCAATTCTAGGAAGAAAGAATGCCGGTAAGAGCTTTTAGAAATGCATCATTTTCACCCGGTGTTCCAATAGTAACCCTCATACAGTTTTCCAACCTTCCAGGGGAATTGAAATTTCTAATTAAAATGTCTTTTTCAATCAACCCTGCATAAATTCTATCTGCGTTATCAATTTTAAATAAGATAAAATTGGCATCTGTCGGAAAGACTTCTATTCCCGGGATAATTTTCATTCTTTCAAATACCCTATTTTTTTCTTCTTTAACACTTTGGATATTAGCTTTTACAAATTCATAATTATCTAAAACAGTCTCAGCAACAGCCTGACTAAGAGAATTAATATTATATGGGAGACGAATCTTATTTGTAATATCTACAATATTTTTTGAAGCATACAAAATTCCTAGTCTCAAAGAAGCAAAACCTACCTTGGACATTGTTCTTATGATAATAAGATTTGGATAATCTTTAAGATACTCCAGAAAAGATACACCCGAAAAATCACAGTAAGCTTCGTCAATAACCACAGCCCCTTTTGAGAATTCCAATATCTCAAGAATTTTGTTTTTGGAAAAGCAGTTTCCAGTCGGGTTGTTAGGATTTGCAAGAAAAATAACGTCCGGGTCATCTTTTTTAATTTGTTTTTTAAACAGATCAATATCAATATCAAAATTGTCATCAAGCTCAACTTCAACAGCTTCAAAACCAAGTGTAGCAGTTGATAATTTGTACATTGAGAAAGTAGGGTACGGCATCAGAACTTTTCCAGAACCTCCAGCAAATGCGCGAATTATCATCTCTATTAATTCATCTGAGCCATTGCCCAAGACAATTCCTTCTACTGGCAAGCCCGAAATATCGGCTATTTGTTTCCTAAGTCCTAAAGCCTGGGAATCCGGGTATCTGTTAAAAAAAACAGTGTTTATTCTCTGTTGTATTTTTTCCTTGATATCTGCTGGCAGATCATATGGACTCTCATTTCCATCAAGGTTTATACTGCATTTATAATCAGGTACTGAATATGCAGAAAGTTCCAGAATCTCTGAGCTAACTCTTGAAGTTATATCCTTTTGCTCACCAGATTCAGGACTCAAAAGATTATGTTCACCGGATTGCGCCATTGCCTTTAAATCGTCTTCAATGTCAATTAAACATGTATTGCAAATCTGAATTTTCTTACCCTTAAATACTTTATTGAAACTTGAATGCTGTTTGCCGCAGAGCGCACAAATCCCCCCTCCTTCATAAGTTTCAGTCCTGTTAAACTCTTCAAATATTTCTTTTACAACAGAAACACAGTCTGCACAAATAGCGTACTGCCCTCTTTTAACTATTTGGGAATATTCCTTAAATGAAAGTTCACAGAAAGAACATATTACTTCCAAAATGTTTCTCCAATATCATTAATAGAAAATGCTAACTTTGCAATCTAGTTTTAACTGAGAGTGCATGAGCTTCCAAACCTTCACTATATGCAAGATTCATAACAGATTTGCTTAGTTTATTAAACCCTTGTTTTGAAATTGATATTACACTTGGCATTTTTACAAAATCGTAGACGCTAAGTGGAGAGGAAAACCTTGCAGCACCGCCTGTTGGAAGCACATGACTTGGCCCTGCAATATAATCTCCAAATGCCTCGGTAGAAGTTGCGCCCATAAAAATAGCTCCGGCATTTCTAATTTTGCTAAGTAACTGCTTTGGTTTTTCAACACAGAGCTCAAGATGTTCCGGTGCAAAGTTATTTGAAACTTCAATTGCAAAATTTAAATCACTAACAACATATATTCGCCCCTGATTTCTAACAGATTCTCCGGCAATATCTTTTCTGCTTAACCTGCTCAGCTGATCGAGTACGGAGCTTCTTATCTCTTTTGCAAATCGTGCAGAAGTTGTCACACAGACCGGAACTGCCATCTCATCATGTTCTGCCTGAGCTAGCAGGTCTGCCGCTACCCACTGTGATGGACAGCTTCCGTCAGCGATAATCAATACTTCGCTTGGCCCTGCAATCATATCAATATCAACAACCCCATAAACAAGCTTTTTAGCTATAGCTACATAGATATTTCCGGGGCCCACTATCTTATCTACTCCTGGAACTGAATCGGTTCCATAGGCAAGTGCAGATACAGCCTGAGCTCCGCCAATTTTATAAATTGAATCAACACCCGATATTTTTGCTGCATATAATACCTCATCACTAAGCTCACCTTTTGGGCATGGAGTAACCAGTACAATTTCTTTTACGCCTGCCACCCTGGCCACAATTGCCGTCATCAAAACTGTAGAAGGATAAGCGGCTTTTCCCCCCGGCACATATAAGCCGACACGGTCTATGGGAATTATGAGCCAGCCAAGCTCATTTCCCAGGCTGTCTTTATATGTGTGCTTTAAAGGTTTTTTGGTATTGTGATAAGATTTGACCCTTGCTGCTGCTTTTCTCAGATCAGATTTTATCCTGGATGAAAGCTTTTTCTCTGCATCTGATATCTCTTTTTTTGAAACCTTAATGTTATTTCTTCCAAGCTCAAATTTATCGAATCTTTTTGTATACTTAAAAAGTGCTTTATCACCATTTTTTCTTACATCATCAACTATCTTCCGAACTGATCCCTCAAGCTTGGGATCATTATGTGAATTATCTGCACGAAGCTTGGATATTTTCTCCCTATAGTTCTTGCTATTGAGTTTTTCAATAATCATGACAACAGAGGATTATACATATATTTCAAAATTGTGGGAAATAATAAATTATAGAACATTTATTAATAACTTTTCGATTCATCTTAGACCAATCGCATTGTTGAAATGAGTGATGAAGAGTCTGATTAGATTCTTCGTCAAGAAGCCTGTACTGAGTTTATCGAAGTATTCCTCAAGAATGACTCCTTTATAGTCATGCTTGAGCGTATGCGAAGCATCTATATTTAGATTCTTCTTATTCTACTCAGAATGACCTATCGAATTGTCATACTCGAATGTCTGTGTCGGGCATCCAGTTTTTAAAAGAATAGATTCCGTTTAGAACCATAACGGAATGACAGAAAAGTGGTTGTCATACATGAATGGTTGCATCAGGTATCCATAATATTTCCTCTCCTTGTTAAGGGGAGGAAAATAAAGTAGGAACATATGCTAAAACCAAACGCAGCTTGTCCTGAGCAGAGTCGAATGGCTTGTCGAAATGTTGTTTTTGTCGTTTGGAATCACAAGGCACTCACCCTTCGACTTGGTTCAGGGTGGTCGGTGATTCCTATTCAAATATTATGAACTTATATTAAGCCGTTCATCCTGAGCAGAGTCGAAGGATGTTCTTTAAAAAAGAGATTGCTTCAATTTGCCTTGCAAAATTCGCAATGACATAATTTTTACAATATATCTCAAAAGATAATATGATAACTAGAAAAACCCCTTGACATTAATTCCGAATTACTGTATTTTCAGTACATACAGAAATATATGAATGAGGCAATATAAATGACACCAGTAATGAAAAAATTCATACTCCACTGGGGTGAGCTCGGAACCCGGTGGGGAATCAATAGGACAGTAGCTCAGATACATGCTCTTCTATACTTATCTCCAAAACCTCTAAATGCTGAAGAAATCGCAGAAACCCTTTCTATTGCCAGATCAAACGTAAGCACAAGTCTAAAGGAGCTTCAGAGCTGGGGGATTGTAAAAATCATTCATGAATTTGGGGATAGAAAAGATTATTTCGAATCTGAAAAAGATGTTTGGGAAATGGCAAGAATAGTCTTGGATGAAAGGAAGAAGAGAGAAATCGACCCAACGCTTACAGTACTTAGAGATTGTGTTCTGGACTCAGCCAACAAATCAGATGAAGAAGAATATGCTAATAAGAAATTAAAAGAGATGCTTGAGTACTTTGAACAAATAGTTGCCTGGTACAATCAAATGAGCACTATATCAACTGATAATGTTATGAGATTAATAAAATTAGGAAGCGGAGTAAAAAGGGTTTTAGATAAAGTTAAATAAAATTTTTTTAAATTAATATTTCGATAATTACAGAAATGACTGTAAATAAAAATAATTCAAAAAATTCGATGAATATTTCATATGAAGGTAATCGCAATGAAGATTCATTTAAAAAAATTCCCGATTCCCTAAAATTCTTGCCTCCAATTGTTCTTCTAACTCTAAGTATTCTAACAAAGTCCTTGGTTGAAGAATGGCTGTTTATGTGGATTTTCGGATTTTCTATATTCTTTTGTTGTAAATGGATTACCCTGGTAGACGCACTAAATAATAGTCCTAATGTAAGCAAGTTAAGAGCAGTCTTATACATGTTTGGCTGGGTTGGTATGGATGCTAAACGTTTTCTCACAGATAATAAGCAGCTCGAAGTTCAAAACAAAGTCTGGTTGGAAACCATTTCAAAAATTCTAATTGGGTTATTTCTGATGTATGTAATTACTGAAAAAGTCTATTCAATAAATCATTTATTAGGAGGATGGATTGGTCTAGCCGGTTTTGGGATTTTTATGCATTTTGGATTATTTCATTTAATAGCATTAATTTGGAATAAGTTTGGTGTAAATGTAAAACCAGTTATAAATTCTCCACTATATTCTACATCACTCACAGATTTTTGGAGTAACAGGTGGAACCTCGCTTTTCGTGATCTCTCTAGAAATTACATATTAAGGCCACTTGCTCCAAAAATCGGAATCGTATATGCAACGATAATAGTTTTCTTAATATCTGGTTTAATCCATGAACTCATATTTTCATTCCCGGCAAATGGCGATTATGGATTGCCAACACTGTATTTCATAATACAAATAATTGGATTATTTGTTGAGAGATCAAAAATCGGGAAAAAGCTAGGTCTTATGAATGCTTTAAGAGGCAGAATTTTCGCATTTTTAGTGATATTTGGACCATTTAGTCTTTTATTTCACAAAGCTTTTATAGAAAAAATAATGTTGCCATTTCTATACCAAATCAATGCACTTTAAGTAGGAAAATTAAAAGAGGTAAATTAAATGGTTAATCTACATAACCTGATAACAATGGCAGGAATAGTCTTGGATGAAAGGAAGAAGAGAGAAATTGATCCAACGCTTACAGTACTTAGAGTGTGTGTTCTGAACTCCGCCAACAAATCAGATGAAAAAGAATATGCCAATAAGAAATTAAAAGAGTTGGCTGGTACAATCAAATGAGCACCATATCAACTGATAATGTTATGAGATTAATAAAATTAAAAAGCGGAGTAAAAAAAGTCCTAGATAAAGTTAAATAAAATTTTTTTAAATTAATATTTCGTTAGTTACAGAAATGACTGAAAATAAATACATATCGAATTTGCAAAGATTCTTACCAGCAGCTGTTTTTATAATAGCGGGGCTTATAACAAAGCCTTTTGTCAAAGAATGGCAGTTTATGTGGATCTTTGCATATTCTATTTTCCTGTCATGCAAATGGATTACACTTGTAGACGCACTAAATAATAGTCCTAATGTAAGCAAGTTAAGGGCAGTCTTATACCTGTTTGGCTGGGTTGGTATGGATGCTAAACGTTTTCTCACAGATAACAACAAGCTCGAAGTTCAAAACAAACTCTGGTTGGAAACCATTTCAAAAATTCTAATTGGGTTATTTCTGGTTTATGTAATAACTGAAAAAGTTTATTTTAAAAATCATATACTGGGAGGATGGGTAGGCTTAGCGGGACTGGGGCTTATTATTCATTTCGGGTCATTTCATCTGCTCGCAATAATTTGGAATAAACTGGGTATAAATGTAAAATCGATTATCAATTCCCCCTTATATTCTGTTTCGCTTACAGATTTTTGGAGCAATAGGTGGAATCTCGCTTACAGAGACCTTTCAAGAAGCTACATATTAAGATCACTGGCCCCTAAAATTGGCGTTGGTTACGCAACCATAATCGTTTTTGTTTTATCAGGATTGATTCATGAACTGGTGATTTCATTCCCGGCAAATGGTGGTTATGGCCTGCCGACTCTTTATTTCATAATTCAGACAATCGGACTGTTCATCGAGAGATCAAGGTTCGGGAATATGTTGGGGTTAGAAAATAGTTTGAGAGGTCGAATCTTCGCACTCACTGTTGTCTTTGCCCCCATCAGTCTATTATTTCATAAAACTTTTATCGAAAAAGTCTTTATTCCTTTTTTATATCAAATAAATTCTATAGGAGGTGTTTAGTATGCTAAATCTAAACAATCTGATAATAGCTGCAGGGCTTATCCAGCTCTTAATATTGATTGCGGCTTCACAGGTACCAAAGGTGACAAATTGGAAGAAAAATCTTAGCAGTAGTGATCCTTTTTTCAAAAGCCTTGTTTGGACTTATGGGTTTTTTATTTGCCTTACAGTTTTAAGCATTGCCCTATTTTCTATTTTTAAATCAGAGCTTCTTACTAATGGAAATCAAGCGGGAAAATATATCTGTGGTTTTATTTCTATATTCTGGTTTGCAAGGCTGTTCATACAGTCTTTTATTTTCAAGACCCCCGAATTTCTTAAAACCGGCCCTATGAAATTTGGATATAACACTCTCACTCTGGCTTTTTTGTATTTAACAATCACATACGGACTGGCAGTTTTTGTTTAAGTCAAACTAAGCGAGGTAAATAAAAATGAAGATTGTAATTCCAGGCGGGTCAGGACAGGTCGGAACGTTACTGGCAAGAGCATTTACAAAAGACGGGCACAGGGTAACCGTACTTAGCCGAAACCCAGAGCTTTGTAAGTGGCATACAGTAAAATGGGACGGAAAAAGTTTAGGGAACTGGGTTGAGCAAATTGACGGAGCTGATGTTGTTATAAATTTAGCGGGATATTCAGTTAACTGCAGATACAATCAAAAAAACCGCGATCTAATAATGAACTCCAGAATAGATTCAACGCGTGTTATTGGTAAAGCAATTCAGCAATGTGATAATCCGCCGAAGACCTGGCTGCAGGCATGCACAGCAACCATTTATAAAGATAGTTATGAAAAACCCAATGATGAATTCACAGGAATCATAGGCGGAGATGAACCCAATGTGCCGGATACCTGGAATTTCAGCATAGACGTAGCTACATCGTGGGAAAGGACACTGGACGAAGCCAAAGTTCCTCACACACGTAAAGTAAAGCTGCGTTCATCCATCATATTGAATCCCGATAGTGGAAGCATTTTTGATATTTTGCTACGGCTTGTTCGATTTGGTCTCGGAGGTAAAATCGGAAGTGGTGATCAGTTTGTTTCCTGGATACACTATGAAGACTTTATTAAGTGCATTTACTGGATTATTGATAACGAGGATATTTCAGACTTTATAAATGTCTGCTCTCCAAGCCCTCTTTCAAATAAAGATTTTATGGAAGCACTTCGCAGTGCCTGGGGAATTCGAATTGGTCTTCCCGCATCCAAATTAATGCTAGAAATAGGAACTTTCCTACTCAGAACTGAAACAGAACTAGTCTTGAAAAGCAGGTATGTAGTCCCCAAGATTCTCAGTGATAGAGGATTTAAATTTCAATACCCAACATGGCCTGAAGCCGCAGTAGACTTATGTAATGAGTGGAAAAAACTAAATTCTTAAAACCTGCTCTCAAATTAAATAATCATGGACAATAATAAAGATCCTTTAAATGAATTATTCAAAGCAAATAAAATACGGCCCTCAAGTTTTAATACTGTATTGGTAGTTATATTTGTTGCTTGCTCTGCGGTATTAATGATATTTCTAAGCACTGAAATCTTTAGGATATACGGATGGGCATTGTTCTTAGCTCTTCCATTTTTGATTGGGTTTTATTCCTCGCTGCTTGCAAGCCTGGAAAAGAAACAACGTTTAAGCCAATGCATAAAAATATCGATTTCAACGATTCTCCTAGCAGCTGCCGCTCTTGTCCTATTAGCATTAGAAGGAATTATCTGCATTATTATGGCACTGCTGCCAGCAGTAATATTGACCTTGATAGGAACTCTTATCGGATACTGGATTCAAAAGATTTCATGGGACAGATATACAAAACAGACACTTACATTTTTAACTATATTTATTTTCCCTCTGGTTTTGGGCTTTGAATCTAGCTTAAACCTTGAACCTTCATTAAACGAGGTTCAAAGTTCAATAGTAATAAATGCCGGCAAGCACATTGTATGGGATGAGGTTTTATCATCTGATCTTCCTGAACCTGATGAATTTATTTTCAAAACAGGAATTGCTTATCCTATAAAAGCAGAAATAGATGGAAAAGGAGTTGGAACAGTTAGGTATTGCATTTTTTCGACAGGCAAATTTGTAGAACCAATTGAAGTCTGGGATGAGCCTCACCTGTTAAAATTTTCAGTTACCAGCAGCCCACCACCTATGAAAGAACTGAGCATCTATTCTCAAATTTATCCTGCTCATTTAAATGGGTTTTTAAAATCTAAAAAAGGACAGTTCAAACTCATTGAAATTGACAAGAACACTACACTGCTGCAGGGAACTACCTGGTATGAGAATAAAATGTGGCCGGAATCGTATTGGAAACTCTGGTCAGATTATATTATTAAAAAAATTCATACACGGGTTCTGAAACATATTAAAGCTTCATCCGAATCATAAGCTTAATATTATATTTATCACGCCCTTCGACAAGCTCAGGGTGTTTATGTGTATGTTGTATTATTGCTGTCATGCCCGAGGATATTAATCGGGTATCCATATTTAAAAACACTGGATTCCGTCTACGCCTGTCCTCGAAAGTTTTTATCGGGGAAACATGACGGAATGACAGAAAAGTGGTTGTCATACCTGAATGGTTTAATCAGGTATCCATATGTTTATTTTTTCCCTCTTTTAATATGACCTTATCAAAAATAACGTTAAGAAAAAGTTTGGCAGGTCATGATAGAAATTTATTACGTGATAATTCATGTATCATTAAATCAAGCCAAAATAAAAAGTCCGGCCGGTCAGGATCGAAAATCAGCCGATGTTTTTTGCATACTTTTCATCTAGGAAAAGTATTGGGTGAAGTTCTTGGTTCTTTTTAACAAGCAAAAGAACATAAGTTAAACCCCTTCTCCAAAACCACTTTCTATTAATTCTTCTATTGTATTAAGAGCAATATCCGCATCCTCACCATCTGTAAGTACTGTAATGTTGGTACCTTTGGTAGCGGCAAAGGATAATATTCCCAAAATACTCTTACCATCAGCCTCAACACCGTCTTTTATAATTTTAATATCAGATAAGAACATGCTGGTGGTTTTTACAAGGACTGCAGCTGCGCGGGCATGCAAACCCAGTTTGTTTTTAATTGTGAAAGTTTTTGAAAGCTGTTTTTTGTTCATAGGTGTCCGACCGCTATTCTTTATTTTATTAATCTACATAAATTTCTTAATCTATGTTGAAAAGGCTTTGTTTAATACTCTGATTTACTTCAACATCAAAATCATACTTTACATAAATTGAATAATCCTGCAGATTAAGCTCAACTTTCCTCGGGAAATATACCGTTTCTAATGGCATAAAATCATCATAATTCACTACTATTTTCTCATCGTTTTCAAATAAAAAAGAGGCTTTTGTTATTCTAAAATATCTGAAATCAACCCATAATTTATTCTCTGAACTGGTAGAATTTAGAATAAGCAGATTGTTTTTTTCATCAATTTCAATCGAATAATTATCATTATATAAATCAATCGGAAGCCGTCCTAATAGAAAATTTGAAAGATGAGTGATATTTATAGGAACAGGGATGTTTGGATAAAAAACTGAAAAATTGAATGCTTCCAAATTATTGTATAAAACTTCTTCTTTAGGAAATTTAAGTAAAACTTTTTCTCCGTTTGAAATAACAGCAGCCTCGGTTCTGCCAAGCGGGGCCAAAGCTTCTAACCTCAGCTTATTGGGAAACTCAACAATTGTAACCTGCTTAAATGAAATCTTTTGATCAGGCGATCTTAACCTTGCAAGAGCAAGACCACTTACAGAATAAATTTTATCTTCCTGTTCCTTTAGCATCGATAAGATTTCGGCCGAATCTAAGCTGCCGATTTGGGTAATGCTCTTATCTAATATAATAAGCCCGGGCTTAGCACAGGAGTATATTAAAACAAAAAGAAGGAAAACATAAATACAGAAATATTTAGATAGATTTAGTGGCTTTAAGTTCATTAATTCGATGCTCGATTTCATCAGCTTTATTTTTTAGTTTATCAGCAATATCTTCATCAACTCCGTCTGCTATCTCAAATCCTTTTTTATAATAATCGAGCGCTTTTCTCAACTCTCCCTTAACCTTATAAACATCACCTAGGTGTTCCATAACTTCGGGATCATTTGATGTGAGCCTCGCAGCTTTGAGCAACAGTTCCAAGGCCTTTTCAAGTTTACCCTTCTTATAATATATCCACCCCAGACTGTCGATTATGTAACCCTTGTTGGGAGAGATTTCAAGAGCTTTGGTAACAAAAGTCTCGGCTTCATCCAAATTCGTGCCCATTTCTGCATATGAATACCCAATAAAGTTTAGCGCTTCCACATGTTCAGGATTTATTTTGAGTATCTCTTTCATAGTAGAAATAGACTCTTTTTCTTTACCTCCCAGGTAAAAAGTGACCCCAAGAGAATAGCTAATATTTTCATTTTGCGGACTGCTCTTCAGATACTTTTTATACAGGTCAATTGCTTTTGCATATTCTTTATTCTTTGTATACAAACTTCCCAAATAATTGACGATTGGCTCATTTTCATTATCCGACCTATAAGCCTCTTCTATAATTACAATAGATTTATCCACATCACCTTTTTTCTCATATAAATATGATTTCTGAATTAATACATCATTATGAAGATTCGAATCAGAACTTATTGAATTAAGTAAGTCTAGTGCCTGTTCAAAATTATTAATTTCTACATAAGATAAGGCTAAGTAATATTTAGCCCTTTCGTTGTCAGGATCGCCCAGCAGTATTATTTTAAGCTCCTGTATTGCCTTGTCATAGTCTTTATTATCAATATAGAGTAAAACCAGCCTCAGCTTTAAATCTATATTGTCACTGTCGAGTTCCTCTGCTGTTTCGTACTGTTTCGAAGCATCTGATTTTCTATTAGTCCTGTAAAGGAAATTTCCATAACGCATAAACACATTAATATTATTGGGAAATTTGCTTACAAGCAGTTCATATAATCCTTCGGACTCAGTTAACTTTCCCCTTTTTTCATAAATAAGCGCAAGGTCAATTAATGCAGAAATATAGTTTGGATTCAGGTCAACTGCACGCTTAAAATTTTTCTCAGCTTTTTGCAACTGATTGCTTTGAAAATATATTCTGCCCAAAAAGTAATAGCCTCTTTCATCCCTTGGAGATAGCTGAATAAATTTTTTAAAATTATATATTGCTTCTTTGTAATTGTTTTGTTCGGATTGAATTATGCCCAAGAACATGAAGGTCTCCGCATCCATTGGATCATATTCCACAGACTTATTAAGTATTTTCAATGCTTCTTTTCTTTTCTTTGGGTCTGTGGATGATGCATAAATTCTTCCAAGAATTTTATGTGCCGGTTCATAATCGGGGTTTAGTTTTATACTCTGCTCAAGCATAATTAATGCTTCAGTAAAACGGTTTAGCGTCATAAGGACAATAGCCAGATTATATTTTAGAGGAGCCGATTTGGTATCAATCTGCTCGGCTATTCTGGCTTCACTCAGAGCAACCCTGAAGTCTCTTCTAAAAAAATGGAGCCTGGAAAGCGTAAAATGATAATAAGCGCTGTAATTACTTACGGATAGATCTATATTGTTTTCTTGTTGTTTATCTTCTTTCTTTTCAATATCGGAATGTATCTCTTTTGTTGCACATGAAGTGGTAAGAATAAAGATTAGTAGCAGAAGATAAGCCAAATTGTATAGTTTCATATTTTTATGAAGCATCTATTATCTGAAGATTAAGTTTTCCCACAAGTTTCATAATTTCAGAACTCCTGCTAATATCACCTTCTAAGAACTTTATATGAGAGGCATCAACAGGCAGTTGATTAAGTGTAGAATCCACCGAGACCCATTTGCCAAGAAATACTTCATTCCAGGCATGATAATAAAATTTTCCATTAAGATAGACTATCCCCAAGATTATCTTAGTCGGAATATCTAGGGACCTTGTAAGCGCTGTAAACAGGACTGAATGTTCATTGCAGTCCCCGCTTTTGGTTTTAAGTACATCGAGGGCATTTGGAATACTTATTGTGGGCTTTTTTTCCAGATTATTGTAGATCCAGGAGTTAATTAAACTTACTTTATCTATTGGGTTTTTAGTTTCCCCAACAATATTTTTAGATAATTTTATTATATTATCATTTTTGCTTTGAATGAGGTTTGTAGGATTTAAATATTCTTGTACAACCGTTCCTTTATTGGGAATAGTTGTTAAGTATTTAAATGAACTTATATCCTCGGTTTTTATAACCAGTAAATCATCACTTAAAAACTGCCTGTTGCGATCATGCAAATCAAATTCATCAAGAGATGCCAAACCTGATAATTTCACCTCTAATCTGTCTAATTTTCTTGGATTATCAATAGTTTGATTAGCCGATATAGCAGTTTTCTCAGTTATATCAACTCTCTCGAGATTTTCATTTTGATATAAATCTTCTTTTTCTTTAATTGCTATAAGCCCCAGGGAAGAAACGTCTTTGATTAATTCCCCTTTATCTGTAATCCATATATGAGAAACAGAACCATTAAAATTCACAGTATATTTAATAGTATCAAAAGTTCCTATTGGAATCTCAATCTTTTCTTTGGCTACAACCTCAATTGTCGCAATTAAGTCCTCTAGCTTAGAACCCATTAAAAGCATTGAGGGTTCAAAAATGTAGGTCTCATATTTTTTACCTACTTCAAGCCCCTTATCCACGACCCATTTGTTAATATAAGAAGTAACTATAGGTTCTTTATAAATTTCTATAGAAAATTCAGAACTACCCGATACAGTAGAAGTATTAAAAATTAGTTTATTATCTTTTCTTCTTCCTTTAGTTTCTAAGTTTAAACCCAAAGAATTCAATTTAAATTCAAAATCGTTTAGCTTACCGTTTTTTAAATTATATACTGAAGTTGTTTCCAATTCATTTTCTGCACCTAGTAGAATAATTTTTAGCTTAGAATGTTCAGTTATTGTTAAAATATCTCCATCCTTGATAAATGTAGTCTTATTAAAACCTACCCTCTTATTATCAGAGTAAATTCCAGAAAACTCTGTAGTTTCCTGCACTTGAGAATAACTGGCAGAAATATTGAAAATTAAACTAAATAGTAATAAAAGAACACTCGTTCTGACCATACCTAATTATAACCTATTGAATATGTGATTTTTGGTTATCTAAATCTTTTATCATCATAAACGCCTTTGATGACCTTATTGTAATTTTTTCATGTGAACTAAAAGTAATTACAAGCTGAATATCGCCTTTAGCTGTAAACGGGTAATTTATATGATTTCCATGAATCTTTCCATCCTCAACTAACGAAAAGTCCTTAATTCTGCTTGGATATTCAGGTTCATTCCCATCTATTACTGCATCTTTTAATATCATTTCTGCCTGAGATGTGAAACTTTCCTCTATGCCAAAACTAATTTTACCAAGATATTTATGAATATGTATTAAATCGAAACATATAATTAAACTTTTATCATTATAATCTAAAGACTTTATCCTTGAATCATGAAGTTGAAATGCAAACTGGAATAATGCATCATCTAACCTGTCCATTTTCTTAAAATTATCACCCAAACTCTAAATTGTAATATCAAAACTATTTATATTCCAGTCTAATACCAATACCTAATTATAAATTTATCTTAGATAAAATCCATACATTAAATAACAAGCTGGTAAAACTTCGTAATTATGACAGTAATTTTACCCTTGACAAATAAAAGATACTGATTACTTTAATATTAAACTATTTAACATCTAATTATTATCATGGGCACAAAATATAAAGGAACAACAAGAGAAATTAAGTCACTGAATGCTTTTATCAATTTATTAAGAGCAACTAACTCTTTGGAAGCAAGGCTCTCTAAGAACCTGGATAAATTTAATCTTACAACAAGTCAGTTTGGGGTCTTAGAAGCGCTTTACCACCTGGGTACTATGAGTCAAAAAGAAATAGGAAAAAAAATTCTAAAATCTGGGGGCAATATAACAAAGGTTGTTGATAACCTGGAGAAAAAAAGCCTGTTAATAAGAGAGAAAAATCTGCAAGACCGAAGGTTTTATAACATCAAACTCACTCAAAACGGGGAGTCTTTGATTGAAAAAATATTTCCCGATCATGTTAAAGCAATATTTAAAGAGTTTGAAATTCTTACAGAAAGTGAACTTGTTGAACTTAGGAAAATTGCGAGATATTTGGGAAAACAGCAAAGAGATTAAATATCTAAGGGGGTATTTATCATGATTGAGATAAGAAAGGCGCAAGACAGGGGACATTCACATATAGACTGGCTCGACAGCTATCACACATTTTC
>SMVB01424990.1_pt1 | contig 15887 bp, 8 predicted proteins | sample 2456461 | NCBI WGS metagenome assembly SMVB01 (sample SAMN11095934, study PRJNA526329) | marine sediment metagenome | biome: Marine sediment; feature: Surficial sediment; material: Deep marine sediment; isolation source: Hadal surficial sediment | place: Pacific Ocean | collected 2014-05 | depth 0-1... | reverse complement strand
TGGGCCTTGGTTTGCTCGCCCTTCTTGGTCCGCGTCGTGGGGAGGGTGGCAGGTGTCATTCTCGCGTCTCGCCGGCCGTGTCGATCATTCGTGCGATAGGCCAGTGTTTTTTGAACGTGTTCAATCTTCACAAGATAAGGGATCCTGGGGGCGGCAGTCAACACTTTCTGAACACGTTCAGAAAAAACTCTTCGAGACCCCCCGGAAGACGCGGAGGTCACAGATCCCGCGACCCGAAGGCCGACGATCCACTGGGTAGGGAAGGATGACGTCGAAATGCGCCGCAGGGGGAGAACGAGAAAGGACCCGGTGAAACTCAGCGTACTGTCCCGTACGCCTCCGCGCCCGAAACGGCGCGCGCCTTGTCCTCACACACGCCCTCGCGCTCGCTCGCTACGCCACCCGTTGAGAAGTTCGGGCTTAGCCCTCGGGTGCCTGGGTGAACGCCCCGTCTTCGACGACGATGTCAGGCTCGAACGGCGCGTTGACCCAGGGGCTCGGAGCGGCCGGGCCGACGGCTCCGTCGCGACCGTGGCTCGTCAATTCGTAGGTGTCGCCGTCGCTGGTGTACAAGAACGGGTTACCCCAGGCGTCGTCGGAAACGAGAACCTGCAGGTACTCGCCGCTGACGAGATCGACAAGTGCGGCGGCGTATTGCTGCTGGTCGACCTTGTAGGTGCCGTTGGCGAGCACCAAGCTGTGCATGTCGCCCATGGTGCGTCGTTGCTTGGAACGGTCGATCGAGTCCATCAGCATGGGGACCGAGATGGCTGTGATGATGCCGATGATGCCGACGACAATCAGCAGCTCGATCAGCGAGAAACCTTGTTCGGTCTGTCGATGCATCTCAATCCCCTAGTTACAGACCAGTTCCCCGCGCCTGGGCAGGCTGCCCAGGAGCAAGGAAACGGCATTTTCAGGGTGCATTGCAAGCCCTATCGGCGGAAATGTTATGTCATTGACGTTATCGTGATCAATAGTAGCCATGACTGATCATTCCGGCAGGGGAAGCAGATGAATCTGGCGGCGTTCAGGTGTCCCTGGGTCTAATGTCTTCCCAGTGCTTCATGTCGTTGTGCCGCATCACCAGCGCCAGCGCGATCGACAATCCCAAGACGGTGAATCCGAGCCTGAGCTCCATCAAATCGGGGGCATCCCCGGCGATGAATCCCGTCACGAGCCTGAAGACCATGCCGATGGACTGAAGGCACCGAGCACCCACAACAGGTCGATGATTCCCTTCCGGAACATGTCGCGACTCCTATGCTCTCGTCAACGACCCTCGGTCCCGGTGATCACGGTGCCGATGCCTTTCTCTCGCAGCATGCGGTTGAACGCCGCCAGGTCGCCCTCGCGGATCTCTCTCGTCTGCGCCATGTAGGTCCCGAGGTTCTCTTTGTACATCTCATGCACGGCGCGGTGCGCGTCGGCAGGGGCGAAATCATGCCCGGAGATGTAGCCCGACAGGCTGGCGACCTTGGCGTATAGCTGGCGCGGGTAACGCAGCGTATCCTGGCCGCCGACCAGGCGCAGGTCGGTGAGATTCATCTCGATGTCGATGATCTTCTCGTCGAGCGCCGTGATCTGGTCGTTGATCTCGTCGAAGTCGTCGCGGTCGCGCAGTAGGGTGCGCAGATTGTAGAGCTGCGAGCGCACCAGCTCCGCCTCGTTGATCATGCCGGCGATGTCGTTCTGGTTGTCGCGCAGCTCGATCATCATCTGGAGCTGCTCGTTGATCTCGGCCTCCGAGCCCATCGAGGCCGGGTCCATCAAGAGCGTAAGCGTTTGCTCCTGTGGCGCCTCGTCGTTGACCGTGAACCGCACGGTGTAGGTGCCCGGCGGTGCGCTCGGGGTTACGGGACGACCGTCGCCGGGGTTGCGGGTGCCGTTCTCGCTGAGTTCGACGTGGGGGTGGCCGATTGGCTTGGTGCGCATCACGGCGCGTTCCGACGACGCGTAGCGCATGTTCCAGTAGGTGCGGTTGAGGCCGGGCCGGGCCGGGGCGTTGCGGATGGTGCTCACCACCTCGCCGCCGGCGTCGACGATCTCGATCGTGACGCGAGTGCGGCGGCCGTCGCTGCGACTCCGGTCCATCTCGTCGGCGAGCGTGCCAGTGTTCCCGGGTATCCCCATCTCCTGGGTCTCGGTCGACCCCGCGGCTTCACCCTGGTTGGTCGATCCCTCTGTTTCACCCTGGTCTGCGGCACCCGCCGTTTCGTCGCTCAGCCAGTAGCTGATCGATGCCCCCGGGGTGGGGTTACGGCCGGCGGCCGGATCCTGCCCCGACATCGGGCTGCCGACCCTGTGGAAGCGGTAGGCGTCGCGCGGCGCGAACAGGTGAGCGTCGGAGGCGCGGATCGCGTCGGTCATCTGCTGCAACGGCGTGATGTCGTCCATGATCCAGAAGCCACGGCCGTAGGTCCCGATCACCAGGTCGTTGAAGTGCGGCTGAATGGTGAGCCAGTGGGCCGGGGCGTGCGGCAAGTTGCTCTGCAGCGATTCCCAGGCACCGCCGTCGTCGAAGCTGACGTACACCGCGTTGGCGGTGCCGGCGAACAGCAGGCCCGGGGTGTGCGGGTCTTCACGAATTACGTGGGTGTAGGACAGCGGCCCGGCGGGGATGCCGCCCGGCGCCACCGTCGCCTCGTAGTCCAGGCCGACCCCCATCGCCGGTGTCCCGGTGTGCCCATCGATGCGCGTCCAGCTCGCCCCGAAGTCCGTCGTCTTGTACAGAAAAGGCTCGAAAATGCCGATCTGATGCGTGTCGATCGCCACGTAGGCGGCGCCGACGGCGTGGTTCGACGGCTCGATGTTCGACACCGTGCCGAGCGGCGGCAGCTCCGGCATGTTGGCGGTGACGTTCGTCCAGCTTGCACCGCCGTCGCGGGTTACCTGAACCAGGCCGTCATTGGTCCCCGCCCAGATAACGCCCTCTTGTACCGGTGATTCGGCGATGGCGAACACCACCGCCGCGTAGGTTGGGCTGGTGTCGTCGAAGGTCAGGCCGCCCGTTTTCATCAGCAGAGCCGGGTCGCCGGTCGACAGGTCGGGGCTGATGACTTCCCAGGTAACGCCCTGGTTGGTGGTCTTGTGGACGAACTGGCTACCGACGAAGACCTTCTCCGGGTCATGCGGCGAGACGTGGACCGGGAACGTCCACTGAAAGCGGAAGCGCAGCCCGTCGGCTGCCCAGCCCTCGGGGTTGTCGGGCCATGGGCTGACGTTGCGCGAGTGGCCGGTGCGGGTGTCGTGTACCGCCAGAATGCCGTCGTAACAGCCCGACCAGATGGTGTAGTCGCCGGCCGGCACCGCGAACCCCGACTCGCAGCCGCCCACCGAGTGCCACTCGCCGATCGAGATGCTGCCGCCGGTGAGGCTGTTGGAGGGGCCGAAGGTGCTGGGCCCGTCCTGGCGATTGCCCATGACGTTGTAGGGGATCTTGTCGTCGACGAAGACGTGGTAGATCTGGGCGATCGGCAGACGCAGCCGCGCCCACGAGTCGCCTCGCGTCGTCGAGATCGACACCCCGCCGTCGTTGCCGACAACGAGACGGTCGGGCATGAGCGGGTCGATCCACATGTCGTGGTTGTCGCCACCAGCGCCGCCGCCCGACCAGGTCACGCCGCCGTCAAGGCTGTGCGAGTGGCGCGTCGACATGGTGTGCAATTCGTCGGGATCATCGGGCGCGACGGCGAGCCGGGTGTAGTAGAGGGGTCGCTGCATCAAGTCGTGGTTCTCGCTCACGGCGCGCCAGGAGGCGCCGCCGTTGTCGGAGCGGTAGAGGGTGCCGTGCCCCGGATCGATCGGCGCGATCAGCCCGTTGCTCGATAGCTCGATCAGAGCGTAGACGCGGTCGGAGTCGGCCGCCGTCATGCCGAGGCCGATCTTTCCGTACGGGCCGGCGGGCAGGCCGCGGGTTCCGGTGAGATCGTCCCAGGTATCGCCGCCGTCCTTGCTCATCCACAGGCCGCCGCCGGGACCGCCGCTGGTGCGTCCCCAGGTGCGAATCAAGAGGGGCCACATGCCGGCGAACATGATATTGGGGTTGTTCGGGTCCATGACGACGTCGGCCGCGCCGGTGTTCTCGTTGGCGAACAGCACCTGCTCCCAGCTCTCGCCTCCGTCTTGGGTGCGGTACACGCCACGCTCTTGCTGCGGGCCGTAGGCGTGACCCATCGCCGCCGCGAACACGGTGTCGGGGTCGAGCGGATCGATAACGATGCGTCCGATGCGGCCGGTTTTTTCGAGCCCCATATGCTGCCAACTGTCGCCGCCGTCGACCGACTTGTAGATTCCGTTGCCGCTCAGAATATTCGAGCGGATGAAGGTCTCGCCGGTACCGGCCCAGATGACGTTGGTGTTGACCGGATCGATCGCCAGCGAGCCGATCGCCGCCACCGGCTGGTCGTCGAAGATCGGCTCCCAGCTCGTGCCGCCGTCGACCGATCGGAAGATGCCGCCCGAAGCGGCGCCGATGTAGTAGACGTTGGCGTCGCCCGGCACGCCGACCACCGCCGAGACGCGGTTGCCGACCGGGCCGATGTAGCGGTAGGTGAGCGCATCGAGCGGGCCGTCGCCGCCCGGTTCGGCTGGGCTGCCACCGCCGAAGCGCTGGCCGGCGGCCGGCGCCGGTGCTGCGAGCGTGCCGATCAGCAGCGTTAGGAGAACGAATGAAGAGATCGAGAAAGAGTTGCGCATCGGGAACCTCCGCCGTCCGCGATTCGTATTCAGATCAAGGTATTCAAAGCTGGTCCTGCGAGCTTAGTCACTCAGCCCGATGGGTGCCAACGGCGGGCGGTTCGGGCGACCGAGCACCCATCCAGGGACTCTGCCTGGTACCCATTCGCTGCACCGGCATCAATCCGTCTGACCGCTTCGAGGTCATCTGTTCCGCAACGTCAAGCACGCCATCCGCAGCCTCTTGAAGAGCCCGTTCGTTACGGCGATCGCCGTAGTGTCCCTGGCGCTCGGCGTCGGCGCCAACGCGGCGATCTTTTCCGTTGGGTCGCGCGGCGGAATCGGTCCTCTTCGAGATCACCGGCCACGATCCGCTCGTGCTGGTGTCCGCCGCGGTCTTGCTCGGCCTGATCGCCCTCGGCGCCGGCTCGATCCCGGCCCGCCGGGCCTCCCGTATCGACCCGATGGACGCGCTGCGGGCCGAATAATTCGTCCCGGCGACCCGGCGGGCGGGGCCGCCATGCCAAGGCTCTGGTCGCCCTGACGCTACCGCTTGCGCAGCGCCAGCATCGGGTCGACCGACGTCGCCCGCCGCGCCGGCAGGTAGCCGGCGATCGTCGCCACAACCCCGAGCGCCATGCGAATGTCGATCTCGTGGGTGCGCTGGGCGACGGTGTACGACAGGACGCCGTAGATCCCGACCACGGCCAGCAGCAGGGCGATAGCGGCGAAACTCGTCATCAGCGCCATCGAGAAGCGCTGCGGCGAGATGCCGCGGGCGACGACTTCGTCCATCGTGCGGACCTTGTAGAGCACGAGCTGGGAGTCGACCTGACGGAGCTCGTCGCGAAGTTGTCCGATGATCGAGAGCGGACCGACAGACGTTCGTATGGTCTGGATCATGGCCCAGTTGCGGTCGTCGGCGAACTGGTCGTGGGTCGCGTAGACCTTGGGAGAGGTGGTTCCCAAGGGGTCGTGGGCGGTGTCGGACACGATCCCGACGATGCGGAAGTCGTCGCCACCGAAGGTGACCTCCGCCCCGAGGGGGTCGCGGTCGGGAAAAGCTCGCTCGGCGAGCGTTTCGTTCAGCAGAACAGCTCCACGATCGTTTTCGAAGGCCTCGAACGTATCGCTGCCGGCGAACAACCGTCCCCGGATCAGCTCGATCCCCATGAGTTGTAGATAGTCGCCGTCGACGACGCGGACGTCGGTGCCTGTCCACGACTCGTCGTCATCGAGGTCCAGATCGGCGCGGCCCAGACTCCAGCCGTGATAGCGCCCTTCGCCGGGAAGGTACGAGGTAGCGCCCACCGACTCGACACCGGCAATTGTCTGTACCCGCTCGAAATAGCGATCGTAGAAGGCGATCCGATCCCGCGCCCCGGGGTACCGCGAGCTCGGTAGATGAACCTCGTAGGTCAGCACGCCGCCCGTTTCCACGCCGAGGTCGACCTCGGCGAGCTGCCGGAAGCTCTTGGTCAGCAGACCAGCGCCGAACAAGAGAACCAGGGCGATCGAGATCTCCGCCACGGCGAGGCCGCCGCGCAGGCGCCGGTGCATCTTGCCGCCGCTGTTGCCGCGGTCGTCGTCGCGCAACGCGCGGTCGAGGTTCGGTCGTGAGAATTGCAGCGCCGGGGCCATCCCGAACAGAAGCCCGGTGAGCACCGACACGACGGTGGCGAAGGCGAAAATGCGGGTATCGATGCCGAGCTCCGCGACCCGCGGGAACGACCCGGGGCTGAGGGCGACTACGGCGCGCAGCCCGGCGAACGACAGCATGAGTCCGCCGATGCCGCCGGCGATTCCGAGGAAGAGGCTCTCGGTCAGCATCTGACCGACCAAGCGCCGCCGGCCGGCGCCCAGCGCGGCGCGAATCGCCAACTCCTTCCAGCGATCGGCGCTACGGACGAGAAACAGGCTGGCGACGTTCACGCAGGCGATGAGGAGCACCATGCCGACCGCACCCATCAGCACCCACAGCATCGTGCGGGTCTCCCCGACGGTGTCGTCGAGCAACGGATAGATGGTTGCGTAGGTGCCGTGCGTACGGGGTTCTTCCTCGAACATGCTGACCCCGAGCGCCTCCAGCCGGGCGCGGGCCTCCTCGAGGGAAACGCCTTCGCGTAGCCGGCCGACGGCGCTGAGGTAGTGGTTGCCCCAGTTGTTGCGGCCGCCGGGTTGGAGGTTCTCCGGCCGCCAGAGATCGACGTCCCAGCCGATAGGGTTACGGAAGCCCGCGGGCATGACCCCGACGACGGTGTGCGGCACGCCCTGGAGATCGATGTCCTTGCCGAGGACGTCGGGGTCGCCGGCGAAGGCCGAGTGCCACAGACCGTAACTGATGACAGCGATGTTGGCGTCTCCGGTCTCTTCTTCTGGCAGGAACTCACGCCCCATGATGGGCTCGACACCGAGCACTTCGAACAACCCCGAGCTCGCCGGCATGACGACGATGCGCTGGGTTTCGTCGCCGTTGGTGAGGTCGGCGCCACTCTGTCGGTACGAGTACACCGCCGCCAATCCCTCGAAGATATCGGTTTGCTCGCGGTAGGCGAGAAAGCCGGTGCCGGGGATGTACTCCTTGGCGTCGGGGTCATTCGGCCGCGCAGTGTACAGCCGTACCAGCCGTTCGGGCTGCTTGTACGGCAGGGGTGACAGCAGGACTCCGTCCAGAACGGTGAACATCACCGTGTTGGCGCCGATGCCGACGGCGAGCGTAAACACGACGACGCAGGCAAATCCGGGGCTGCGGAGCAAACCACGCCCGGCGTAGCGGAGGTTGAGTGCGAGGCGGTCCAAGAAATCACCAACGCCTGCGTTGCGCGGATCCGTCGGAGGTTTCGTCGGCACCCGCCCCGGCGCTCCGCTCCCCGACTTGTCGTCGGCCCGGTAGGCTCCCGACAGTTCCTCACGCCGGTGGGCCGCCGACAGGTCCTCACGCCGCGCTTCCGAGGCGCTGAAGGGCAGATCGAGAAACGTCCTGACGATGACCGAAACCACGGCGATGAACCCCCCACGGCGTCTTTCCTCCCGCAGCAGGTCGGCGAACAGCTCGACCATCTCACCACCGAGCGCCTGGCGCATGGGTTCCGGATAAGCGAACAACAACAGCCGGTAGAGTCGTGTCATCGTGCCCTCCCGCCGGCCAGGTCGTGCGCCTCGGCAACTTTCACCAGCGACTTCAGACGGGCCGTCTCGGCCGCCGCTACGGCGCGACCGAGCGGTGAGATGGCGTAGTAGCGGCGGCGCCGGTTGTCGAGATCGTCGGCCGGGCGGCGAGCCGCTTCGTCCAACAGTCCGGCGTTCATGAGCCGGCGCAGAACGCTGTAGAAGTTGCCGGGAACGAGCCGCAGCGTCCCACCGGAGAGCGTTTCGATCTGCTTGACCAGGCCGTAGCCGTGGCGCTCGCCGTCGCTGAGCGCTACCAGGGTCAGGTAGTCGGTCGGTTTGAGCGGCAGATGTCTTTCCGCCGTCGCGCTGAGCTTGTCTCTTGCCATCGGGCACCTAGGCTCCGCTACCCGCGGATCCGGCGGGACGGCAGCCTGCTATGATCCGCCGAAACCGGAGGATCTTCTTGCTCATCGGTGCGAAGAATATCGCTTTCGGCGTCGTGGGCGTCTTGCTCGCCGTATCGGCCGGAGGCGCCGCGACCCTGCTTCAAGAGGGGCTCTCGGCGGCCCAAGTCGAGCTCGTGCGGGTTGCCGCCTGGGGTGCGGAAGCCGAAGCCGAAGCCGCCCTCCAAACATTGACGCGCCAGCTCGAGCCCAGCGGACGCGCGGTCTCCCGCGAGGTCTTCCTCGATCTGGAGGAGATCCTTCGCGAGGGCCCGCCGGTGGAGCGGACGCCCGCCAGGAAAATCGGCGACCATGCCGAAATCTTCGAAGTCGCCCTTCCGGACGGCCGCCGCATTCCGGTCCTGGTGCAGCTTCCGCCCGGGTACAGCCAGGCAAATCGATGGCCACTGGTGCTGGCGATGCACGGCGGACCGCCGGGCAGTGAGGAGGGTGCCCTACGGAGCGCGGCGGGCATGCTCGAAGTGTGGCGCGAGGCCGCTGCCGAAGCCGGTTGGCTCGTCGTCTCGCCGGCGATGACGCACGTACGGTCGATGGGCCCACGCACGGAGGCGCGTCTGCCCTACGAGGTTCTTCGCCCCGAGCAGGCGGCGGCGATTCTCTCGGTCGTTCAGCGTCGTTATCGCGTCGATCCCGATCGCATTGTTTCCACCGGCATCTCCCTCGGTTCGAATTTCTCCATCGCCTTCGGCGCCGCCACGCCGGATCGCTTTGCGGCCATCGTGCCGGTTTCCACAGAAGGCGACTCCCGCGAGCACCTGTTGCGCAACCTTCAGCACGTTCCCACCTACGTGCTCGAGGGTACCCAGGATCGCAACATCCGCGGCATCAACGGCCCACGCGCCCTGGGCGACATCCTGGCGCGCTTCGCCTACGACGCTACCTACCGGGAATTCGGCGATCGGGCCCACGAGGGCTTTCAAGAGCTGTACTCGGATGTGCTGCGGTGGGCGGCGGTGCGGCCTCGCGACCCCTATCCAGATCGACTCCTGCGCGTGCCCCATGACGGCATCATGCCGCTGGCGCGGCGTGTCTTCTGGCTCGAGTCGGACACCCGGCAAGGGCTTGTCTCGGCGCGCGTCTCCGGCGACAACGCGATCGACATCGAGGTCCGCCGGGCGCGCCGGCTGACGTTGTATCTGCACGATCGTCTCGTCGACCTCGACCGGCCGATTGCGGTAACGGTCAACGGCGTTGTGCTGCCTCCGATCACCGCGTCGCGACGGGTCACGTTCGCTTTGCAACAGGTCCGTGCTCTCGATGACGGGTCGCGCGGCGCCGCCGCCAGCGTGATGATCGAGGTGCCTGGCGGAGATGTCAGCATCGCTGCAGGCCGGCGCCTGTCCGAGCGCTTCGAGCCCGTTCAGCGTGAAGGCCGGCTTTCGTTCTGGGAGTACTACGCGGTCAATGCCCTCAACGAGCGGTTTCCGGCCCTCGGTATCGAGGGGGTCGAAACCGACGTGCCCGCCGACGTGCTCCCGGCACTCGTTGCGGGCGGGTTCGCGCCGGCGAACGAAGGGGTCGGCGTGCGTATCGACGCAGTCGATCCGGAGGGCCCGTTCGCGGGCTCCGGCATCCGCGCCGGCGACCTGTTGCTGGAAGTGGGGGGCGAGCCCTTCTTCGCCGGAAATGGCGGCCTCGACGGCCTGCACCACTGGTTGACCCGCGAGCTCGTCGCCGCCGCTCGCGACTACGAGCTTGTCGTCTGGCGCGATGGTGGCGTGGTCAGCTTGAGCGCCGCCCTGGCCCTGGGTCCCTACCGCTAACGGGGTGCCGGCGGGCGGCAGTGGCACCCTCCCAGGAGTTCTTCAGCACCTGCTAAGTACGGGCTAAGGCTGAGCCGGCCTCCGACTTCGTGCTCTCATTGCTTGCTGATCCGCAGCGGTAGGGAGGCGCCGCCCTGGCTCCAGCTACCGTCGATAGTGGCGCCGTCGTCGGCCATCGTTCCTTCGAAGGTTGCACCGACGTAGTCGAGCGCGAGCCGTAGGACCTTGCCGTCGAACGCCACCCTGTTGACCGGCAGTCCAGACTGGCCCTGGTCGGGGCTATCCATCGTTGCCGTGAGGCCTCCATCGGCGCCGGCTACCAGGTGAAAGACGATTCGTAGAGTCTGGGGGCCGGCGGCCAGGGTTCCGCTCCAGGTGCCCGCGATCTTGGCGGCGTCCTCCGGGGACACCGTGTCGACGGTCATCTCCGGTGCGTCCACGGTGCGCGTCAGCCTGAAGGGAAACGTCTGGCCGCCTTGCACGAGGTTGCCGACGATCGTCTGATCCTCCGCGTCCCAGGTGCCGGTAAAGACCGGATTGCCCGGAACCCCGGCCATCGTGAACGAGACCGAGCCGCCGGACACCGTGATCTCGGAGAGCGGATAGCCGCTGGTGTTCTGCGCCGGAATGTCGATCAGGCCGGTCCAGCCGCCGTTGGTCGTTGATTGCAACACGACACTGATCTCGATGGTCTGGCCGCCGGTCTCCATCGCACCGGACCAGAGACCGCTGGGATTGTCTTGCTGAGACCTTGCTGTTGCCGAGAAGGGCGATAGCAGCGCCACAGCGAAGGCCAGGGACAGGAACGATCGAAGCACGGATTTCCTGTTCATGAGGCGACTCCGGGTTGAGAGCAGCTTGTCGATCACGGTTACCGCCAGAACGGGCCCGATAGACGTGTTGTGCCGCCCCGAAGAGCTTTCTTTCGCTGCGTCCACAAAACAGGTGTGCCACCGTTCGTGGGGTGCAGCACGAGGCTATGCCAGCTCGGCGATGAGGGCCTTGGCGTCGATCAGATCCGGGGTATCGAAGCCTTCCTCGAAGGCGCCATACGTCGTCTGAAGCGCCGCGAGAGCCTCGGCTTCCTTGCCGTTGGAACGCCACAGGCGCGCCTGGCTCATGGTTGTTCGCAGCTGCCAGGAGCTCGCCGACTGGGTGCGCGCCGTCTCGAGAGATCTCTCGAAACAGGCCTCCGCGTCGGGAGCGTTGCCGGGCGATTGCGCCAGCAAGGCCTCTCCGCGCAGCCGGTGCACCTCGGGCTCGAAAAACCGCTCGTTCGATTTCTCGACCGCAGCAAGCGCCTTGTCCAGCGTTTCGAGCGCTGCATCGGCATCGGCGATTCCGATTTGGCCCTCGGCGAGCCAACCGTAGTAGTAGGGGAGGCCGAGCTCGGCGCCGGTGGCGAGGTAGTCCTGCAGGGCCACACTCATCTGCTCGACGCCCTCCTCGAACTGACGTTGGTCAATCAGGTTGGCGCCGCGATACAGCATCCCGGTGGTTTGCCAGAAGAAGAAGCCCTGCTCCTGCGACACTTCAATCTGTCGCTCGGCGTGCGCCTGCCCCTCGGCGCCCAGCCGGCAGGTCTTGCACCACAGCCCGCCATGATGGAGAGCGAAGGCCATGCTGAACGGGTGATCGGTGAGGCGCTCGGCGAGCGCGATCGAGTCGTCAAGTCGTTCCCGGGCTTGGTCCGGATAGCCAAGCTGCCACAACGACAGCGCGAGGTAACAGAGATGGGCGACGGCAGCGTTCTGGCCCGTCTGCTGGGCGTGCATGCGACTACGCTCGAAGTCGTCGAGGCCGATGCCGCGCAGGCCGTGGTCGAGGGCGGTCTCGAGCTCGCCGCGGTAGAAATGAACGATGTTCTGGATGAAGTGGGCCTCCATCATCAGGCCGTCATCCCTGGTGCGCTCTGCCAACTCGAGGATCTCGTCGGCGAGACCGTCGCAGATATCCATATCGTCGCGCACGATCCGCCAGGAGCTCATGAACCATGCGCCGTACACCCGCCCGGTCGGATCGTTCATGTTGTCGGCGAGCTCGCGGATCCGCTCGTAGATGGCGCCGAGCTGCGGGAAAGCGTATCCCTGTACCGATAGCGTGGAAACGCCGAGCAACGGCTGCAGCCGGTACTCCTGCTGGTTGCGCTCCGGCGTGTCCTCGAGCTTCGAGAGCAGATCGAGCGCCTTGCTGAGATGACCGATCGCCTCTGGATGAGCCGAATTCTGGTGCGAGCGGCGGCCGGCCTTCTCCCAGTAGTCGACGGCGAGCTGGGTCTCGCCGGCCTCGGTGTAGTGGTAGGCCTGCAGTTCCGGCTGTGCCGCCGCCGTTTCCGGGAAGTGCTTCAGCAGAGTCTCGGCGATGCGGCCGTGAAACTCCTGCCTCTTCTTCGTCAGCATCGAGCCGTAGGCCGCGTCCTGGATCAAGGCGTGCTTGAACAGGTACGTAGCCGCCGGCGGTCGGCCCTTCTGGAAAAGGAGCTCTGCCTCGGTGAGCTTGGCGAGCTCGGCGTCGAGCTCGGCCTCCGCCATTCCGGAGGTCGCCTGCAGCATCTCGAAAGAGAACTCGCGGCCGAGCGTGGCGGCGAGCTGCACGACGTCGGGGTTGCTGGCCATGCGGTCGAGGCGGGCGACGAGCAGATCCTGCAGCGAGTCCGGAATGGCGTGCTCGAGGGCCGATCCGGCCAGCTGCATGCCGCCCGTCACCTCCATGACGGCGTCGGATTCGAGCAACATCTGGGTCACCTCTTCGACGAACAGCGGAACGCCGTCGGTGCGGTTGGCGATGTGCTCGACGAATTCCTTCGGTAGCTCCACGATGCCCGTGCGTGATTTGACCATGGCGGCGATCTGCGCGCCGGTGAGCCGATTCAAGCCTATCTGGGTATGGTGCGCGCGCGTCGTCCACGGCGGCACGAACTCGGGTCGGAACGTCAAGAGCACGAGGATCGGGTCGACCAGTCGCTGGTCGGCGAGCGAGGTGAGCACCTCCAGGCTCGTCGGGTCGACCCAGTGAAGGTCCTCGACGATGAACAGCACCGGCTGGCGCGCGGCGCTCTGGAACAGCCAGTTCGACAGTGTCTCGAGCGTCTTTTCCTTCCGCCGCTGGGGGCTCAGATCGAGGGGCGGATACTCGTCATCGGGTGGCAGCGACAGCATGGTGCCGAGTAGCGGCAGCGCCTCGGTCATGTCGACGTCGAGCTGCTGTAGGTGTTTCTTCAGCTTGAGGAGCCGCGACGCGCCCGATTCATCCCGATCGAACCCGAGCAGGCGCGCGAAATACTCGCTCGCCGGGTGCAGCGCGGTGTTGTCGTAGAACGTCGAGCAACGCCATTCGATCACCGCAAGTTGTGACTCGGCATCGGCGAGCGCGTGTTGCTTCAAATCGTGGACCAGACGTGATTTGCCGATCCCGGCCTCGCCGGCCAGCATCACGATCTGCCCCAAGCCCTCCTTCACCAGGTCCCAGCGGTCGCACAGCAGTCCGAGCTCCTGATCGCGTCCGACGAGCGGCGTGAGGCTCGCCGGCTCGAGAAGGTCAAGGCGCGACTGGGCGGCCCGTTCGCTCTCGACCTTGAAGAGATCAATGGGTTCGGACAGCCCACGGATGGTCTGCGGGCCCAATTCCGTGCAGTCGAAGAAATCGCCGACGTTCTTGTGGGTGGCGGCGCTGATGACCAGCGTACCGGGATCGGCGACGGTCTCGAGCCGCGCCACGACGTGACTCGCCTCGCCGACGATCGACAGACCGGAGGCATCGAGCGGGCCGCCACCCACCACCGCCATTCCGGAGTGGACCGCGATCGTCGCTTGTAACTCCGCATTGCGTTGCGACGCCATCGCGCGATTGAGCTCGGCCGCTGCGTCCAACATGCCGAGGCCGGCGCGCACGGCGCTTTGCGCCGAATGCTCGTACCCCATCGGGTAGCCGAAGCACACCAGCATGTCGTAGCCGGTCGAGGTCACCACCGTGCCGTCGAAACCGAGGATCACGGACTCCGCGGTCTTGTAAAAATCACCGAGAAGCTCGGCCTGCTCTTCGGGATCGATCCCGTCGATCGTGCCGCTTCCCGGCACCCCGAGGGCGCACCCGCAGTACAGCAGCGTCACCCGGCGACGCTCGGGATCCAACGTGGATTTCGGTGTGAGGCTGCGGCCACCTGCTGGTTCGCGAACGAGCAGCGGCTCCGCCGGGTCGTTAGGTGATGGCGCCGCGGGATCCGGCGCGGCCGGATCCGGCGCCGCGGACAAGGAGGTGCCGCCCGTTCCCGGCGCCGTTCCTGCGAGCACGGCGCGCAGATCCTCGGCCAGATCGGTGGCGGTTGTGTAGCGACGGTTCAGGTCCTTGGCCATCGCCATCATGCAGATTCGTTCGAGCTCGCGCGGCAGGGTGGGCACGAGCTGGCGCGGCGGCTGAAGCTCATCCTCGATGATCTGCCGCATGAGCTCGCGGTAGTTCTTGGCGCGGAACGGATTGCGACCGCACAACATCAGGTAGAGGACGACGCCGAGGCTGTAGATGTCGGTGCGGCCGTCGATGCGGTGTGCTTTGCCCTGAGCCTGCTCGGGCGACATGAAGGACGGCGTTCCAGACACCGACCCCCGCTGCACGCCGGCGGCGTTTTCTTCGCTCAGCGCCAGGCCGAAGTCGACGATGACCGGGTTGAGCTGGGAGTCGAGGATGATGTTTCCCGGCTTGATGTCCCGGTGGATGGTGCTGCGCGCGTGCGCATGAGCGAGAGCATCGGCCACTCTGGCGACGATCTCGGCCGCTTGCTGCCAGGTGGGTTTGTTGTCCCTGATCCAGGCCTCGAGGCTCTGGCCTTCGAGCAAGTCCGAAACGATGTAGCAAACGCCGTCCTCGACACCGACGTCGTACACGGTGACGATGCCGGGGTGCTTGAGCTGGGCCAGGCTGCGGGCCTCGCGCAGCGCCTTTTCGATCTCCTTCTCGGAGTCCATGCGCTGGATACGCGGCACCTTGATGGCGACGTTGCGATCCAATTGATCGTCGAAGCCGAGGAAGACGGCGCCGGCGCCACCCTCGCCGACGAGCTCGAGAACGCGATAGCGGCCGTAGCGCTGTGGCCCCGTGGACTCTCCGGTGGGCGCCGGCGGGGGTGCAAGCCCGCCATCGTCGCCGGAGGTGGAAACTACCGGCTCGCTCTCGGCCCAGGTCTGGGCGAATGGATCAATAGGTTGTGCGCTCATGGTCGAACCAGCTTACTCCGATCTCCACTCTGCTTTGCGCAGTTGGGCACGCCGTATCTTCCCCGTCGGCGTCTTCGGAAGCGCGTCGACAAACTCCAGCTTTCGTGGGTACTTATAAGGTGCCGTCACGGATTTTACGTATTCCTGCAATTGGCCCGCGAGGCGGTCCGATGCGACCAGTCCCCGCTTGAGCACGACGAACGCCTTCACCACTTCACCACGCACCTCGTCGGGGCTCGAAACGACCGCCGATTCGGCCACCGCCTCGTGCCCGAGCAGGGCGCTTTCGACTTCGAACGGGCCGATTCGATACCCCGAGCTGATGATCACGTCATCGGCCCGTCCGACAAACCAGAGATAGCCGTCGTCATCGCAATAGGCGCGATCGCCGGTGACGTGCCAGTCGCCGCGTCGGACCTGGGCGTTGGCCGATGGGTTGTCGACGTATTCCTTGAACAACCCGAGGGGCCGGTGGGGGGATACCCGCACCGCCAGGTCACCCTCTTCGCCGCTTGGCAACGGGTTGGCGTCGGCGTCGATGACAGCGACGGTGTAACCGGGAACCGGCTTGCCCATCGAGCCTGGCCGGACCTCCATGTTCGGAAAGTTCACCGCTAGCAGCGAGCTCTCGGTTTGTCCGAATCCATCCCGGATGGTGATCC